>Ga0315321_10000185_pt1 | contig 42555 bp, 39 predicted proteins | sample M180m21515metaG_FD_203464 | JGI IMG/M metagenome (GOLD analysis project Ga0315321, IMG submission 203464) | Ammonia-oxidizing marine archaeal communities from Monterey Bay, California, United States - M1 80m 21515 | ecosystem: Environmental > Aquatic > Marine > Intertidal zone | place: USA... | reverse complement strand
TCTCAATCAGCGGTTCCAGCGAAACCGACTCAAAATCACCTTTCAAAAAACAACCTGGTGGTTCCTCGGTCTCACTCCACGGGCGCCGATTGACTCGGGATAGCGCGACGCCCTGATGTCTCAGCACAGCCTCACCTTTGCGCACAAATGGAGATACGGGCGTGCCGCAGGACTACTCGAAGGAAAAACGAACTGCCATTCGTCGTTAAGCCTCTTCACCGAACCAAAGACCACCTGCCTGTGTTGTCTCAATGTTCAGTTGGCCCGCCAAACCCGCATCTCGGTGGTGATGAATCGCCTGGTATTCTTCTGATTGCATCATCTCAATCATCGCATGCCGATTGGGATACATGGCGATAGCGACAGTGTCCCACAACTCCTCAACCTCGCCGAGCATCAGTCTTTCAACCTTTGCATTGAACATTCCGCCGCCTCCCAGATTGATCAGAATCTTAGAGACCGCTGCGCCGTAAAGTGCATATGCCTGCGCACCGGATAGATTCGTTTCTCGCCCATCCTCGTATTCGGCCTTCTCCTTGAACTTCAACAGATTCAGCATATAGATAGGGCCTTCAGCACCAGGTTCAAAGAACCCCTTTATTTGTGCTTTGCTAGGCATGACCTGATTCTTGACTTCCATTGGATGACTCCCTGATGTGTTCTATTGGTAAACAATATACTCATGACTATTTGCGGCGTATAGAAGATTGCCCTTTCTATTGCAGCCAGATAAAGCATCGCTTCTGTTTAGACTATCACTTTTTAATGCAAACCATTACTATACCAACACCAACTCCTCTTGGAAAATGATGACTGATTCACTTCTACCTGTTCGAGGCTCACCGGGCTCGCCCTACACCCGAAAAATGCTCGCGGTGCTTCGATACCGCAGAATTCCTTATCGTTACCTGCAGTCGGAAAGTAAAGACCTACCCGCTCCCAAGGTGGGATTGATACCGATCTTCTATTTCAAAGACGATACCGGCGCGATGACCGCTGAAGTCGACAGCACTCCGATTATCAGAAGACTGGAAGAGGAATACCCCGGGCGATCCATCATTCCCGAAGACCCGGCTATCGCCTTCATTAATTACTTGCTGGAAGACTATGGCGACGAGTGGCTGACCAAGGCGATGTTTCACTATCGGTGGTACTACGAGGACGATATCGAGATGGCCGGGGCTGTTTTGCCCCACTACGCCGATGTAAGTCAGCCCGATGAATTGATGACCCAGATGAAGCTGGTGTTTTCTGAGCGGCAGATATCACGGTTATATGTGGTTGGGTCAAATAACACCACCGCGCCGGTTATTGAAGACAGCTATAAACGATTTCTTGGCTGTTTGAACGATCACCTGAAAGATCTGCCGTTTCTGATGGGGCAAAGGCCAGGGTCTGCTGACTTCGCCTGCTTCGGCCAGTTAACGCAACTCACTCAGTTCGACCCGACGCCGGCCAAAGTCGCGGCGGCGAACTTCCCGCGCGTTCATGCCTGGGTCAGCAAAATGGAAGACCTTTGCGGGATTGAGCCCGGTGATGATGGTTTTGTGACAGCGGCCAGTTTCCCAGGGACCTTAACTGCATTGCTCAAAGAACTTGGGCGAACCTACGTACCTGTAATGCTGGCCAATGCAGCTGCGATTGACCAGGGCCGCGATCAAGTTGAGGCGGTCGTCGAAGGTAGACCCTGGACCCAGGAACCGTTTCCGTATCAGGCCAAATGTCTTCAGTGGTTACGTATTGAGTATGCCAGATTGGATGTTGGGGACCGTGATCGTGTCGATACCATACTCGCTGGTACAGGCTGCGAACGATTGTTGGCCAAACCGAATTAGGCATTGTGGAAATTGGCCGAGCGTCTTCCTCATTCCTCCGAGCCGTATCAACAACGTGGACAAACAAGCAACGTGGGCGAAAAACTTCGACGGAAAACGGATTCAGAAAACAACATCTACATTTACCCGAGCAATTAACTCATGAATCGATTCTACTTTTGGTTTACCGCGGCACTGCTTTATGTCTTCTTCGTGGTTTGGTACACGAATTTCGATGGCCCCATGCAAGAAGATGAAATCGCGGAAGTCCTGAAGGAAGCCAGAGCAAGCGGAAGGTCGGTACAATCGTTAAAAACGCTTGAAGACTTTATGCGCACAGACACAGGCAACGATTTTATTATGGTGAATCTGTTAGACATGAACGAATCTCCACCAGACTTACCAGCAACTGGTCCAGGCGCAGACCCCATGCAACTCATTAATCACTACATGGAGCATATGTATCCTGCTCAATTTAAGCGTGCCAGCCACCCCATATTTTTTGGTAGAGCAGTGGCAGATGCGATGGACATTTCAGGGGTTGAGGGTGCAAACCATTGGGATCAGGGCGCCCTGTTTCGCTATAGAAGCCGTCGCGACATAATCGCGATCGCAACCAATCCGGCGTTTAACGAAAGACATGACTATAAAATGGCAGCGTTAACCAAGACGATTGCGTTTCCCGTCGAGCCAGTGCTCAACCCCGGGGATGCCAGGATAGTCTTTGGCTTGCTCTTGTTTTCTATCTTTTCACTACTGGACATGCTCCTTTTTAGACGGCGCTTGTCGGCGGAAGCAACATAAACGTGTCCAGCGTCTTAGCACACCGATATAAGCCATTCGTCGACGCCGATGGTTTTGATTTCGTTTTTGTCTACGAGTGCGCGAAAGGCACAGACACATGTTAAAAATTATTACCCGCGCCGCACTCGCACTGATTGTCCTGTTGATTGCAGTATTTTCGTTCGCCTTCTTTTCCTCACGCCCACCGTTAACCATTGACCCTGCAACACTTGCTAACGATACTGAAGGCGCAGTCCTGTTTACGATAGGTGAACGCGAATTTTGTCCCAGAACATCTGCCAGCATGGCCTGGAACAATGGCATACTCGATTTTAATGTGTTTGGCTGGGGCCCAGTTGTAGTCCGACGTTATCCTGCCGGTGATCAGATGGTCTGGGAATACGCGGATGGCAGCGTGACCCGAATGGATAGAATCTGCAAGCTGCCCGAAGTGCACAAAAACTCAAAGCCTCGCGGTCGAGCCATCTCATTTTTTGCTGCAGAGACGTAAACCATGTTGGTCCACTCGGAGCGCACCTATGAAGTCACCTGACGGGCAGAAAGCGCGAAGTCTCACCACACAGACTTCGCTCATGGACGCCGCGGAAAAACTGATCGCAAAACACGGTATCGAAAACGTATCGATCAAAGAGATTGTGAGAGAAGCCGGGCAAAAAAATGAATCAGCCTTGCAGTATCACTTCAAGAATCTGCGGGGGCTCATAATTGCTATCAACATCCGCAGAAACGAGCAGACGCAGGAGAAGCGCGCAGAATTGCTTGCGGAACTTGAATCAACCACCGTGAAACCGGTGCTGCGCGATCTGTGCAGCATCATGGTGATGCCGACCTATCTACTGGCGAAGGCTGATACCAAATTCCGCCGCCATATTATCGGCTTCAGCCACACCATCGCGCTGGCAGAAGACTCAGCGCTAAGTAAAGTCGGAGGTCATGGCGGAGGTGGAGAAAGTGGCATGCTGACCGGCGAACTGCTTCGCGCCGCGCTGCCTCACCTGGATGAACCTGCCTACCGGCAACGTATGGATATCGCAATACGACTGTGTTCCGTTGCCATGGGCAATCATGCCCGCCAAAAAAATGCGTTTAAAGGCGCCGCATCCGAACTGTTCGTCAGCCAACTCATTGATGCTCTCGAAGGGCTTCTCAGCGCCCCGGTTTCCGGAGAAACAAAAGCGCTGAAATAGCGTATTGAGGATCAAGTCAAGTCAGATTCCACTAACATGTGCTGGTGTCAGAATAGTTCGGTGGAATGCCGGAAGAGACTCGCCCCAAGATATCGCCTCTCTCCTCTTTTACAAGGTTGTCGTTTAAACAGCTATGTTGTGCCAGAATATTACGCATGGATCTCTCCGGAAAAATTGCCATCGTTACGGGTGCGGCCGATGGCATTGGTCGCGCCTCTGCCCTGGCTTTTGCCAGACACGGCGCAAACGTTGTGCTTGCAGATGTTGAAGAAGCGTTAAACCAGGAAGCCGCCGATCAGGTGAGGCAGGAGACCGGTCAGGATTGTATCGCCGTAACCTGCGACGTCAGCATTGATGATGAACTCAAAGCACTGCTTCAAACGACCATTGATCGCTATGACCAGTGCGACATTCTGTTGAACAATGCCGGCATTATCGTGACCGGTGACGTGCTTGATCTTGATCCCGATGACTTCGACAGGGTCTTGAATGTTAATCTGCGGTCTTATTTTGTATTGAGCCAGCTTGTGGCCAGACACATGATCGAAAAGAAAGTTGAGGGCGCCATCATCAATATGGCATCTCTGAATTCGATTTTGGCGATACCCAATCAACTAGCCTACGTCACATCAAAAGGTGGCTTGCAACAATTGACCAAAGCGACCGCGCTCAGGCTCGCGGAACACAATATTAGGGTTAATGCGATCGGGCCCGGCTCAATCAAAACCAAAGTCCTCGGTGCTGTGATGACCGACGACGAGGCAAGGCGAAGGATACTTTCCCGTACCCCGCTGGGCCGGTTGGGTGAGCCAGAGGAAGTAGCAAGTATCGCGGTGTTTCTTGCCAGTGACTATGCGTCCTATATAACGGGACAGACTATTTATCCCGATGGTGGGCGCGCTGCGTTGAACTATACCGTGCCGGTTGAGGGCTAGTTAACCGCCCCAATTCCAACACAGCCACTCCTCGACAATACGACAAGCTATGCACCTCCCTGACGCGACGGCAACGCCGCACGCCCGATTAATGTCATATAACTGAACTTAGATGATACTAATCGAATGGCGGCTTCAGCCCGAAGAAATGGACACCATCATCGTGCCCACTCCCGATTCATAGCAACTAGCTGGCTATCGCTTAGTTATTGTCGTCCACCATGGACATGACATCCATTGAGCTACCCTCCGGTGCTGCGATTTCGACAATACGTTCATCGACATCATCATATTCAAGGCGAAGCGCCCGGCTGATTGTTGCATGCATCTCGTACATGCAGGTGACGTAAGTGAACTCCAGAATGGCAGCGTCACTGAAATGCTTCTTCAACTCATTGAATACACCATCATTGACACGGCCACCTGAAAGCACCAGTTCATCCGTGTAAGCCAATACAGCCCGTTCTTCGGCTGAGAACTTATCGCTGACAGCCCAGCAGGGAATGTCAGCAATCTGCTCTTCACTTAAACCTGCTGCGCGTGCAGCCTTGCAGTGCTGCGAAAACACAAACTGGCTGCCGCGAGCGAAGCCGGCTCGAGCCTGCCCAAGTTCGCGAACCTTGTCATCAATCAGTGACTCTTCTGAACGGTAAAGCTGGAAGCCCTCAACCGCGTGTTTGAACACCTCGGGTTTCAACGCGAACACCGTCCACCAGTTACCGGGGGTGCCGGTAGCCGTGCCTGGTTCGTCGACTGGATCACGATCACCGAACAACATATTGAATACCGGTTTCATGAAATCACTGAGGTCCTTCCGGCGAACCTGTTCAAGTCTGGGCAATTCTCTTACTCCCTTTCAGTATTGATTTGTAACCTGCTTGTAATAGCTCTGCGTGAATAAAAGCCAAGAAACAGTGCGGTGGCCAAAGCCGTGATAACGCCCTTGAGGTCAAATGGGCTAAGGTCTCCTGACCAAAACCACCTGAGCAGGCCGTATGATGGATACAGGATCAGCAGTATATACAATACGATTGCCAAGGCGATTTTGTCGATGGTTTTCTGTGCTGATTCGCCGAGGGGAAATGGTCTGGGTTTGATATCTCCGAGCGGAGGAGTCATTTCATTGTTTGTCATATTTTCTCTCCTGTAACGACTTAAAAGGGTTTTACGACGACCAGATAGATCGTGTACGGGATCGTCGTCATGACGATGGGGGATGAAACCACCAGGAACCACCAATGAAAGTGCACGGCGTTTTCATAGCCCTCTGCATCACCTGCTAGTCGAAGTCTTTCCTTATTGAGAGTGAAATGCGCCAGGTAGTAATCGAGAATTTCTATTGGCAGGAATACCAGAACGACCATCACCATCTTCATGGCGAACCAACCCTGTTCCGCTGACCAGCCTCCGGCCAGCATCATCAAAGGCCCGGTGATGAGCAGGAGAGGGAAGGCTACATGTTCCAGGATAGCGCCATCATCAAACCGTTCCATTGCCCAGTTTCTTAACCGAGCCTTATCAATACTCTCCGGGTCTTTCTGCCATTCGAGGAAAATCGGAAACAGGAAAAAACGAAAAGCTACTGAGGTGCTGAACAACCACATGGCAGCGAATACCAGGTGGAGGAACTTTATCTGCATATAGTAGGGCGCGAGTGCACTCGCAAGAAATTCAGTCATGGCTTATATCACCCTTATTATTGTCAATCTATTTTACAATAATTTGATGAGGCGAGCCAATTCTCCGATTAGTCGCACAACAGAAGAGCAGTTCTGCAACGGCAGCCGCTAACCGCTACCAGTGACCAGTGACCAGTGACCAGTCGGAATATGCAAAAAATCATTGACGCGGTGTGAATTAGAGCGCGGGCCTGCATTTGCGGTTTCCCCAAGATCAAGTCCAGTCAGATCCCGTAACCATTTGCTCATCCCTGAATAGTTTGGTCGATGCCCGGAAGGGACCGGCGGGCGATGATCTTAACCCTGCCACCGCATTTCTCATACTTAACCGCTATCGGCCATTGATCACTTCAACGACCAACCTGTTCAAGAAGCCTCTGGATCAGCATCTGCCCTCATATAGTCGACTAGCTGCGGATCTTCAAAGAGCGTGCAATCGAACTGGCAACTCCGTGATACCTCGCACGAAATTTGAGCGTCCCCTGGTAGGCGTGCCGACAACTTCGACTAGACTGAAGCGTTTCATAATTTCTTCCCATACGATACGTAATTGCATTTCAGCAAGACGATTGCCCATGCACCGGTGGATGCCGAACCCGAATGAAAGATGGTGTCGCGCGGAAGGTCGGTCGATTATGAATTCATCGGCACGATCGATCATGCTTTCATCTCTATTTCCGGAGACATACCACATAACAACCTTGTCACCCTTGCGGATCTGTTTACCCCCGAGTTCGGTGTCTCTTTTTGCGAGTCGACGCATGTGAAGCAGCGGGGTTTGCCAGCGAACGATTTCCGATACCATATTAGGTATTACTGCGGGATTATCTCGCAATTTTTGGTACTCATCGGGGTTCTCATTGAGAGCGAGTACACCACCTGAAATCGAGTTCCGCGTCGTATCATTACCACCAACAATGAGTAGTATAAGATTGCCGAGAAAGACTTCTGGCGTGTCGACCATATCCTTTGTGTCATCGTTGTTAATCAACATTGAAATCAGATCGAATTTTGGAGGCTGATTTTTTCTCTCATTCCACAGAGTTGTGAACTTCTGCAGGCACTCTCCAAGACCGCGGATTCGCTCCTCCTCGGTGACGCCATCGTTGCCCGTCAATTCCGGAGTCGCGATTGCCAGATCCGACCAATAGGTCAGTAAATGACGCTCCTCAAATGGGAAGTCGAAAATCGTCGCGAGCATTTGGGTCGTCAACTCCACAGAAACCTTTTCAACCCAATTAAAGGTTTCGCCTGCTGGCAGGTCATCAAGAATAAAGGCCGCACGACTTCTAATGATGGGCTCTAGCTCGGCGAGATTGCTCGGTGCTACAACATTTTGTACGGCTTTGCGCTGAACATCGTGAACGGGCGGGTCGGATTGGATGAAATTGGTAAGAGGGATATCTTCCGAGTGATCACCAATCAGAATCGAAGGCTCAGAAGAGAAGATGTCATGATGTCTATCAACGTATTGAATGTCTGCGAACCTGGTAATTGACCAAAATGGCCCGAATGGACTGTCTGCCAGGTAATGTACTGGATCTTCCTCACGCAATCGACGAAAGAAGGCATCGTGGAGATCGTATTCATATAGTGTGCTGTCAGACACATCTATTTTGTCCAAAGGGATGTCCTGTGGATTAGAGAGTGCTTGCTCTGACATTTCGCTTGCTGAATTTTGGGTGCTCATTTTCCTCTCCTGAGGAGATCAAAAACTTAATCAGAATCATTTGCCGTCACAAGCGGAATGAGTTGGTCACTTCCGATTGCTGATGCGATGTTCTGGTGGTAGTAGATTAACGCCGGTTCATTTCGGCCAAAAACAAGATTCGGTAACGCACCACTCATCAAGTTGCGATGGATTGCGACGCTTTGTGGGAAATCTTCGTCGGTGGTTACCTGCCAAACCAGGTCGACATTCAGTTTTGCTTTGCGCTCTGCCTCGTCATCCATTGGGTTTGGCCAGAATACGTTAAGTTCAATGCGACAACGATTGGCGCCAGCAACGGGGTACACTGTCCAAAATTGAATATGATCCACCTGATGTGTGAGGAGCACGTTTGGCGCGAGCAAATATTCTGTTGTGCAGTAGGGTAGTACCGCACCTTGCTCGGACCGAGTTTTTTCGAACTCCTTATCGATAGTTTTTCTTGGTGAAACCAGGTGCACAACTTCACCCAATTGATCTACCAGAGTTGAGTTAGAGTAATAAAAAGGGCTAATTGTCTCTTTGTGCAGCGGCGCTATGTGGTAAGTCTCCGCAAAACCATCTAGGAAAAACTTGTAGTTGCAGGGTAGTTCGGTGATTCGACTGTCTATATAGCGGGTTTCGGCGATGTTGTAATTTTCTATTTCGGGTAGTGATGCCCCCATTAAGGCTTGAACTTTCGATTCAATATCGTCGCCCTCGAGCAGGACAAAAATCAAGCCGGCGACTTCGTGGCAAGGCAGCTCGATCAATCGGTCATAGCAATCATCCGCCGCTGCGAATCCCTGATGACTGTTGGGACGGGCAATAATTTTGCCATCTAAACCCCAATTCCATGCATGGAAGGGACATGAGATAGACGCCTTGTGACCCTTTCCTTCCAGAAGCCTTGCACCGCGATGGCGACACGCGTTGATATAAGCCCGCGCCTTACCTGCTCGATCTCTGATGAGTAACAAGCTGGTGTCAATAACCTCGTGTGTGAGGTAGTCACCCTGATTAGGAATATGGGGCGTAAGCGCGACGAGTAGCGGTCGCTGCTTAAACATCACCGCTATTTCTAGGGCATTTTGCTCCTCGCTAATATAGTGAGATGCTGGCACTTTTAAGCTATAAGGTGACAAATCAGTCGTGCCATCGGTCAAATGTTGGCGTAGGCGTTCGAGCTTCCGACTCTGCTCGTTCTTATGCATTTCATAAGCTCCTATTCCAATGATGGACCTAACGCTTAACAATATCGTTCGGAGAAGATAGTAAGGAAAGATAGTACGGAGGATATTACGAATTAACCCCGGTTTCCCATCAGCTACCCAGAATCTTTCAAGCTTCTCTTACCCTTCTCTTAATTAGGGCACCCCTCGTGGGATTATATCTTAGCTGGATGCCAGGATAACCTGTATCTCTAGCAAGCCGCGATCACGCCCCAGCTCTGAATTAGCAGTTTTCCCTGAGACCAGTTCGCGACAAGCCCTTTACACCTGTGCTAATGACAGAAATAGGCTCCGCCACCTCTTTACCTTCCCCCCACACAGTGCCATAGTAGAGTGTGTCTATTCGTTAATATTTGTAAGTAAATGACCTCATAACAGTGATCCCTCAACACACCGGTGTCTTTACTCAAGCAGCGCGCGCTTGGTTCGCCGCGTATTTGATCAATATCCTCGCAATAGCAGGACCCATTGCGGCTGCCTTTATGTTTTTTCATCTTTGGCAAGGCCTTTTGAGCCCTGTGTTTTTGCCACTGACATTACTGTGTTTGCCCTGGCCTTTTCTGGCCTTGTTTAAAAAATCCGTGCCCTTAGATATCAAGACCGCTTTATTGGCTTTGTTTTTTTTGGTTGCCGCCTTTTTAATCACAACTGAAAAGGGCCTGCTTGTTCAAGCAGTCCTGATGGCCATATTCGCAGCAATAACCCTTATGGTTTCCTATGGCAATCGTGGTTTTTACCTGGCGGTCTTGGCCTGCTTCGGTTTATTGAGCTGGTCGGCAGGCGACATTATTTTTCATAGCTTTTCGGCCGATACCATCGCTCCATTTTGGGCCACACTCGGCCAAACCTTGACGCTTGGGGTAATTCTATTCGTTCTTCTTTTCGGCCTGAGAGGCGTCAGCACGATGTTAGCGCAGCAGTCTAACCTGCTGGATGACCAATCATTTACCATCAGCAAGACTCAGGAGGTCGCGCAGCTTGCGAATCAAAGCCTTGAACTGCTGGAGACCACCGTCCCATGTTTACTGATAACACTTCAGTTCGATGGCACCGTGACTTTTCAAAATAGCCATTCAGCATCACTGCTCCGCGTTAATGAGCAAAGATGGACATTTTTTGATTTGGTAACAAGTGAACCCAGCCAACAAAAGCTAACCCAAGCGCTTGAAATGGCAAAACGTGGTGAAAACATTGGCAGTTTTAATTGCGATCTTTTCCTTGATAACGGTGAGACCATCACGCTGCTGATAGCAGCTGCGGCGAGGCGCGGACTTGACGATGAACCTTCGGAGATGATCTGCGCCGCTACAGATATCACCGAGATCACGCGTCATAGAGAGCGTCTACGTAACGCTGAAAAGCTAGAATCGGTCGGAATGGCTTGCGCGCGCATCGCCCATGACTTTAATAACCTGCTTACCGTGATAGTTGGCAATCTGGACTATGTGAAAGGGGCCAATCTGGGCAAAGATTATATCGAGGCGTTAGAGGACGCTGTCGGCGCCTGTAAAGACAGCAAAAAATTGACGCAGCAAATCGGTAATTTTTCGTCTGAATATGTCCCGCAGCCTGAGCTTGTCAATGTCGCTAAATTCACGGCGAAGAATGCGAACATGCTTCGCAAGGTATGCTCGAACGACATCAAGGTTAGCACCCACATTGAGCAAACCGATGAAACCTGCTGGTTAGACGATTCACTAGTGTCTTCGATTTTACTGAACTTAGGCGCTAACTCGAGAGATGCAATCTCAGGCGAGGGCAATATTACTCTGAACGTTCGGATGGAAGCGCACGGCAAGACTGAGTCGATTAGCCATGACTTAGTCCCAGGGAAATATCTTTTAATGTCCATCACGGATGATGGCTGCGGGATTCCTGTCGACATTATCGACAAGATCACTGAGCCCTTCTTTAGCACGAAACCGTTTAGCACAGGCCTTGGCCTAGGCATGAGCACCGTCGCCAGATTGATTGAAGCCATGCATGGCCGCCTCGAGATAGTCAGTGAGCCTGACTCCGGCACGACGATCACTATTCAACTCCCTGTGCAGAGTGCTACGAATTAACTACGTTTTTCAATCAGCTACCACACTTTTTTCAAGCTCCTTTCAAGCTCCTTTCAAGCTCCTGTCAAACTCCTTTTCTCCAGCGCACCCCTCGTGGTCCTAAATCGCGGCTAGATGTCAGAATAAACTGTATTTCTTATTTGAGCCCTGCTGCCTATTTTAATCGAGCGCACTATCCAAGGCATCCGCGAGCTGTAGCATTGTGAAAGGCTTGTTCAGGAGCCGATATTCATCCGGGATTTTGGTGGCCTCTATGCCTGTAGCTGCATAACCGGACATAAACACACATTTCAATTCTGGGTGGTCAACTATGGCTTGTCTAACAAACTCAGGGCCACTGGTGCCACCTGGGAGGACCACGTCTGACAAGATGAGATCAAAGCTTGTTCCCTGTGCCAGAGCCTGCTCAGCTTCTGATGCTTGGGCGGTAGAGACGACCTGATAACCTAGCCTGCCTAGCATCTGCACTATCACAGCGCACACACCCTCATCATCTTCAAGTAACAGGATCTGCCCGACCTTACTACGAGCCTTTACTGGCTTTTCTCTACTCTGTGGCCGGGCCTCTGGTAGCTGGTCCGCACGTTTCAGGTAGAGCACCACGCTGGTACCTTTGCCAGGTTCACTGGATATCTCGATATGCCCGCCGGACTGTTTGACAAAACTATAAACCATAGAAAGGCCCAGACCGGTACCTGCGCCAATCTGCTTAGTCGTAAAGAAGGGTTCGAAAACCTGCGACAACACTTCCTCTGTCATACCGTGGCCAGTATCTGTTACTGATAATTGGACATAGTCACCTGGGCTAAGGTTGATACCAAAAGACATCTCATCGCTAATTAGCAGACCTTCATCTTTTGGTTCTTGGGTAGAGGCAACATAATGCTCATCCAAATAAGAATTCGTGCATTCAATTGTTAACACGCCCCCCTGGGGCATAGCATCTTTCGCATTTATGGCCAGGTTCAGCAGAGCATTTTCAACCTGTCCAATATCAGCAAACGCAAACCAGAGGTTGGGTTCAATTTTGTATTTGATATCGACGGTCTCGCCCAGGGATCCCGCCAGCATGTTTGCCATATCGTCGAAAACATCGCCCAGGTCTACAGACACTGGTTCTAACCGCTGCTTTCTTGAAAAGACCAGCAGGCGCCGGGTTAAACTAGTAGCGCGATGGGTGGCACTGAGAATGGCTTCAACATTTTCGCTGGGATCTCCCAGACCTTCGATCAGAAGCTGGGCGTTACCCTGAATGATGGCCAGCATGTTATTGAAATCGTGGGCGATGCCCCCCGTTAATTGCCCCACTACCTCCATCTTCTGGGATTGCCGCAACTGCGCTTCCAGGCGTACTCGTTCGGTAATGTCTTCCAGGGAAATTATCACCCGCGACCAGTTTTCCTGGTGAGCTGCCGGCATAACGGAGTGGCGACGAATGATGATTTCCTCTTCATTATCGTCTAGGTCGCCGGCATCAAAAATTGTACGGAAGTTTTGGGCCCTGAATGCTATTAGGTTGTCCAGAAAAAATTTCAGCTCCTCGTCGAATAATTCAGCGGTTGCATGGTTGTACAAAAGCGTTTCGAGCGATTGTTCTTTATATAGTGTAACGGCTGCCTGGCTGACTTCGATGACGTTTACGGACCTGTAGGCAGAGACGAGTTGCTCTGGGTTTTGCTCGAAGTAGGAGCGCAAATCAACTACTTCACTATGGGTATCCAGCCACTGCTTAACTGGACTCCAATCATCTACCCAGATTGCAACCGGGGAATCGTCAAACAATTCGCGGTAATGTCGTTCCTTGAATTTAGAATCATCGCCTGATTCATCATAGACGTTGTCAGGTGACGCCTGTTGCCCCTTGTGTTGGGCTTGCTCAGCAATTGGAGCTTGATTTTGGCTAGACCCAACATTGGCTTCAGGCCCACTGATCTGCTCGAGGCTTCTTTTCAACGAGAGCGCCTCTGATACTATCCGCTGGTACTGATTAGAGCCCGCAGAATCCTCTGCATCAATGTCCCTGCACAGCGCTTCAATGCTTTTGATCACGTCCCTTACACTAATGGAGGTCATTCGGGCTCAGCTTAAACCAGGTTTAATTTGTTGCTTCGGCTTAGAACAGCTTCGATTATTAGGACAGTTTGAAGGCCTACACAGGCGACGCGAGAATGGTGCGAATTAAATACGCTTTCTTATCAGCCACCACCTTCCTTTCACCAACGCATCCTTAGCAGCACTAAATCTCAGCTACATGTCAGGATATACTGTATTACTCGCACTTTACCAGAATACTTTCGCAGCCCGAGGTAAATGCGGTTCAGGTTTATTATCTTCGCGGGGCAGGTCCAGCCTTTAGAGCGCATCGTTTCCGGGCCGTTTTCAGACACCCAAGGTCGAATATAAGCGCTTTGATCATGAAGGAAAGGAATGTAAAAAATGGCCCCAGACTATCTTTCGATAATCTGAGACCGGGGGAAGGGTTTACAGGGCGTAACTCGCGCTAATGCCGTAGGTTCTCGGCATTGCAGGTAACTTTATGATCGCGTCGTTAACCTTGCTATGTCGAGTCCAGTAATACTCGTCGGTAACATTGCGACCCCAAAACCAAACTTTCCAGTTGTCGTTTTCAAGACCGGCCCGCACGTCAACCAATGTTCTTTCTGGGACTGGCAATGTGGTGTCCCCGGACAGCTCACCGGCGTCTTCACGAGTACACGTAACCCCCGCCTCCTTACATTCGTCAACAAAAAACGAGTTGGTCTCTTCTTGGTAATTGACGTTCGCACCAACGAAAGCGGTCCAGCCATCCATCACTTCCCAGGTATAGTTAACGGCAAGATTTGCTTGCAGTTCAGGCGCTTGCGGGAAATCCTGCCCTGAAAAATCTTTGGTTCCACTGTTGGTACCCCCGAAGAAGGCATCAAAGTTTCTGAATTCACCGTCAACTTCCGTATCAGCGAAACTGACTGAGGGCGCGATTGAAAGTCCGGCAACGGGCAGCCATGTAGCGACTAACTCAAAACCCTGCACATGAGACTCGGGCACATTCACCAGTGCGGGCAAGGACCCAAATATGGCATCCTCAAGCGCACCTAGAATTTGTTTATCTTCGTAATCGTAATAGAACGCAGCAGCGTTTAACTGCACGCTTCCGTCTGCAAGCGTTGCCTTGGCGCCAATCTCATAGGCTAGCAGTTCTTCTTGAACGACCGGCTGTAACTGAGATATCGCGGAGCCAGGTAACGTTGGGAACTGGCCATTCTTATAAGCTTTGCTTACATTGCCATAGACCAGCGTCGTGTCATTCGCAGCCCAGTTCACGCCGACACGCCAAGAAGTATTGTCTTCATTTAGACTAAGATTGTGTCCAGTTGGAACCGGGTTGAAATCAGGTCCCGGTCCTGTTGTCGAGCATTCGCCTGGTTGGACTTGAAGCGGATTGGTTGACCCCAAAAACGGTTGGATCAAAGCCGAGGTTAAGGCCCAGGTGCCGTCACCACCATCATCAGTGCAGCCGTTAAAGTCACGTTCCTGATCGGTATATCGAATACCCGCCTGCAGAGTGACCGTTTCATTAAGACTATACTCAACGTTCGCAAACATCGCCCAGGTTTGAACCTCTTGAGCAGCATTTGGGTTATTGGGCCCATAATCAATAAATCCAAAGACAGGCACTACCGAAGAGTTACCGTAAGACTGTATATAATCGTCTTCGGTTTCCATATCTTCGTAGTTAACTCCCGCTACCCAAGTTCCCTTACCAAAGCTGCCCGTGAGTCTGAATTCTTGAAACAACGTCTCAAGGTCTCCTGTATGCGTTTGCTCATAAATCTGAAGCCTTGTGCCATCACCATCCATACCAGAACCATTCTGTTCGTAATGGTTGTAGCTTGTTAACGATGTAAGAACTAGATCATCTGTCAGGTCATAATCTATGCGAACTTGGGCGGACACGAATTTATCGTCAAGCTCCAATGGGTCACATCCGTTATTGTAATTTCTCTGATTCGGTACTGTAGGTGTACCACCATTATTATTGGCACAAGGACCCCAGTCTGCCGCCTCGGCCTTCTTAGGCGCAAGCGGGGTTGCTAAGAATTCAGGCACCAGACCATTGATAGGGTTTTGCGAAATTTTACCAACCAGTTGAGGCCGCAGCGAATCACTTTCATTCGTGAAGCCACTTAGCGTGAAAAGCAACCTTGTTCGTTCGTTGTTCTCGTAAGCCAGAGATGCACGGTAGGCAAATTCATCTTTAGAGCCGGCCTCCTCGTCACTAATGTAACTTTCTTGCCAGTCATCAGAAGTCTGAGAACGCAGCGCTACCCTGTAGCTCCATGCGTCGTTCAAAGGTCCACTCACGAAACCGTCAATATCAACGGCGTCAAACTCGCCGTAGCTAACAGTCACTCCTGCCTCGAACTCACTTGTCGGCTTATTCGCGATAAAGTTAACTGCGCCTCCAGTGGCATTTTGCCCAAACAACGTACCTTGCGGGCCTTTTAGCGCCTCAACGCGCTGCACATCAAGAGAGGCTCCCCTGGTCATCGGTGAGAACTGCAAAGGTGCCTCATCAAGATAGACGCTCACCGTCGGACTGGTCGCTAGCGAATTTTCCTGAAAACCAACCCCGCGAATGGTATAAATTGCGGTGCCTGCATAGTTTACATTGGAGCTAAAGCCTGCAACGACTTTATACAGATCAAATGCGTCGGTGACGCCAAGATCCTTTAGTTGCTCTCCGGTCGATGCCTGAATAGACATGCCAACTTCATTAATACTTTCCTCGCGCTTTTGCGCCGTAACCACAATTTCTTCAATGGTCGTACCGCTCGTTCGACTTTCTACTGCCGCGTTTAAGAACGAGCTCGTAAAAAATAAACCAATTAGCGTTACACGCATAAAACTAAGCAGTGGTCTCTTCATGATGTCTCCCTGATATGAACGAACGGGCTCAAAATATTTAATTATGACGAACACTCCCCCGGCCCGGCGAAAAAAAGCAATATACATTTAATGTTTTTATCAAGTCAACCCTATAGGACCGGGATAAAGAAGACGCGCATGCGTTTGCCCTGATCAAAGTCCAGCTTTCAGACTATTCTCGGCAACGACCATCACTTTTAACAACTGGTAACTTTAGACTTCACTATCTATCATTCGTCTTGTCTCCTCGCCTTCTCTTAAACAAACTTTATGGCTGAAAACACCCCACATACATCAGGGAAATGGCAATCTCAAAAAAGCTCATTAACGCGGGATAAAATCGTCATCGCGACATTAGAGTGTATTGTCGAATTTGGTTATGAAAGCACAACCCTGGACAAAATCACGAAAGCGGCGAGAATTTCACAGGGCTCTATGCAATACCATTTCCCCGCAAAGCTGGACGCGATAAAGGCGGCTGTCAAATACCTGTTTGCTACGCGGCTGACTGATCACCAACGAGATCTTGATCAAGTACCCACAGGTACCGATGCCATGACACACGCGATTGAAGTGTATTGGCGCCACCTTAACGAAGGTCATTACGTCGCCTACCAAGAATTGGTTATCGCAGCCCGGACTCACCCTGAACTCGCAACGGTTCTGAAACCGGCCTACCAAAGATTTGTAAACGCGTGGCGACGCGACGCACAGGATTTGGTTCCCGGATGGGCTGGTAGCAAAGATATGTTTGAGCTTATCTGTGACCTTGGCCAATACCAAATGGAAGGATTAGCCTATGGCAAGCTGAACGGTCAGTTGAGCGACAAAAAAATTCGGCGAGTACTCGATTTCACCAAGGATCTGTTGTCTCGGATGACCAGGGAAATGCAAGCCGAGGCCAAAGCGGCAGAGAAAAGATCAAAGAAGGTAGCCAAGAGCTTGCGATCTAAACCCAAATAGACGTAAAAGAGCAAGGATTACCCACCGAAACCCTACCGTCGACGCATCAACTTGGTCACCCGTCACCTAACGCTATGATTATTCTAATTTGGCATAGGACGTATAGGATTAAGCCCGTCCCAGTTGACGGCCGCTGCTTCTACCAACTGCGCAACATCGTTGAAGACATTCGAGTTTTCCCACAATTCGGTGAAATGTCCCACCCGTTTTCTCGTGTCAAAATACGCCAGTTCTGCACGGCTGACGGTACACGAAAATACTTCTTCACAACCCTCCTCCAGGAGCTTTGCTTGGGCCTGCTCGAAGTCAACCGGCATAATGCCGAAATGATGTAAGCCAACGTGCCCACTCGGGTCAGTTTCGTTATAGATTGAGGGCACATCATTATGCTGAAAGATAAGTTCGATTTGTACTCCACCGCTATTGCCCAGCGCAATATCGACATCAACAGCGGCTGCTTGACCACGATAGATTTGCTCTCTGAGCGCACAATGCTCAATCATGAAGAAGGGCCCGGCACCAAGCACATTAACCCAATAATTTATGGCACTTTCTAGATCGCTAACGACATAGCCGAGCTGGCGAATCGTATTAAGGGGTTGCATCGCACATCCTTTTCTTGATTTATTGACCCGTTGTTAAACTGTGTCAGAAATTGCCGCACGAATGCGGCGGTGTTCGGCACACGAAAGATCATAAAAACTTGCCGCTAATACTGTGACGCCGATCATTAGAAGAACGCCGGGTCCCATGGCCATAGCCAGGGTTCGTAACGACTCCGGGTTAATCGTTTCAACGGTGGCATTACGCTGAATTCCAGCCAAATCGACTACCACGCCAGATATTACAATACCAAAACCACCAATGGCTTTCGCTGCGAAGGATGATGCCGCGAAATAAATACCTTCGCTTCTGCTGCCATGTTTTTCTTCATGCTGGTCGGTGATGTCAGCGATCATCGAACCTATCATTACGGTCAGAACGCCAATACCCATGCTGCAGATGGCATTGGAGGTCATCACAAGATAAAACAATAGCGGATCGCCCGGTTTTGGGAAAAGCCCCAAAAGACTGAGAATGATCGGCAAGGTATTCCAAACCGCGTACCAAACGAGCCCTCCCATTAGCAATGTTTTCTTTTCCTGAAAAATTCGCCCCAGAGGCGCAGCGAGGCCGGCACCAAGGAAGCTACCCAAAACAGAAGCGGGGAAACTCAGACCTATGAGTTCTAGGCTAAATTGAAAATAAAGAGTGCCAAGATAAATTGACAATGCCGACACCATCCCCATCGTCATGCCAAAAAGCACTGCCGTCAGCACCACTGACCTGAACGAACGTAGACCGAATGCCATCCCTGCTTCGCGCACTACCTTCACAAAACTAAAGCGATGACCATCGGCATTGGCTTGCGGCAAATAAGGTATGTGGCTATGGGTTCCATAGGCAGTCAAAAAAACACCAACGAAGATAACCATCGCAAACATCGCCGCAAACCTGGGGTAGGCGGCGGGATTTAATTGGCCGTTTGGGTATTCAGGTGTCGCGCCAAAAAATATCTGCAAACCGATGAGAAATACCATCAATGTTCCGACAGACTGCAAAACTGATCGAAGCGAAGACAACAACGTCCGCTCCTGATAATCAGTAGAAAGTTCAGCCGTAAGCGACGTATGCGGAATCGAATAAACAGACTGGGTCGTACGCGTTAGCACCGAAAAGACAATAAGCCAAATAAAAACCTGCGTTTCCGAGAGCCCTGCCGGTGGCGAGAACAAAAAATAGAAACAGATCGCAAAAGGTATGGCTGCAGCATACATAAACGGATGCCGACGGCCCCACCGGTGCCGCACACCGTCAGACCAAGAGCCAATGACAGGGTCACTTACCGCATCAACCAATAACGCGACAACAATCGCCAAACTGGCCAAAAAACCCGATAACCCTAGTACCTGGTTATAGAAAAACAACAGAAAAAAACCAAAAGACGTCGACTGTACGCCCTCTGGTATTTGACCGACCGCGAACATAAATCGTACGCGCCATGTCAATGTCCCGGCTGCTGGGCTGGTCACCATTCCCTCCTACTCAGTTCTAACTATTTCAGACGAAAATCGATAATGACCCTAAGTAGATCGATTAACATATTTTGCAGCGACCCTACCATTGCCCCTAGAAGCCTGTTGGCGCCGCGTACACAAACTTGCTGCTTGACAATAGCGCAGAGTGATCTGGGAAAGCAAAGTTATCCGGGCATTTTGAAGAAGTTCGATATACGTGAACCCATGGTTTTTCTTCGCATGAAGAAACCAGGGTAAACAACGGACTTCAAGATAAGTCCCTCGACCAGAGGGACCTATGACACTTTTCATCGAGCCCAATTGATGGCGCACCCGTCGACAACCAGTGAAATCACTGAAGCCTACCTGCGATCCTTACCCTTAAAAAAAGTTGACCCACAGAAAACAATACCTGTATATTGATTTTTGAGTCGTGGTCTAAAACATCAAGAAAGACCAAAATACACAAACAGTAGTTCTTCCCATGCGTCTCAGAAGAGCGCATATCGGCAGAATTACTCAAGTTTCTCGTTTACCTCGAAGACAAAAGGCTGACTAAAAAATGGCGCAAATTGAACGTGAATTTTTAGAACGGGCAGAGCCCACCGAAAGACTATTCAAGGCTCCCCCCTTTATACCGCGCGTTAAAAACGCGGACCTAGGTCTGGATACTCTGGAAGGCGAAAGATACTACTCACCTGAGTTTATGCGCGCCGAGTGGGAAAAGATTTGGACGAAAACATGGCAGCTTGCAGCTAGGGTCGACGAATTCACAGAACCCGGTGCTTTCTACGTGCACGAATTAGGCAAAGAATCTTTCCTATTCGTCATGGGTGACGATCAGCAAATACGAGGCTTTTACAACGTCTGCCAACACCGAGGCAATCGCCTTTGCCAGACCGACTTAGGCGTCATGGATACCTTCACTTGCCCATTCCACGGTTGGAAGTGGAACAATGATGGCACGTTAAAACAGGTGGCCGATCCGCAATTTTTTCGCCAGTTTGATGCCGGCATTCCAACAGATGACTTAGGGCTGACCCCCGTGAGGGTTGAATTTTGGGGAGGCTGGGTTTGGTTCAATATGGATCACGACGCATGCCCTTTGCAAGAATATTTGGGTGAAGCCGGTGTGCAGTTGGAGTCGTACGAGTTTGAAAAGTTTCATCTGGTGAACTTCCAGACTTTCGAGTGGAATGGTAATTGGAAGCACGCATGGGACGCCTTTAACGAAAGCTATCATTTTGGTGAGCTACATCCCGACATGATCGAATTCGGAGAGGGCCATGACATTCCCATAGAGCTATTAGGCATTCATTCACGCATGCTCAATTTCAACCGGACAGTCAGCGAGATTGTTGACGATCGGGACACGATAACGCCTTTAAGGCAGCACATGATGTTGGGCGATCAAGAGGGGTGGCGAAAAAACGAAACAAAGAGTTACAAAGGCTCCGCAAAAGATGTTCACCTAGAAGAGATTAGAAGGCGCAGGGCGATCGAAAATGACACCTACCTACCCTTCAAACAGATGAACGACGAACAACTCGTTCATCAGTATCACTATAGTTTTTTCCCCAGTGCAACCTTTACCCATACACCTGAAGCCGGGGCCGTGTTCAGGTACCGCCCTCATGCAACAGACCCTAACATCTGCTACTACGACTTTTTTATCATGTCTCATTTGCCGCCGGGGACGGAGAGACTCGAGCGCCCAGAAAACAAAATTCACCGACATCGTGATGGCATCGACTACGCCGAAGCCTTTGGCGACACTTTTGACCCGGTACTGGCCAACGTACTGTCTCAGGACGGATCAAACATGACCACGATGCAGGATGGCATTAAGTCCGATTCTTTTAAGGGCATGCATCTATGTGATCAGGAAATTAGACTGCGTCATTTCCACAAAATTATTGACGATTTTATTTCTGGAGAGACAACAACTCAGGACCTTCCTGACGGAAAAGCCTACTTAGACAGGAGTTGACAGTATGGCGAACAGTACCATTAAGCCCCAACACCTGGAACACCTGGACGAGCACGGTTTCTGTGTGGTCCCGGGTGTGCTTACTGCACAGGAAGTCATCAATATTCGAAAACGGCTGCTGGCTGCTGCCGATGAAAGCAATCGCCGAGGGGTCCCCACCCATATTCCTAGTTTGGACCCAAACGAAGCAAACATTAGAGTCTTCAATCTGCTGGATCTGGACCCGATATTTCTGGAACTGATGCAGCGAGACGAGGCAGTCGGCTTTGTAGAAGCGCTGATCGGCGATGATTTTGTCGTTTCAAACTTTACCGCGAACATCGCGCGCCCAGGCGCGAAACCCATGCATGCACACTCAGATTTGGGTATCGTTTTTCCTGGGCCTTGGCTAAAACCATGGTCTATGAACGTGCTTTGGTGTCTTGACGACGTTCACCACGACAATGGTGCGACACAATATTTACCCGGTAGTCATCACATCAAGGATGCAAAAGAGGTACCTGATGACATGCTCGACCATATGCGGTCATTTGAAGCAAAAGCGGGCTCTATTATCATCATGGATGGCAGGTTGTGGCATACCTCCGGCGAAAACGTGACAGAAAACGAAGAACGAGCGATCGTTTTCGGATACTACTCCGCAGCATTTCTTCGACCACAGGTAAACTGGAACGTGTTGTTAGCGGAAAAAACCAGGCGAAATTTATCACCCCGATCAAGAAAGTGGCTTGGTTTAAATGGTACCGCAAACATGTTGAGCGCAGACTTCGTTGAAGGACCGGTGCAGGCGCGCGGTGATGCTGTAAGAAATTGACTCGACGATGCGACGTCCACCTTATTGCGGGTGGCAGGTTTCATGACGTTGGTTTTGCCAGACTCGAACTGCTGAAACTACTGGCAAAGAGAGCAGAGCCGCAGGTGAGCGTTGCGGCGGATTTTTCAGACACCACACAGATTCTTGCATCAGACTTACTGATAACCTATACCTGCGATGTAAGGCCCACACCCGAACAACAAGCAACTTTAAAAGCATTTCTTGAACAAGGTGGCCGCTGGTTTGCCCTTCATGGCACAAACTCACTGTTAGATTTTGACACCACTAACGGTCCCATTGATGCTTTTGGGGTCACGATACCGGGCGTTCCTTACGCACCTGACTTAGCACCCGACTACATGGCAATGTTAGGCACCCGTTTTGTTACCCACCCCCCTATTCAGGAGTTCGAGGTGACCGTTACGCAACCAGATCACCCCCTCATGGCGGGCATTGAAGACTTCACTACTGAGGACGAACCCTATTGCTGTGATGTCCTCGGAGACATCAACATTCTGCTGGAATCAAGATACTCCAGCGAAAACATGTCTGAACTGCCCGATGGCTGGGATAACCCCAACCGGGTTCACCCGCAAATGTACCTTAAGAAAGTCGGTGGCGGCGAAATCCTGTACCTGATGCTTGGCCATAGCTGCGGCCAGTTCGATATGCAGCCCATAATGGAACAATGCGATGTTGTGAAGTGCAGTTGGGGTCTACCTGTTTACTACGAGTTGTTAGAACGGGGGCTATCATGGGGTATCGCTGCCCAGGTGCCAGGTTCGTAAATCTTCCAGTGAGTTGTTGTCAAATGGCAAGGTTTTAGTCCATTTCTTCCGCAACGAGTTCCCCATAAAAGTAGATGTAGAGTGTGTTCGTTCCACCGTCAAAACGTCTAACGTACATAGTGATGTTAGCTTCCAGTGCTCAATAATTTAAAAAGGCGAATCTATCGCTTCAAAAACCTTTAACACAGAAATTTTACCCAAAAACCCCGAACTTGAATACTTTCGAAACCCAAAGTAAATGCAGTTGAAATTTACTAGCCTCAATCGTTTGTAACTCCAAATGCGCTTTTTACCAGCCCCATTTTTCCATTTCTACTGTCCACGTTTCTCGTATACTCTTTTCACATTTTTCGTAATGCTCGCCCATTCACTAGCTTTGACTCTTGCTTGATGTGCAGCAAATGCTTCGCTATCTTTAAACCTTTCAAAAACATTAAAGACACATTTATCTAAACCATCTTGTTCAACTGTAAACTCCAAGCACCCAGGTTCATTTAATGTGTTTTGAATATGTTCGTCCAAATGGCTTTTTATAGCTTCAAGCTCTTCAAACGGAACCTTAATATGACCTTCTAAAATAACTGTCATTTTATTCCCACTCAATAGTAAACCTATCTAAAACCCTTTCGCTTCTTAGCTTTGAAGGCCTCTGAAACAGGGTGTGTTGTAAACAGGTTATTTTCAATTTGTACCCTTCCATCATTATCAATAACCTACCATCTTCTCACCACACACTGTGTAGTCCCTGTGTAACGAAATCTTCTCTTAAAAATTCACTTATCAGGCACTTCCTTCAGTATGGGAACCATGGCACTCCAGACACCATCTCCCTGTAAACGGTGATAAATCGCTCCAGCAATGTGTAAACCCATCAGATTGACGCTTGCCCAAAAAAATATTACTGCTGATAATAGACATTGGAATAGCTGTTAAGAAGATGGTAGCCATACCTCAGAAGTATGTTCTACCTGAAAGAACATGAACCTGTTTCCCTTTCTCTGATAGAACTGACATAGCCGCGCAAAACAAGGCAATTGTTCCAGCTACAATGTGCATGGGTAATAGAAACTCCATACCCTCCCGTTTTAAATTTTTATGACTGGAATAACCCCTTGCTATGAAAGGGTTTGCAAGCAGAAAATCTGACTTTACAACATCTTTACAACACTCACTCAGGACGTTCGAAGTATCTTTTCCTTCTTGCGTCCCTTCGCAAGTTCATCTACAAGCTTATCAAGATACCGGCATTTTTTTGTCAATGGTGTTTCAATGTCTTCAATACGATAGCCGCATATCACGCCTTTAATTAGGCTGGCATCTGGATTTAGATTCGCCTTATCGAAAAACTCTTTAAACGTGTCTTCGCCCTCTATCAGATCTCGCAAAACTGTACCTTCGAAACCAGTCAGCCATGTAATGACTTCTTGCAATTCTTTTTCACTGCGCCCTTTCTTTACAACCTTATTTAGATACAGGGGATATACTGAAGAGAAAACCATCTTCGCAATTTTTTCATCATGCTCTTTAGTAGTTTTTCCTTTAGTTGCCATGGAATCGACTCCTTCATTCCCCCTATCAAAATACCTTCGATCATTCCCACTCAATAGGTAGTACCATCTGAAACCCTTTATTTACAAGGTTTCAAAAAAGTTTGTATAAAGAGATCATACAATGCTTTAGTCACCGACTCAGTGTGTCAGGAGATAAAAAAAGGTTCTACTCTTCGCTGTTTCTAGTTGCTTGATTCAATGGATATTATAGAGGAGAGAGATGCATCAACTCCTGCCTTATAATCAGCAAAGGTAAAAGGCACCGGTATGTCAGGTTCAAGGGATCCTACAGCAGCAGGATATTTAAAATCTGTCCAATAACATTGGATCCAATCTTCACAACCATATAGTTGATCATGTAATCCTCTTGCAGCTGTCATTTCGATACCTGAATTAGGCAGGATAAAATCATTGGTTTCCCCCCAGCTCAAAGGACTATCTCCAATTCTGCGACCCACAATAATTAGTTCATTGTGGAGCGCATCTTTAAGGAACCCTAATGAGCTAATACCTGCTGAGAACGTCTCATGGCCAGCTATAGCATAAACCCTTGAGCCCTCTGGCATTAGTTCAGGTATCTCAAACATTAGATCAGCTGTTTTTGTGTAGTCGCCCCCACCATTAAAACGTTGATCAAAAATTAATACCTCTGGTTTGAATGAAGAAATTTCTTGTCTGATCTTTTTATTAAATTCTGAAATACTCATTTGATGGCCATCGTTATTTTGGCGGTATTGAATATAAAGTATTTTGAGATCACTGAGTCGACTTAACTGAAACTCATCATTCGTTTTTAAATAAAGTGGGTCATAGTTTCTATCATTAGAAAAACCGATAAATTGCTTGTTATGATCATGATCCCATTCTGGCACTAACCATCTCCAAGGAGATTGTATGTGCCTGTCCTTTTGGGGAGGTATTGCTTTAATGTGAGACTTTTCAACACTACCTTCATTATTAATGATCGTCACATCTAAGTTAAGCTTATTATTTATAAATCCTAGTTCAAAAAGGAATGCTGTGTTTTGAATTAAGAATGGAAAGGCGTATGCAATAAAACCACTATCCTCACCACCATAATATCTTCTAAAAGCATCTTTAATTACCTCAATATCGGTATCACCAATATGGGTAACTCTAGCCCCAAGCAAACTTACATATTCAGAAGTTGTTGCAACTATATGATAACCATCATCAAACCAATATCCTTGGTAAGGCATGGCTGGATAGCGTTTGGCTCTTGAATGATTCCAAACATTGGAATGACCGTTTTCTCCTAATGCAACTACTTCACTTATCGCTAGCTCAAATCCTGCTTGAGAAAGTTTGTCTACATCCTTCCTCAATTCATTAATTTGACTTAAAGCGTTACCTCTTGCTCTAAAATGAAAGCTTCGATCATATCCTCTTACGTAATTTTCAAAATATTCTAAATCCTGTAAACGGGCTTCTGTTTCATTATTTGGAATCGGAAAATTTGCAGTAGGTGCATCAGGATAAAACAGCAAGTTTCTTGTTAACTCAGGAATTCCAATGAAACCAACTAGCAAAAATAGCCCTACAGTTGAAATTAAAGCAATACTCTTTTTGCTTAGTTTCAAATTCTTACTCAATTTATTCCCACTCGATTGTCGCTGGAGGTTTGCTCGAAATGTCATAAGTGACGCGTGATATGCCCTCAATCTCGTTGATAATTCGACCGCTGACAGTCTCAAGAAAATCATAAGGTAGGTGCGCCCATCTTGCGGTCATAAAATCGATCGTCTCTACCGCACGCAGCGCAATCACATACTCGTAGCGCCTGGCATCTCCAACGACGCCGACAGAACGAACCGGCAGAAAAACCGCAAAGGCCTGGCTGACTTTGTCATAAAGGTCAGCACCTCGTAGCTCTTCCAAGAAAATATGATCCGCTCGCCTTAACAGGTCCGCATACTCTTTTTTGACTTCGCCTAAAATTCGAACGCCAAGACCCGGTCCGGGAAAAGGGTGACGAAACACCATTTCGTTCGTTAACCCTAGCTCCAGGCCAATCTTGCGGACTTCATCCTTGAATAGCTCACGGAGCGGCTCTACCAACTCAAGCTTCATATAGTCCGGTAAACCACCCACATTATGATGTGATTTGATGACATGGGCCTTGCCATCCTTATGTCCGGCGGACTCGATCACATCAGGATAAATGGTTCCTTGCGCCAAAAACCCAACGCCTTCTATGCGTGACGCTTCTTCGTCGAATACCTCGATGAAGGTATTGCCGATGACCTTTCGCTTCTGCTCAGGATCCGTCACGCCAACCAATTTGCCTAAAAACTTATCCTGGGCCGCAACCGTGATCATGTTCAGCGCAAAAGTGTTCTCTGTCCCCTGATCCATCATCGCGTTAACCTGCGCGGACTCATCCCTTCGCAACAGGCCGTTATCGACAAACACACAGGTCAGCTGATCACCAATAGCACGCGCGAGCAGCGCGGCAAGGACCGAGGAGTCAACACCACCGGACAAGCCCAGAATCACCTTTGATGTGCCCACCTGTGCCCGAACCTGAGTAACGATGTCATCAACGATATTGCTAGGCGTCCACAGCGCCTGACACCCGCATACGACTTTGATAAACCGATCGAGTAATGCTGCGCCCTGCAGGGTGTGATTTACCTCGGGGTGAAATTGCAAGCCATAAAACCCTCTTTCTTCGTCAGCCATGGCCGCAATATCAGTATTATCGCTGCGGCCGATAACAGAGAAACCGGGCGGCGCCTTAACGACCTTATCTCCATGACTCATCCACACATCCAAATAAGGATCCGTGGTTACGCCATCTTGAAGCTCCGCGATCAATGCAGTATCCGCGATCACCTCTACCCGCGCATAGCCGAACTCACTCTTGGCGGAGCCTGCAACGTCACCGCCAAGCTGTTTGGCCATTGTTTGCATGCCGTAACAGATACCCAAAACGGGTATTCCCAACTCAAAGACGTATTCCGGCGCCTTTAGCGTTTCTGATTCTGTACCAGCATCAGTGCTCGAGCCAGTGACGGACTCAGGCCCGCCCGACAAGATGATCCCCATGGGTGAATAGTCCCTGGCTCTTTCTTCCGCCAGGTTATAGGGCAGTATTTCGCAATAGACCCCCGTTTCACGAAGACGTCGAGCAATTAACTGCGTGTATTGGGAACCAAAATCAAGAATCAGGATTTTTTCCTGATGAATATCAGGGTGTGACGACATGAGGTTTTCTAACAATTGGTAAGTCCAGATTATACATCCTCGGGGGCCTAAATGGTGCCGTTCAGGTAATATGCGCACATGGAAAGATCGAATCGACAAATAATTTCCGTCTCGGATCTTAATCGTAATGCGAAACGGCTGCTGGAATCAGAATTCCCGATTCTTCATGTGGAGGGAGAGATATCGAACCTGGCCCAACCAGGCTCTGGTCACTGGTATTTCACCCTGAAAGACGACCGTGCGCAGGTACGGTGTGCCATGTTCAAGAACCGCAACCACATGGTTCGATTTAAACCGCGCAATGGCCAACAGATTGTCGTTCGCGGCCGCATCAGCCTTTACGAGGGCCGCGGTGAGTTCCAAATGATCGCAGAGTTTCTCGAAGACTCGGGGGACGGCGCCCTGCGCCGTGCATTCGAGAAGTTAAAGGCCTCGCTGCAAACTGAAGGGCTGTTTGATGAAGCTAGAAAGAAGCCTCTGCCAGGCTTGCCCGAACATATTGCGATCATCACCTCGCCTACCGGTGCCGCTGTCCGCGACATTATCTCGGTGATGCAGCGCCGTTTCCCTGCTGTTCAAATCAGTATCCTGCCGGTTCAGGTACAGGGAGATCAATCAGCTCCACAAATAGTCGCCGCGCTGCAAAGGGCTAACCGTCTTTCCGACGAACAACAGACAGCGCCATTCGACCTGATCCTACTCACTCGCGGGGGTGGCTCTCTTGAAGACCTCTGGTCGTTTAATACTGAACCCGTTGCCCGCGCCATTGCGTCGAGCCGCCTGCCCGTGGTGTCCGCGGTGGGTCACGAATCAGATTTTTCAATCGCAGATTTTGTTGCAGACCTCAGGGCGCCCACACCTTCGGCCGCCGCTGAACTGATCACCCCGGACGGCGATGTTCTGCTAGATAGCTTCAATGTGATCACCCGGCGCCTGAGGCAATTGATGCACCAGCGGTTCACTGATAGTGCAAAAGAAATTATGTACCTTCAGAAAAGACTACGCCATCCACGCGCTCATCTGGAAGAACTGGCACAGCGTCTGGATGAACTGGAGCGTCGACTGATCAGCACCATCGACAATCAGTTGGAGAGGCAACGATCTCGGGTGGAACGGCACAGACTCACATCCCCGCAAACCACCATCGACGCAAACAGAATAAAACTTGGATACCTGAAGGAAAAACTTATTGAGCGCTCTCAATCTGCGATAAGGGCTCGCTCAGATCAACTAGTAAACCTCACGGTGAGGCTAGACACGCTCAGCCCGCTCGCCACATTGCAACGGGGTTACGCCATTGTCTCATCAGAGACAGATAAACACATTGTCACCAGCTCACAGGATCTACAGCCGGGTGACCACATTCGCGCGCGGCTGAAAAGCGGCGCCGTTACCGCGAAAGTACAAACCATTGAGGTATCGACCACTAGTGATGAATAAAGATTGTCGAGTGAAGTGCCTGGCTTTGACTTTGTTGATGATAAGCCAATGTGCACTGGGCCTGCCGGAACACGATTCGGTGCCCGGCGGCATCGCGCTGGTCCCGTTAACCACAGACAAAAATGTGATGTTTAATGGTCGACGGGTGATGGTCAATGAATCGGCAGAAGGCTATATCGCCATCGTTGGCATACCCCTTTCCCGTTCACCAGGCTCTTTGCACCTGGACACGGCGGAAGGCCGGGTCCGCTTCAAGGTGAATGAAAAACAATACGAAGAACAACGTTTAACCATAAAGAACAATCGCAAAGTGAATCCCTACGCGCAGGACATGGAACGAATCACCCGCGAGCGCAAAGAAATGGATGCCGTGTTTAACCATTTCAGTCAGGTTGACCGGGCCGACACAGACTTTGATTTACCAACACAAGGCATTGTGTCGAGTCCCTTTGGCTTAAGAAGAATACTAAACGACCAGCCCCGAAGCCCTCACAGTGGTATGGATATTGCGGCCCCCGAGGGCACCCCCATAATCTCTCCTGCTCCAGGAAAGATTGTCGCCACAGGCGATTACTTCTTCAATGGCAATACTGTATTGGTTGATCACGGCCAGGGACTGATCACCATGTACTGCCACATGAGTAGCATTAGCGTAAAGGTAGGACAGAGAGTCGATAAGGGGCAATATCTTGGCGATGTAGGTATGACCGGCCGTGTTACCGGCGCGCACCTTCACTGGAGTGTCAGCTTGAACAACGCCCGCGTCAACCCTGCCTTGTTCCTGAATCAGGAAACCACACCCTAACTTTTCTTTTTGCCTTTCTTCTTGCTGTTCTGGGCCTGAGCATTCATCCGCCTACGGCTATCAACCTGTCGGTCAGTAAGCTTGTTCTTCCGGCCTTTAAACGGATTATCAGCTGTTCGAAACTCCATTCGAAGAGGCGTTCCTTTCAACTTTAGCGCATCAACAAACTGGTGCTCTAGATACCGCTTATAGGCTTCCGGGACTTTTTCGGTCTGGTTCCCGTGCACGATAATAATTGGCGGGTTATTACCACCGAGGTGCGCATAGCGGAGTTTAATGCGGCGACCATTTACCAGCGGCGGTTGATGGTTGAAGATCGCACGCTCGAGAATCTCATTTAGCCTTGAAGTAGGAACTTTCAACGTCGCAGAGGCATAGGCCTGGTGGATCGAATCATACAAATGTCCCACTCCGCTTCCGTGAAGTGCCGAAATAAAATGCATCTTCGCGAAATCAACAAAGGTAAGGCGCCGATCCAATTCAGATCGAACCTGGTCTTTCTGATCCTGATCCGTTCCATCCCATTTATTGATGGCAATGACCAATGCTCGACCGGCATCCAGCACATGGCCAAGCAAGTGAAGGTCCTGGTCTACGATACCCTCTCGGGCATCAACCATTAAAATGACAACATTCGCATCCGAAATCGCCTCGAGAGTTTTGATAATCGAGAATGTTTCTATCTTTTCGGTAACCTTGCCCCTTCGCCTGACACCTGCCGTATCGATAATCGTGTAGGGTTTTCCTTCACGCTCATAAGGGATGTAGATACTGTCTCTGGTAGTGCCGGCTTCATCATAAACGACAACCCTGTCTTCACCGAGCAACCGGTTGACCAGCGTGGATTTACCGACATTAGGACGGCCAACTACAGCTATCTTAATCCCAGCTGCTTCTTCAGTCGGGGTCTCATCATCCTCAACTTGAAGTCTTGGTTTAACTTCTTCGTCAAGGAGTTGCCCAACACCGATGCCATTACTTGCCGAAATAAAGTTCGGTTGGCCGATACCCAGCGCATAAAACTCTGCCGCTACAAAATCAGCGTTCTGACCATCAATTTTGTTGGCAACCAGCAGCGTCGGAATCTCGTTCTGGCGCAGCATCTCGGCGATATTTTCATCCCCGGCTGCTCGGCCATCTTTTGCATCTACCAGGAATAACACCAGATCAGCTTCGGTAATCGCCTGTTTGGCCTGATCCGCCATAGGCACATCAATCCCATTTGCGTCACCGGAAAGGCCCCCGGTATCAACGACTATATAGTCGAAGTCACCCATTGCGCCCTTACCGTACTGTCGGTCACGAGTAAGCCCGGGGAAGCTGGCTACCAGGGCGTCCCGAGTGCGGGTTAATCTATTGAACAATGTTGATTTACCGACATTCGGTCGGCCTACCAGCGCAATAACAGGTAGCATAATGTTGGCCTATCGAATATCCAGAACGAAAAGGCTGCCCTTATTACCCATGGCATACAGACGATCGCCTTCCACTACAATGCCCGATCTGACACCACTTCCATCGATTTTGCGACGCCCTACAAATCGGCCATCAGACTGTGCCATCAGATGAAGGTAACCTTCAAAGTCTGTAAATGCGAGGTAGCTCCCCAATGTGACTGGCGCAGTGATATCACGATGCAACAAAGCATCAACTCGCCAGACCTCACGACCATTATCCGCATTGTATGCGCTGATCTGGCTATCGCTACTCGCTAGATAAACATTTCCAAAACCTGTCCCGAGACCTGACACGCTGGACGCTTCTTCTGACCAAAGAATTCTTCCGGCGGCTATATCAATACCTATGATTCTTCCCTGGAAACTGACTGCATACAAACGTCCGTTCTCCATTACCATAGCGCCGTCAATATCCACGAGTCGTTCAAGATCAGAATCTCCCTGGGCCACACCAACCCGCTGATCAAGCCCGGGAAACCCGGTCTCTCTATCTAGGAGCGTCACCCTGCCGCTTGAGAATCCGACCAAAATGACATCATCTGAGATGATAGGTGTCGCCGTACCTCTTAGTGTCAGTGACGGAATGTTCGTCGTGTAAACCCATTTCCTTGAACCGTCTATGGCATCGTATGCCGCAACTTTGCCATCGATGCTTTGCACCACAACCAGGTCATCATCAATCTGGGGCTGGGATAATACTTCGCTGGCAACGCGGGATTTCCACGCCAGGCTCCCGTCACTCTGATTCAGTGCCAAAATTTCCCCGGACCCTGTACCTACCACCACAAGATCGCCGCCCGCACCCACGCCGCCGGTAATGACATCAAGGTCTTTCGAGAAACCAAAGGAAAGCTCTTCCTTGGTGTAAAAGTCCTTTACCTCTGCTTCCCAGATGATCCGGCCCTTATCCGTTGTCAGCGCCTTGATTTTACCGTCGGCAGAAGCCGCAAAAACTCTCCCGGCAAAGATCGCTGGTCTCAGCCTGATCGCTCGGTCACCCGAACCACCGCCGATTTTCTGATTCCAGAGTACCTCCAGTCGTACTTCTTGATTGAATCCTGGCAAAGGGTTGGGTTTGATCTCTTCCGGCTCGTCGTCACCCCCAAACCAGCTACAACCTGACATCGCTGACAACGCCAGAGACCAGATAAGGAGACGCATCTGGCGACTGTTAATCATGCGTCGTCACCCTCTTCTACTTCCTCAATTATCGCCGGTTCCAGCATTCGCTCCTCAGTCGCATTCGCCGAGAGCGGAAGATCAGAGAGCTTAAGTTCTAGAATCGGCTTTTCGATCTTGTCGCTCAAGTTCACAAGCGCCTTCTGGTAAGCCTGTCGAGCCTGCCCCAGGTCTCCCTGAGAATGAAAAATATCGCCTTTCGCTTCTTCAACTGAAGCAACCTGACCAGACGCCGGCTGATGATCAACCAGCAATGCCATCGCCGAGGCAGGATCTTCCAGCCCCAAATGGACACGAGATAACCGAATCCTGATGGTGGTCTCCAGGTGCTTTTCTGACACGTTGTCGAGCGCCCATCGCAGTTCTTCCGAGGCCATATCAAGGTCATTTTGCGCAACCGCAACTTTCGCGAGTCTCATTGCCGCAAAAACGGCATAAGTCGTATCCCCGTGGTCTGTCTTAAGCGTCTCCGCAAGGCTTACTGCTGTGATTCGTACCGCGTCATCGGAAGCGTTAGCCGCAATGTTGTTGGTCGCAATCACTAGATCTTCGTAAACAGCAGAAGCCGCCTCACCTGTCTGGATGACGTTTTCCTCCCAGCCGCGATAGCCAAAGATAACACCAATGGTCACCACAACCGTAATCACCAGGGAGGTGCCATTCTCATTCCACCATTCCTTCAGTACCTCTAATTGCTCTTCATCAGATTCAACCAACCTAGTTCTCCTTGCTAAAGTAGTCGAGGCAATACTGCGCCAATGTCTCTTGTGAAATAGTTGACTGCTCGCCACCTTCTCTCAATGCTTTAATGCTGACGGTACCTGCAGCCACTTCGTCCTCACCCAGAACAAGGGCAAGGTCGGCGCCAGAGGCATCCGCCTTTTTCATTTGCGACTTAAACTTGCCGTCACCGCAATGAACGATCACCTTTTTCCCTGGCAGTTGATCCCTGATTAATTCAGCCAGTCGCAGGCCGGTTGCACGTGCGGCATCGCCCTGAGATACAACATAGACATCAGCGTCCTTCGATGATTCCATTTTTTCAGCCAACATCAGGGACAATCGATCAAGCCCCATGGCAAACCCGATGCCCGGCGAAGGCTTACCACCTAATTGTTCAACCAGACCGTCGTATCGCCCGCCGCCGCAAACAGTTCCCTGTGAGCCTAGGGTCGTCGTAATCCATTCAAATACTGTCTTGTTATAGTAGTCGAGTCCACGGACGATATTTGGATTAACCTTGTAGGCTATACCATTATCGTCAAGCAGACCCTGTAAACCTTCAAAATGCTGCTTAGATTCATTATCCATATAATCCGACAAAACGGGGGCGTCCCGCAATATTTCCTGCGTCTTTGAAGACTTGCTATCCAGTATACGCAGTGGATTAGTCGTCAGGCGGCGTTGGCTATCCTCATCGAGGTCCTGTTCGTAAGCTTGCAGGTAGCCAGCCAACTCCCCTTTGAACTTTGCGCGGGCATCGGGATTGCCCAGCGAATTAAGCTCTAGTCTGATGTCCCCATCCAGCCCGAGCTTTCGCCAGATTCTGGCATTCATGAGCAGAAGTTCTGCATCCACATCTGGGCCTGGCATGCCGAAGCACTCTGCCCCAATCTGGTCGAACTGCCTGTAACGGCCTTTTTGTGGCCTCTCGTAACGAAACATTGCGCCGCTATACCAGAGCCTTTGGACCTGGTTAAAGAGAAGACCATTCTGCTCGGCAAAACGCACACACCCGGCCGTCCCCTCGGGCCTGAGGGTAAGGCTTTCGCCGTTTCGATCGTCAAAAGTGTACATCTCTTTTTCAACGATATCGGTGTTTTCACCAACAACCCTCTTAAACAATTCAGTCTGTTCCAACTGCGGCAGGCCTATTTCCCGGTAACCATAGGCCGCAAGCACTTCCCGTACGACATCTTCTATCGTTCGGGAGATCTTCTTTTGTGCAGGCAATAAGTCCTGCATGCCTCTGACTGCTTGAATTTTCATGGTTTCTGTAGGTTTAGAGATGAACCTTCTTTGATACGTATCTAGTTTGGTACGGTCAGTTTTGCGGTTCGATCTTTGCTAATAAAGGGCTCAAGCCCAAATGGGCGGCCATTGTAAATCATCTCGACGCCCGTTGCCTTCCCCAATAGCACCTTAAAAGGCGCAGTGCCGTATATCGTCAGGACATCATTCACCTGATTCAGATCGTTGTAGATCAAACCGAACTGGTTGTCTGCAATTTCGACCCAGCATTCATCCGTAAATGACAGCTCCAGCTGGTCAAATCCGTTGGCATCCACCGTAATGAAGCTTCGCGTTCCATCTGTCGTACGCTCGAACTTTACCGAATCCGGAACCGCAACGACGCCCGGCCCGGCTTCTTCTCCGGTGGATAGTTCTCCGGTGGATGGTCCCGAGGAGGATGGTGCTAAGGCTGATGGTGCTAAGGCTGATGGTGCTAAGGCTGATGGTGCTGAGGCTGATGGTGCTGTGGTGGATAGTTCTGGACTGAACTGTTCGGTCACGGCTTCCTGAATTGAAGCCTCAGTCACCCGTATTGCTGGCACTTCCCGGTTTTCAGCTATTGTTTCAGCCAGCTCGTTCTCCACCGTATCAATCGCCGGCAATGTTCCTGTCATTGCAACCTGCGACTCTAACCCTGCCTGGTCTGGTACCACCAGCGCTTGAGATACCTGTTCTGATTGCACCGTCGTGCTTCCCTCCGGTGGTAGCTCGAAATCAAAGGCAGCTATAGAGGAATCCTGCGTTGCCGGTTGCGAAACACCCGGTTGAACAATGCTCAGCGGTGTTTCTTCCTCTGGATCGACAACTATCCACCAAATGACAGTAACCACCAGCGCGAGTCCAGCAAGGCTAATCAAACCAGTTTGCAAAACCGGACCTGTGATGCTGGCAGTGCCTACTTCCTCCTCTGTTACCCCCCTGATTTCCGGAATTGGCTCTGCAATCTGCAGTTCTGCATCGTACAGAGCAACTATTTCGTCGCCCGACAAATCTACCACGCGCGCATAGGTTCTCAGATAGCCCTTGATAAAAGCCGGTTTCGGTAAGCTGCTGAACTCCCCCGCATCGATGTATTTGATGTAGGAAGTTGTCAGATACAGTTTGTCGGCAACTTCTTTTTGCGAAAGGCCCAATCGCTGTCGCGCTTCGGCCAGCAACTCTGAGGGTCTTTTTACTGCTGCAGGCGATTCCAGTTCCAGGGGTTGATCAACCGACATTTATATTGACTCTTTATATTGCTGATACTCTTCACTGCCCGGAAATATCCCTTCAAGCGCCTCACTACAGCTAGCTTCCTGATTGTTATCCTGGAAGATTCTGCCCAATCTGACACAAAGCCACAGGGATTTCGCCGTCGAAGGTCCCACCTCGGTATAGCGACTGTAGTAATCTCTGGATTCGACATAATTTCGCTCACCGAACCGGATATCTCCCAATTCAATCAACGCGCGCGGCTGCTGGGGGTTTAACTGGGTTGCCCGCATAAACGCATATTCAGCCTTTTCAGGTTCCCGGATGCGATTGTAGGCTACCCCAAGATTTTCAAAGACCATGGGACGATTGGGATAAAACCGGTCCTCACTGGCTTTTGACAGTTGCTCTACTGCCTCCTGAAAGCGTTTCTCGGAAAACAGAAATGCACCGTAACTGTTTCGTATCTGCGCAGATTGAGGACCATACTTGACCGCCTTCTTGAAATACTCCTCAGCGATATCGGTTTCACCTTCCAACTGGAAGACTAATCCATATGTCGCATGTACATCCGCATTCTTGGGGTCTATGTCGAGTGCCTTAGCCAGCTTTTCCTTCGCCCGCTGGTAGTCGCGATTTCGCAGGTAACCTACCGCCAGATCCAAGTGCCTTTGCACCAGCTCTGCGGTTCCATTATCGGTAGATTCACCGTTAGGGGTCTTTATAGACTGGCAAGACGACACCAACAGCGCCAACAACAACAGCACAATTCGTATCATGCTATTTCACCCGCTGCTATTTTTTTGTATTTTTCCTGCCGCCGGGTCTTGTCAGCGACCTGACCCACCAGCTGGCCGCACGCGGCATTAATATCGTCACCACGGGTTGTCCGAACAGTTACTGAATAACCGTCGCTAACCAATCTTTCCTGGAATTTTCTGACTGCCATCATGGAAGGTCGCTTGTACCCTGTCCCAGCAAATGGATTGAATGGAATCAAATTGATCTTACACGGAAACCCCACCAGTAGGTGAGAGAGTTGCCTGGCATGCTCGGGTTGGTCGTTTATACCATCGATCACCGTGTATTCTACGGTGATCGTTCTTTTATTACCCAGGTTCTTCGCATAACGGGTGCAAACTTCAAGCAATGTTGCGATCGGATACTTCCGGTTAATTGGTACAAGCTGATCCCTGAGTTCGTCATTAGGCGCATGCAGGGAGATTGCCAGGGATGCATCGGTAGTCTCGATCATTCGCTCGATCCCGGGAACGACACCCGCCGTAGATACCGTCACCTTGCGTTTCGATATACCGTAACCAAGATCGTCCATCATAAGTCCAACCGCAGGCAGGACATTGTCAAAATTCAGCAGTGGTTCGCCCATCCCCATCATCACTACATTGGTCACGGTTCGGCTTCGGTCCGGATAGACTTCCGCAAGCTTTCGCATGGCGATCCGAAGCTGACCAATGATTTCCGCTGTCGTCAGGTTACTGTTAAAACCCTGTTTTCCTGTGGAACAAAAACTACAATCCAGGGCGCAACCAACTTGTGAGGACACACACAAGGTACCTCGCGTGTCCTCTGGTATGAAGACCGTCTCAAACAGGCTTCCAGAAGCAGATTTAATTAACCACTTGCGCGTGCCGTCGTTAGACACAAATTGCTCGTGGACCTCTGGCTCAGCCACATTGCCATGTAAAGCCAGATACTCTCGTAATGACTTGCTGATATCAGTCATCTCGGCAAAATCGCCGACGAACCGATGATGGATCCATTTCATGATCTGGCCGACGTGAAACGGCTTCTCGCCAAGGCTCAGGAGCAGCGCACGCCAGTCTTCCTGGGTATAAGCCAGGTAGTTAGCATCTTGGCGGGGCTGCTCACTCATCGTTTATTTTAACTCTGGTTATCGATTACAAAGTTGGCCTTGCTCAAAAAAGTAGCTGATCTCGCGCGCAGCTGATTCTGGCGAATCCGACCCATGGACCGCGTTTGCCTCAATCGATTCAGCAAAATCTGCCCGAATGGTTCCTGCATCAGCATCTGCCGGGTTAGTCGCGCCCATCAACTGACGGTTCAGCGCAATTGCACCTTCCCCTTCCAGTACCTGCACAATTACCGGTCCCGAGCTCATGTAATTGACCAGATCCTGAAAGAACCCCTTGCCATCATGTTCCGCATAAAAACCCTTCGCTTTATCAACCGTCAGGTGTTCCATGCGTGACGCGACAATACGCAGTCCTGCTTTTTCAAAACGGGAAACAATTTCCCCAATGACATCCTTTGCTACCGCATCGGGTTTGATGATTGAGAATGTTCTCTCCATCGCCATGCTATTACTCCATAAAGTTAGGTTGAATTTTTCGGCGCATTATACGCGTGTGACAGGTAAAACGTAGCTTTTACTGGCAACCCTCGGTCGCCGCGCCGGGCCTCGCTTGACCGGTATTCCATTACGCTTAATCTATTTCATCAAGCCAGGCCATTTGTATGGCTTCAAGAATCTTTTCACCGCAATGTTCAGGGTCATCGTCAAACCCGGACAACCCCATCACCCATTCCCGCAGATCCGTAAACCGAACACCGAGCGGATCCACCTCCGGGTGCGCATCAACCAATTCAATAGCGATGTCATTAACATCGGTCCATTTCATCGAGGTCTCCTTTTTAGTGGTTTTCCGAAACCTGGTTGATAGTGTACTTGGGTATCTCAATCACCAGATCCTCATCACCAACCGACACCTGGCATGACAATCTCGAATCAGGCTCCAAGCCCCAGGCTTTATCCAGCAGATCGTCTTCCAACTCGTCGGATTCTTCCAATGAATCGAAACCTTCACGGACAACCACATGACAGGTAGTGCAGGCGCATGCCATTTCGCAGGCATGCTCGATATCAATCCCGTTTTCCATCGCTACTTCTATCAGGTTGTCACCTTTACTGGCTACTATCACTGCTCCTTCAGGGCAACGTTCTTCATGTGGTAGGAATATTAGTTGGGGCATAGTAACTTCCTGATCAAACCTCTTTATCGACTTCTGCTATATTTCTGCCGGCAAGCGCCTTGCGGACCGCCGCATCCATTCTCAGGGAAGCGAACTCCTCGCTTGCTCGACCCAGTAATTCTGTTCCTTCGCTGATCGCATGGTGATCTTCACCTTCCGAGACGCGACCAAGTTCCTCGATCGCTTGTTGCAATGCCTGGATATCACTTTCCTTTAGTAACGCCACACCGTCTTCTGCCAGCGCGTTGCCAAGCGCTTCAATCACCCGGCCAGACTCTACTCTCGCCTCCATCAACGATCTCTGGTCCGCATCTTTCGTAGCATGCTCAAAAGATGCTTGTAACATCGACGTGATTTCTTCATCCGTCAGGCCATAGGAAGGCTTAACCTCTATACCAGCTTGAGTGCCAGTGCTGGTTTCACGCGCCGAAACAGAAAGCAGGCCATCGGCATCGACGTTAAACATCACTTCAATTTTCGCTGCACCTGCCACCATCGGAGGAATCCCGGTTAGCTCAAATCGCGCCAATGATCGACAATCCGTTACCAGCTCGCGCTCACCCTGCAACACATGGATGAGCATTGCAGTCTGGCCATCTTTGTAGGTCGTGAATTCCTGAGCCCGCACAGCGGGTATCGCGGTATTTCGCGAAATTACCTTTTCTGCCAGACCTCCTACCGTCTCCAGACCCAGAGAAAGTGGCAATACGTCCAACAGCAGCATCTCATCATCAGGCTTATTGCCAACAAGAACATTCGCCTGAACGGCTGCACCGACGGCAACTACTTTGTCAGGATCCACGGTATTAAGCGGCGCCTTACCGAAATACTCCGCAACCTTATCGATGACCTGAGGGACCCGTGTAGAGCCACCCACCAGGACAACATTATGAATCTCACCGAGTTCGATCCCAGCATCTCTTACGGCTCGCAGGCATGCTTTAATTGACGCATCAATCAAAGGCGCCACCAGGTCATCGAAAGTGGCTCGATCCAGCGTTCCCTTGAACTGCACACCATCACGATCAAAATCTATGTCGATCCTGGGGTTGTCGGTCAGACCTTCCTTGATTGATCTGGATGCCATCAACAATCCACGTAACTGTTCACTTGCCAGCGGTTTCGCATATCCGGACTGCTCAACTATCCAGGCGGCTATCGCCCGGTCGAAATCATCACCCCCAAGCGCCGAATTCCCGCCAGTTGCCAGCACCTCGAAGACCCCCTTACGGAGCCTTAGCAACGAGATATCGAAAGTTCCTCCGCCCAGGTCGTAGATAGCAATCACGCCTTCACCGCCGGAATCAAGGCCATAGGCTATCGCAGCAGCAGTGGGTTCATTCAACAATCTTAATATGTTGATACCGGCGAGCCGCGCCGCATCTTTTGTGGCCTGCCTTTGGGCATCATCAAAATAAGCTGGCACCGTAATAACAACGCCATCCAGGTCGCCCGCCAGTGTAGCGCTCGCCCGATCTACCAGGGAACGAAGGATTTCTGCAGAGACCTCAACCGGAGTCACATTTCCGCTGACGGTCTCTATTCGCGGCATTCCACTTTCAGATGCAGAAAACCTATAAGGAAGCTGGTCACCCAGGGTCGTTATATCTTTAAGGCCGCGACCCATCAGTCTCTTTACGGACACGACGGTGTTCATGGAATCATTCACAGCTTCAGCCAATGCTTCGTCACCAACAACTATCCCGCTGGACGTATAGCGAACAACTGAAGGTAGCATATGCCTGCCCTGCTCATCGGCAAGCGTTTCAGCAACACCCGCGCGAACACTCGCAATCAACGAATTAGTCGTACCCAGGTCTATTCCCGCAGCTCGTTTACGCTGGTGGGGATCGACCGCCTGGCCCGGTTCAGTGATTTGTAATAGTGCCATCTATATCTCAATTACTTTGCTTCAGCGACGCCCTAATAATCTAACAACTTTTCCTCAAGGCGGTTCGCTGCAATCATCAACTTGGACAGGAACTGAAGCTGGTATACCAACCGCTCTGCCTTATCTGTGTCTTCATCCAATGCTTCTTTAAATTCTGCCTGCACCTCGTTGATCCCCTGCTGCATTTTTCGCCGAAACGAATCAAGCTCTTCGAAATTACCCTCACCTTCTTCAATAGATTCGAGTTGCTCCCTGAGATCAATCTGATCCATCAGGAACGCTGGCGACAAAGTCGGGTTAGTTTCCAGTTCTACTCCCCGCAGTCCCAATAAATAAATCGCGCGGGGCAACGATGCCCGAAGCGTTTCATTCGCCGTGTTTACCAGAGTCGCCCACTGCATGGCCAACCGCTTTTCGTGATCCGTTCCCGCGGCAAAACGATCCGGATGAACTTGTTTCTGCAAGTCCAGAAAGCGGTCGTCGAGAAGCTTCATATCCACGGCGTAATCAACCGGCAGGTCGAATATCTCGAAATAATTTTTGTTGAAATCCACGATTAGTAAGGACGCCTGGCTTCACACCAGACCCTTCAAGTTAGACAGTGAAGCTCTCACCACAGCCGCACTCGCCCTGAACGTTTGGATTCTTAAATTCAAACCCTTCATTGAGGCCCTGCTTCACATAGTCCATTTGCGTGCCATCGATGTACACCAGTGACTTAGGGTCCACAAACACGTCAACGCCCTGCGAAGAGAATCTGAGGTCTTCCGGTAAAATTTCATCGACCGGTTCCATTACATACATTAAGCCCGAGCATCCGGTGGTCCTCACAGCGACGCGAATCCCAACGCCCTTGCCTCTTGAGGCCAGATAGTCAGCGACGTGTTCCGCCGCCTTTTCTGTCAGGCTAATACCCATATTCTTATCCTGCGCTTGCCACCGATGATTCTTCGTCACCGACATGTTTTGAGCGGTAGTCCTGAATGGCTGCCTTTATCGCATCTTCTGCCAGCACCGAACAATGTATTTTTACAGGGGGTAGCGCCAACTCTTCAGCAATCTCTGTATTCTTGATGCCTTCTGCCTCGTTCAGCGTTCGCCCCTTAACCCATTCGGTCAGCAGCGAACTAGACGCAATAGCGCTACCACAGCCATACGTCTTGAATTTGGCATCCTGAATCACGCCGTCGTCGCCAACCTTGATCTGCAAACGCATCACGTCACCACATGCCGGCGCACCGACCATACCTGTACCCACCTCTCCACTTTCCGCGTCCATTTTCCCCACATTACGCGGGTTCTCGTAGTGGTCCAGTACTTTGTCACTGTATGCCATTTTTCTTTCTCTCCTATGATGAATAGAATCCAAATAGATTCGATTCAAAAATATTAATTAGTGTGCCGCCCACTCTATTTTTTCCATATCCACGCCGTCCTTGTACATATCCCAAAGCGGTGACAATTCTCTTAGTTTGTCTACGGCTGACCTGACACTGCTGATCGCTTGATCAACGTCTTCCTCAGTCGTGAAGCGGCCGATCGAGAACCGCAATGAGCTGTGGGCAAGTTCATCGTTCAGACCAAGCGCGCGGAGCACATAGGAAGGCTCCAGACTCGCAGAAGTACATGCGGAACCGGAAGATAACGCGATGTCTGGTAGAGACATAATCAATGATTCACCTTCCACAAAATTGAAGCTGATGTTAATGATGCCAGGAACGCGATGATCTATATGTCCGGAGACATACACTTCCTCCATTCCATTAAAGCCGTCCAACAGACGCTGCCGCAAAGACAGTATTCGCTCAGCTTCCTCATGCATCTCTTCTTTAGCGATTCGGAATGCT
>Ga0315321_10000182_pt1 | contig 42755 bp, 29 predicted proteins | sample M180m21515metaG_FD_203464 | JGI IMG/M metagenome (GOLD analysis project Ga0315321, IMG submission 203464) | Ammonia-oxidizing marine archaeal communities from Monterey Bay, California, United States - M1 80m 21515 | ecosystem: Environmental > Aquatic > Marine > Intertidal zone | place: USA... | reverse complement strand
GCCGCTGACCAATCGGCTCAGGATTCCCTGCAATCTGCCGCCAAGTATCGCAAAGAACAAATACGTGCGAACGCGAAAGCCACGGAGGCAGAGCATGCCCTGTACGACACGCGGATCCTTCTCGCACAGTCGGCACTGGAAAACAACAATCCTGTTTACACACGACAACTCCTTGACTTCTATCAGGATCCGTCAACAGGAAACAATTATCGCGGTTTCGAATGGCATTACCTGAATCAGCAATTGCACCAGGAAATATGCAGCATCGACGCACACCCAAGATTTTACATTCATGATGTGGCCATTCCACCTCAAACCACGCCCTTCGAATTCGCAACTCTCGGTGGAGATGGATTTCTTCGGATCTGGCAGGTCGATGGCACCATGAAACGGGAGGTGTCTCTGGGACCCCATCATGGGTACTGCATGGATTACAACGACGACGGACGGTTAATTGTCGTTGGCTCCAAGTCTGGTCAGATTGGATTTTTCGACGCAAAAACGCTCAAGCTGGAAAAGCAAGTCAATACGGGTTCAGATGCGATCGTCATGATCGACCTATTGCCTGGTGGCAAGAGGTGTATCGTGAGTAACGATCTGGGTGCCGTCCTATCGGTCCAAGTCGATACCGGGGACGTCACGGTAATTCGGCAGGCGAGTTCTGATCGCTGGCCTGAGAATGGACGCTTCGCCTGCAGCATTGATGGTAAGTATCTTGCTTTCATCGATGCCCAGCGGAAGGTCGCCTTTTTGGACTTGGAACAAGGCAAACTGCAGCACGTGACTGTTTCAACTTTGTCACGTCGAGGTGGTTGCTCGGCGTTGGCTTTATCAAGGGAAGGCAGACTCCTGGTGCACGGTGACCGCCGAGGTGAGATCAGTGTCTGTCAGCCATCAGAAGAGGCTTCCTACTTCAGGCATCATGATCACTCCGCAGCTATTGAGCAGATGACAATCACTCCCGACAATCGCTTCATTGTCTCAGCAGGGCGGGACCGGGCAATTCGAATGACTTCTGTTTATGATCAAGAAAGAAAGAGAGTTCTCTACGGGCATGAAGATTGGGTGACCTGCCTTGCTGTAGCACCCAACAACGAGTTTCTTGTCAGTGCGGATAACGCGGGAAAAGTGAAGGTCTTTTCATTGACGGACAAAGGTAATCCTTGGACACATCACGGTCAGGAAGGAGGTGGAATAGCTTTTCATCCACGGGAATCCCGCTACGTGTTGGCAAAAACCAACGCTACTCTCGAGATATGGGACCATGGTGCGATCAAACCAACCCGAATTTTATCCGGCCATGGAAAGGCGGTTGGTTCAGAAGTGGAGGGACGATCCGTTAAATGGCTAACGTTTCATCCACAGGGTAAACAGCTGGCAACTGGATTAGATGATGGCACCATTTGCACTTGGAATCCTGATACAGGAGAGTATCTAAGTTCATGGAAAGGCCACGATTCACCGATCCTATCCCTTGCCTATTCTCCCGATGGAACAAGACTTGCATCCATCTCCAATGAGAACAAAATACTCAAAATATGGAATACCAAGACTGCCGAACTCGTTCGATCGATCCCATTGGTAACGTTTAGCTTCAGGCTGAGTTGGAATAAGAATGCAACTCGCATTGTCTCGGGAACCTCGGATTTCCAGAGCATCGTGATTGATATAACTTCCGGAAAGACCATCCTGGTGTTGCCGGGCGAACGAGGAATCTACACGCCGGACGGAAAACACATTCTCTATATAGAGAAGAATAAAAAAAGCAAACGCGATACCATCATTGCTTGTGATGCGTTAACCGGCAAGGAAACCGGGCGGCTACAGGGCCACGTTGCTAGAATCGCAGACGTGACCATCACCGCAGACAGCCAACGAGTCATTTCGCTTGACTATGAAGGAATCATTACCATCTGGAACATGAACACCGGGGTACAGCTTTTGAACCTACCTGCCCCGGAAGGTTTTTATGGCGGCCGGTTGTTTATCGGATCGCATGGCAGAACCCTAGCTTACCACGGTGTCAGCACCACAGTCTGGTCCACGGGCAAAATTACCGAGCCATCGCAAGACGAGGTAAGTCATTGATCCAAAGGAACGTTGCTTCCAAAGGAACGTTGCTTCCAAAGGAACGTTGCTTCCAAAGGAACGTTGCTTCCAAAGGAACGTTGCTGACAGCGTCTACGGACAGCTTTGGGCCTGACAGGCTCCTTCCTCGCGGATTGTCTTGCTTTACTGTTCCGCTACCTCCCTTTTCGTGACCAGTCTTTCCGCTGCCTGTATTCAACTCCATCGGGCAGTCACTTGCTAGCTATTGGCCATCTCTGGGCTCACTTGGTCGGATTACTCATGCAGTCTCGGTCCCATCGGCTCTGTGGACACTCAACGACGGCGGGAAACTGATCTGGCAGGAAGTAGACGAGTTTCGCTAGTCTCCGCAGCTATGGGTCGAGTCTCCCACTGAAACAAGTGGATCTTTTGGCCCGATCATGAATTACTTGCAATAAATATGATGGACCTGATCACTTCAGGTCCGGTCATGGAGGACAGTCGTGCAGACTTTGAAAACCGCCGCAATTGTTGTGTTGATGATGGCTGTAATTTATGGAGCTTATGTCTCCATGACCAAGCCGCCAGAAGCTCTCCCAGAAGACGTACAAGGCCTGCTTGCCGTTGATGAAGGGCTCGAAATGTCATTCGATTCCAACTTGGGTTTACCTGAATCTCTCGGTGGGAGCAGCAATCCGGGAGACGACATCGGCGCACCTCTGGTTAACTCAGAGGCTCAGCAATCTGTCGATGCCCAACTGTTGGGCAGTCGCAGCAGTGTGGACACCCGTAACGACTCTTTATCAGTCGCTGCAGCACCAGTCGCTGCAGCACCAGTCGCTGCAGCACTGGGACCAGCGGAAGCCCCCCCAGGTCAACCGAGTGGCCCTGTTCCTTTGGCGGAAGTTGACAACACCTTGCCACCAGAAGCATCGTCAGCCACACAAGCTGACATCGCCAATGCCTACACGAATGATCGCTACCCCAAGACCGCTGATAATTTTGCGTTGCCAAATCCGGACAACATCAACCCGAACTTCGAGCCCAGTGGTGTTGCCTTGCCGGACGCCAATCGGGTTCAAACTGGCGTAGTGGCAACTGCCAGTGCCGAGGGTATTGACCCTAACGGTTCGGAAATAGCTACCGCCACAGCAGTGATTGCTCCGAATATTGGGCTGGCTAATGCGATTCGAACAGCAGACATGCAGTTTCGACAGGACAAACGCAAAAATGCGTTGGCAACATTGAGCATCTTTTACAACACGCCCAACATTTCCGGGGAACAACGCAGTGAAATGCTGGCCCGGCTAGATCCATTGGCTCGGGAAGTGATTTACTCAAAGCGACATTTGCTTGAACAGCCTCACCGCATGAATCGCAATGAAACCTTGCAGGACGTTGCACTCGCATACGACGTGCCATGGCAACTACTCGCGAACATCAATGGCATCGAAGACCCCCTGACCATTCTTCCTGGCACAGAATTGAAAGTCGTCCGCGGTCCCTTTCGGGCTGAGATCAATCTGACTTTCAAGGAACTGACCCTTTTCATGGGCGATTATTACGCAGGTCGCTTCCCCATTGCCGTGGGGAACGATCCGATCGCGGTCGAGGGTTCGTACACCATTCAGGACAAGCAGACGGGAAAAACGTTCTACAACCGCAGTGGAAGCCCCGTTGCACCGGGTAGTCCAGCAAATCCTTATGGAAATTTCTGGATGGACCTGGGGAACCAACTCAGCATTCACGGTAGCCCAAATCCGACCCGACCGACTGAAAACGGGTGCATCAGCTTGGCGGAAGACATCGCCGATGACCTGTACGGCATTCTGTCGCAGGGTTCATCTGTGACCATTCGTCGGTAAAACTGTGGGGAGCGACAACCTACCTCTCTCCCCTTTATCTGACGAAGAGACCCCCAAGATGTCATACGACCGTGATGCGTTGCTGGAATTGATCCGAACCGAGTCACTGCAGCGAGGTGAATTTACCCTCGCCAGTGGAAAAAAGGCTTCGTATTACCTCGATTGCCGAAATATCACGCTGCATCCCAAGGGGGCCAATGTGATTGCCGAGGGCATGTTGGACGTGATGCGTTCGACGGGAACCCTGCCTGAAGCAGTGGGTGGAATGGCAATCGGGGCCGACCCCATCACAGCTTCCATCATCACGCTTGCAGGTCAACAGGATCTGCCACTGAAAGGGTTCATGGTCCGAAAGGAACCCAAGGACCACGGAACGGGCAAGCAAGTAGAAGGTCCTGTGAAAGCAGGCCAGCGAGTTGTCATCGTAGAAGATGTCATCACAAGTGGCGGCAGTGCGTTGAAAGCCGTCGATGCGGCTCGGGAATACGGGCTCGTCGTTGAAAAGGTCATTGCGATCATTGATCGATTGGCTGGTGGCGAAGAAGCATTCAAGGCCAAGGGACTTGAACTGCACACACTGACAACGATCCGGGATTTCGGAATCGAGCCCGAGTAAAACAATCGCCGATCAATCCAAGGCAGGACGCCAGCTGAACAATCGTCATGGAAACGACACTTCACCAGCAGCTGAAACGCTGCTATGCGCAGGATGAGGACAGCACCGAAGTTGTGCTGGGCCAGTATCGTATTGATGCCATACGTGATGATGAACTGATCGAAGTACAGTGTGCATCACTATCGGCAATCCGTGACAAATGCCGTAATCTGCTGAAGCGACATCAACTGCGTGTTGTCAAACCAGTGGTGATGCGCACACGAATCGCCAAAGCAAAAAAGATCGGCGGGCCGGTCACCTCACGCAGGCTGAGCCCCAAACGTGGAAATCTGCTGGAACTTTTTGATGAGCTGATCTACTTCACCCGTGTATTCCCGCATCCAAATCTGGTCATCGAAGTTCCACTGATCGAAATCGAGCAATTGCGTCTTCCTGGTAAAAAACGGAAGCGACGTTGGCACAAAGATTTCAAAGTGGGAGACGTACGGCTGGAAACCATTCAACGTTCTCTTGAGCTACGCACTCCCGCAGATCTTCTGGCACTTCTCAACATGCCACCAACCGTTGAAAACTTCAATACTGCGGATCTTGCCACAATCATTGATCGCCCTCGATGGCACGCCCAACAGATTGCCTATGTGCTTCGAAAAACCGGAGCAATCGATTCCAAAGGACGCGATCGTAGCGGCATCATCTACCAGCGGGCAGCATGACTGAAAAATCCGCCTGCAGTATTTAAGTCACCGTTGTGAGTGGCCAACGACTTGCAATCAGATCAGAACTTGTGCACGTGATAATTGTGGCATCACAACGATCACCGTGAAACCATGCCCGGGAGCAATCACATGCCAGGCACCTCCCACCTGCTGCAGCAGAAAATCACTTTCCGCCAACCCAAGATTACTCAGATCAAGTGTATCGTCCTCAGCAAAACCAAACGTACTCGACGTTGACTGACAACAAACTAAATCGATCACAGCGAACGCAGGCCATAACACTGCGTTCGCCACGACTACAAAGTCGACAGAAACCATGTCTCACAGAATACAACCCAACGGGATTCAGCACACTGCGACCGACATGATCAAGTCGTCTTCAAATCAAAGTTCGTTGGTTCAAGAGGTCCGCCAGTATTGACCTGATAGCCAATATTCACGCTTCCTCCAGGTGCAACCGAACCATTCCACGACAAGGGACGAAGGCGGTAACGGGTGCCTTCATGACTCACAATTTCGGCACCCCAGATGCTCGCGATCTCGTGAGGTGAATCAAACTCGAGTTCCCAGTCAGTCCACGACTGCTCGCCATTGTTGGTGATAACAATGGATGCAACGTACCCCGTTCCCCACTCACTCGATACGCTCCAGGCAACATCACCGGAGGATGATTCCGAATCATTGTTCTGAATCGTACCGATCGCCGTGTCATCGACCAAATTGGCATTTACAACCTGACTCAATGCAACCTCGAAGGTTTCATCAGCTTCAACAGCGGTATCACCTTTGACCAGAACCTCAATCGTTTTCTCCATCTCACCAGGCAGGAAGGTCAATGTTCCCTGAGTGGGCACAAAATCCTCATCAGCATTTGCCGTCACCCCGACGGTTGAGTAGTCCACCGAAGTTTCCTGTCCGACAGGAACCGCCTTGGAAAGTTTGACCGTGAACGAAAGCACTTCGCTGCCCGCGTCTGGTTCAGTCATGGCAGCATCACTGACCGACATTTCAATCGGATCATTATTGGAACCATCGTTTCCTCCGGCGCCCTCCCCGTTGATCACAATGTTACGTGGGCTCGTTACCACGTTCCCCGGATCACCACTGAAGCCAAGAGTCACACTTGCCCCAGGCTCAACTCTTGCATTCCATGACTCATTTTTGACCACGTAGTGTTCACCCGAATGATTCACCAACTTCGAGCTCCAAAACTGTGTCAGGTTGTGTTCCCAATCGAACTCTACCTCCCAGCCGTCCCAAGCTTGATCAGTAAGATTTGTCAGTTTCAGTTCACCAGTAAATCCAGAACCCCAATCATTGACAGTTCGATATTCTGCGGAACTGTTAGAGGACGTGGAATCATCATTCTGGATTGTCACTGTCGCAACGCCATTAGCAATCTCGGCACCCTGCGGTGCCGAGAGTTCTACCGTTAACGTCTCGTTCGTCTCAACATCGAGATCACCACTAACATTGAGGGCAAGCACCGCAGACAGACTGCCAGCGGGAATGGTCACCGTTCCCATTTTGCTCTCGTAGTCGGAACCAGCCACCGCTGACCCATCCTGAGTGGTGTAATTCACCGTAACATCTTCGCTGGCTACTTTCGAAAGTGAAACAACGACATTGGCAACGGACACGCCGGAGTCGCCTTCATCGAGACCGACATCGGAGATGGAAAGCGTCGGTGCTGATTGCCCCACATCGGCCGCGACTCCATTGACATAAACATTGGATGGAATGGTCGTGACGTTGCCTGGGCTTCCGCCAAAACCGATAACCACACTCTGCCCGGGGCCAACGGCACCATTCCAGAATTCGTTATCGATCACGAAACTGCCGCCTGCATTCTCAATCAGAATAGCATTCCAGACCTGGCTGATTTCATGAGTCCAATCAAATTCCAGTCGCCACCCTGACCATGCTTCATCTCCACGATTGGTCAAAGTGATTTCACCATTGAACCCACTCCCCCAATCGTCCGTTGTCCGATAGGAGAACCCGGCAGGAACCACCGTCTGATCATTGTCCACGATCGAGCCCTCGGCGATCGAATCAGCGAGGGTCGCATTGACTGCGTTACTCAAATTGACTTGAAACGACTCCTTACCTTCCTCAAGAAGGTCACCGTTGACGACAACCGAGATGGACTGTTGCGTTTGTCCCGCTGGGATAGTCAACGAACCCCCGGCATTGACGTAATCATCCGGTGCAACTGCCGATCCCGATGTTGTGGCGTAGTCGAATGTAACATCCTCCGATGCTACCTCAGACAGTACTACATTGAAGGACATCGACGTCGTTCCAGTATCTCCTTCGATCACGCTGGCATCACTGACACTCAGCGTCGGCAACGAAGGCTCATTGTTATCATCATCCAGAATGGTGACCATCGCATTTGCATCGCTGAGCGATCCACTGGTCGCGTTTGTCAGATTGACAAAGAACATTTCGTCAGGCTCAACAACCGCATCAGGATTCACATTGACGTGGAAGGTTTTGGTGACCTCGCCAGGCAGAAATTCGAGTGTTCCACTGGTCGCCACATAATCGCTTCCAGCAATCGCTGTTCCATCAGCCGTGGAGTATTCCACCGTGACAGTTCCCATGGCGGCAGCTGACAAACTGACGGTCACGACCGCGACGGTCGATGAATCACCGCTAGCGTCTGCAAAATCAGACTGCACAGGTTCCAGCCCACCCACTTTGTTGTCATGAATGGTTTGCCAGTCATCTTTCAGGATACCACCGGTATCGCCAGAGTTTGGATTCCATGACCAGTAGGTCCAACTGATACCCTGCTGACCTGCCTCAAGGTCGTTATCACCATCGCCATCAAGATCACCTTTGAGGTACTCAACCATGGTGTCAAACCACTGTTGGTCACTGACGGTTTCAAGCTTGCTACCAAACTCACCGAGCAAGACGGGGGCGATCCCATCCCGAAAGAGATAACCCCAATTTTCATTCCAAATTTCCGTCAGGTTATTTGGGTAAGCAGGATCGTTGAAGTGGTCCTGTTGATAGACGCTGGCCGGATAATCGTGAGCAGAATAGACAAGGCGGTTTGCCACATCCAAACGTACCGGTGCGTCACCCGCATTGGATAAATTCCCTCCCCACCAGTAGTAACCCGAGGAAGCTGCTTCGACACCTTCGACAATGATCAACAATTCTGGATTAGCTGCCAGTACAGCATTTCCCGCTCTTTCGGCAGCCAGACGCCAGTCGTTGGCTGAACCGTCACCCCAGGTTGCCCCGCCGTGAGGCTCATTGTGCAAGTCGATTCCTACGACAGATGGATTACTCGCGTACCTCGTTGCCAACTCTGTGAGGTGATCAATCCAGACGGACTCTGGATATTCGGCTGAGTACCAAAGCCCGGATTCGTTAGCGCTGTTTCCTGCATCAGAGCGGTGATGGTCCAAAATCACACGCATCCCCAGTTCGTCAGCCTGCGCGACGATCCGATCCATGATTTCCAGCCCGCTCAAACCCTGCAGATCAGGATTCTTACTGAAGTCAATTCCATTAGGTGTGCTTCCAGAGTCGAAAAGCTCGTCACTGTATGGCATGCGAATGGTATTGAAACCTTCCGCCTTCATCTGATCCATCATTTCGACATAACCTCGGCTCCACAGACCATGCGGAGCAAAGTTGGTCGTCTCGAAACCAAACCAATTCACACCTGCAAGACGAACAGATTGGCCTGATTCATCAACGATCTGATTTCCCAGAGTTGAAAGTGCGCCGCTGGAAACGCTACCGGGTGTTCCTTCGGTAACCACGACATCAGCCACTGAAATTGATGGCATCATGCCGTCCATTCCACCACCATGATCATGGTTTCCGTGATCATGGGAGTTCCCGCTGCCGGGACGTGTCTGATTTCCATCAGTCGTCTGGCCTGGAGGCGCTGCAGGAGTCAGCAACTCTGCTCGACTAACCAATGTTAATTCTTCGACAGTGAAGCCAAAGTGCAGCTCCAATTGATCTTCAACAATTTGGTCATGGTGAAATTCAATGTTGGCCGGCACCAGGTCACTCTTTGAAATCCCAGCCAATAGCACACTCTGGTTCGTAGGTTGAACCGAGATCAGCAACCCTTCTGATGTATCCTCCACACTCAGGCGTTCACGTGTTCCGAAATAGAGGAAACTGAGCTTCGTCGTTTCTGGATCAAAATCATCAACTCGTTCCTGAACACCATACTCGTGTGAACGGACATAGACGGTATCAGACTCTCGAGGGCCGACCCCCTGTTCCCACGACACGACGCCACCGATGTCCTGCCGCAAATGCTCGTTACCGACCACACCATAATTCGCGATGCTCAAATCGGTATAAGTACGATCCTTGACAACCTGATATTCAGGAGACCATGCCCAAGGATTGACGATTGCAATTTCCCCGGTTTCCAATTTTCCCAAGATCAGATTATGAACGGAGATATCGCCAAAATCGAGCCGATCTTCATTCGGATTGAAGTTGACGATATCGGGACCAGCAGGATTGACGGGAAAGACATTCCCCTGCAAATCACCTGTCCCTGAATCATTGCCATCGCCCGTTGGATCGCCACCATCCCCACTGTCACCACCGCCTGTGTCACCACCGCCTGTGTCACCACCGCCAATGGTGAATTGCCCCAACGTTTGAGCAAATTCAAAGGGTTCCTGGGGAACACCGCTACAGTTCAATGCGAGGTGTCCAAACGTTTCACACGGAGCGTCACGATTCGCTGACCATGCTGAAAGAAATCCCATCCCAACTTCGTCTGCAAAGTCCAACAATTTTTCGGCATCTTCTATATAGAACCGTTCTGACATGACATCGTTCTGCCCGATCATTGGAGTGACTCCAACGAGACGCCACAATTCGGCATCGGTCACTTGAACACCTGCCGCGTCGTACGCGCCACGCATCTGATCAAACAGACTTTGAGCTGCTTCAATGGCGTAATCGCCCATCTGCCCATCTGGATTCGGGGCAGCGGAATCACCGTAATCCATGGCCATGATATTGACCCCACCGATATCAACACCGTAACTCAACGCCGACTCAACCACATACAAACCGTCATTGGTCAATCCGCTCGGTAGCACTGGCAAAGTGAACCAGACTTCCAAAGGTCTTCCATCAACAGCCGCCTGATCCTGAAGATTTCGAATTGCTTGCGAGCGACGATCGATCGAAACCTCGTCTGCAACCCATGATCCTTCAACATCAAAATCGATCCAAGTCAGGTCGTACTGATCAACGACTGCCTGATAAGCCTGAGTCAAGTCACCTACATCGGGAATGGCCGCTGCCAAGGGTGTCCCTGCGGCACCTCCAAACGACACGAGAACTTCTCCACCCAAATCCCGTAAAGCATCGATCTGGTCACCGCGGTAGCCAGAGTCCACGCTGTAGTAGCCACCCCAACTGGGCTCACTCGTCGCCGGGTCAGCCACGACAAATGCAAGCGTGACATACTTCACTCCCTCATCTTTGGCGAGTTCCACAAAATCGAATGGTGGCCAAAGTGTCGTATCAACATAGGGAGCAAAAACCTGATCCGGTATATCCGCCCGCATGTCGGAACCATCATCTGAACTACTGGATGCAGCATTGAAGCCTGAAATCAAACCTGAGGATTCCATTCCGCTTGATGCGGACATTGTGATCCGCTGCTCGAGGGATTCAAGTTGCACCCGACGACGCATGCGTCGCATACGACGTGTACGAATGGAACGACGGGAGCCTAGTACTTCGCGAAAGCGAATTTGCATTGTCTTGACCTGTGTAGAGAAGATTGGTTGGTCATGGGCAGCGACCCAAGTGAATAGGCTTTGAGTCTATGACTATTTTTCAAAAACGACAAACTTTTTTCATCGCGGAAGAGACATAGGACGGATCTTGATCACCCTTTGTTCGCCATTTGAACCACATTCAGCAGAGGGGGATCGACGGGAACCATTTGCTACAAAGCGAGGTGGTGAACAGAACGTAACCACATGGAAAAAACAGTGCAAAGTACGGGGAATCATGCAAATCTGACAACTGACAATTGACCAACCGCGACGTCGCTCACCAACCGCGACGTCGCTCACCAACCGTGGATCAGCGCAAAAGAACGAGGACGGAAACCCCAAAGAAAATGTTTTGCGTAAATCCGCAGGCAGCACTACATCTGCATTGTTTGCGCTGCAATGACAGCATGAACCGCCCAAGCAATCAATTCACACCGCACAAATATCGCTACGCAGGAAGAAGCAGGTAACCAAACATCACAAGCAAAACGTCTACGCATCTTCACCATGCAACCCTTGCTTGCTCGGCCGCCCCACCTGCCTATTTGTCCATTTACCCAGACTGCTTGATCACACTCGATCGCTGGCCAGACTTCCGTAACTGACCGCACCGACGGCGATATTAAAGCGACAAGCAAACAGAAACGACTTCCATCCCAACCCACGTGACTACGTGGGTTCGACAGCACGCAACATGCCCTTGGCCTTTGCCCATGTCTCCGCTTCCTCGGCAGCTGGCAGGCTGCGGGCAGTAATACCGCCTCCAACCGGAATTTGCCATTGGCCGTGAGCAGCGGTAATCGTCCGAATCAGAATATTAAAGTCGGCATCGCCGCCACAGCTGATATACCCAATGGACCCGCAGTAAGGGCCTCGCGGGTTTGGTTCCATGCGAGCAATTGTCCGCATCGCTTCAATTTTCGGAGCCCCGGTCACACTACCGCCGGGAAAACAAACTCTCAGCAAATCGACGACGTCTCTTCCGTCTTGCAATTCACCGCTAACGACTGAGACAAGATGCTGAACAAACTCGTATTTTTCCAACTCACAAAGCTGCCGAACGCGAACACTCTCATCACGACAAACTCTGGAAAGATCGTTTCTCATCAAGTCAACAATCATGACGTTCTCTGCGCGATCCTTCTCGCTTTCAGAAAGCTCCTCGGCCAAGGCATCATCAGTCGAGTCATTCCCCGTTCGGGGCACAGTGCCTTTGATGGGTCTGGTTTCGACGACTGAGCCACGCACCTGCAAAAACCCCTCAGGCGAACTGCTCAAAACGGTAAAACCATCACCGCCATAGTAGGCACTGAAAGGCGCGGGGTTACTTTCACGCAGACGCAGATACAGATCGGGCGATGTCGAGTGCTGCTGCACCAATAATCGCTGAGCAAGATTAACCTGAAAAGAATCACCTTTCCGAATCGCCCCAACAACTTCAGCAACACTCTGCTGAAACTGCTCACTTGTGAAGTTGCTAGTCACCAAAGCATGATCAGTCGGGAACTGTTGTTGCAAAGGAAGTGATGTGGAGCGGCCGTCATCTGGCAGTTCGGACTCTGGCAGTTCTCTGCCAAACAATTCGTGTTTCGATGAATGCTGTCCGGTTCGATCTTCTGAAATATTTTCCGTTTCGAAAGTTCCAGACAACCACCGCTGAAAGTAGTCGGCTCTCTCAACAGCAACCGAATATCGTTTGCTCGGATCAGTGGCAGATAGTCCTTGGCTGATCATCCACCCTTTACCGAGCAGATGATCAAACGCAATGTTCCAGTCGTACAACCCCAATGAGATGGCAGGAGTTGGCAGATCATTGCCCTTCGCCATGCCAACCGATTCCAACCAGGTCGCAGCCTCATAACCGATCAAGCCTGCAATCCCACCCTGGAATGCTGGCAGAGCAGGATCATGGTCGTTCGGTAGTGCCTGACACCATTGTGCAAGGACTGGCCATGGGTCGGGGTCACCAGCAAAGGCAACGAGGGATTTAATGGGATCAGCTGTCAGAAAGCTGTATCGTCCTATCGGTTGGCCATGAGGATCACTTGGGCCACGGGATGCGGAATCAAGCCACAGGCAGCCAGGCAATCGGGACAGGCGCGAAAACAACCCTACCAAACAGACATCGTCTGGCAGGGGGCGGACAATCGGCAGGGATTCTTTGGGCTGGTCCATCGACGATACCCGCAGCTTAGCCTTTGGGCATGATTTCTCGTAGTGCCGTTTTGAGTGTCTGCGACAGTTCGTGATCCGAGGTTCTGAGTTCGACAGTCCGCCTATCCGGCTGCGGCTGCAGTCGAATCTCCAACCACAGCGTATTTTGCGGCATTACGCCCTCGACGCGATCAGCCCATTCAATCAGCGTCCATGCCTGCTCTTGATCAAACAATTCTTCAACGCCGAGTTCAAGAAACTCATCTTCATCGACGACCCGGTAGGCGTCCAAATGATGCAGGGTCTGACCATTGCGATGATGCGACTGCAACAAGGTAAAAGTGGGACTGGTTACCTCTGCCCGGTCCATCCCCATGGAACTCGATATCGTCTGCACCAGCGTCGTCTTTCCGGCTCCGAGGGTACCCACCAAACCGATCGTTATCTGACTTGGCAAGCAGTCAACGAGTCGATTTGCAAGATCCTGCAATCCATTCAGGTCCAGCGATTCAATCATGAGCTTCGAATTCATCTCTTCACGCCCAAATGGCAATCACTCAGTCTGGCCTGATTTGAAAGTTGTTCGACGACTGCGGCGGGGCTACCCGTCGACTCCAACACCGAACGTTGACGATCAGCCCAACCATCACCCTGCGTGATTTCCTTGACATACATCAGGTCCGACTCACATCCCAAGTCTTGGGCAACATTTCGCAACCGATCGACGAGATCACAAGCTATTTGAGTGACCGGTTGGACACGATAATCCCGAGCATGAACCAGTTTGGCTGACATGCCATAACGCGCCGCCCGCCACTTGTTCTGCCGAACCATCATGGGATGGCAATCAAATTGATACGTTCCTTCATCGATCTCATCACTTAACTTCTTCACCAGGCACTGAATCAAAGCAGTCAAACCACATACATGATCAAGGTTCCCTGGCATGTCGCAGACACGAACTTCGACCGTACCAAAATTATGATGCGGCCGCACATCCCACCAGATTTCCCGAATGGTGTTAATGAAACCTGTTTCGACCATGTGATTTACAAGCCATACATATTCGCTCCAGTTCCGCATCAACGTGGGCAAACCGGCAGTCGGCAGCCCTTCCATCAATTTCGAGCGATGCGAATGCAGCCCTGTATCTCTTCTCTGCCAATACGGACTGCTGGCGGACAAAGCCAACAGAGTCGGCAGATGCTGCATGATTCGATCACAAATCATGACTGCTTTATCGCCTGTGTCGACGCCCACATGAACATGCAGTCCAAACGTAATCATGCGGCGCGCAAGTTCCTGCAGCAACTGCATGAGGTTGTGATATCTGGGAGTATCGGTCACATGCTGATCCTCCCACAGACCGAAGGGATGAGTCGCCCCCCACCACAACCTCAATCCCTCCGCATCAGCTGCATGCTCAACTTGCCTGAGCTTCCCCGACAAATCATTTCTCGCATCTCCTACGGTGTGACAAACACCACTGATCACTTCTACGCAGCACTGCATCAGCTCATGCTTGACTTCATTCGCCACATTTATAGGCAAACGATCGATCATGCGACTGCAACCACTTTCCAATTGAAAAGTTTCGCCATCAACAATCCCAAGCTCAAGCTCCACACCAATGGTTGGAGATGCGTTGGGTGTGAATTCAAGTTTTGCCATCCCTCTTGCTCCAACAAAGCGTTTATCAATGCGTGCTTGCGGCTTCTATTAAAAAGTTCAACCACTCATTCTACGAAACAAAACCAAGGGGTGCGGCTCGGTAACATGCCAGAGCCCATCAACCTTGGTTGGCAGGGTCAAAATAGTTGATTACCGTGGCAGCAAAAAGCTGGCTTCCGATAGACAGTGCCCGTTCGTCGATATCAAACCCCGCGGTGTGCAGCGGTGCATTACCCACCTGGTCACCGCCAACCCCGAGCCGCAACATCGCTCCAGGTACATGCTCTAGATAATAGGAGAAATCTTCGCTTCCCATACTTGGCTGTTCAATCCACTCAACTGCTCCGGCGCTGAGTGTTTGCCCAACGCTGGCAACCATCAAATCGACCAGTTTTATGTCATTAACGACAGCCGGGGCGGATGCACCAAGTCTCATTTCCAGTTTACAACCCGATTCCCGTTGAATGGCCTCGCAAACATCCTCGAGAGTTTCCAGAGCCACACGCCGACTTTCCTGATCGAGCGACCTCAATGATCCAGCGAGGCTTGCATTGTCCGGAATCACATTCGCACTGTGCCCAGCTTCGATTTGTCCAACCGAGAACACCACCGTCTCGTGTGGGTCCGCAGTACGGCCAATCCTGCGAAATGCTGACTGCACCCAGTGAGTGGCCGCATCAATTGGATCATTTGTCATCTGTGGCCTTGCGCCATGCCCACCTTTCCCATGCACTTGAAGATGGATCGTATCGCACGCTGCGGCCAAGGTTCCTTTACGCAAACCCACACAACCAACCAGCCGCATCGGATCGACATGCAAAGCAAGAATGGCATTGACCCCACGCAAGGCGTGGTGATGGATCATGTGCCTGGCACCCACTGCCAGCTCTTCCGCGGGCTGCAAAATGGCTCGCACAGACACTGGCCACGGCAATTCCCCCGCGGCATCCATGGACGCAAGGACTTGCATTGCTCCGAACACAATGGTGGCATGCACGTCATGCCCGCAAGCGTGCATGACCCCATCGCGACGACTGCGATAATCAACAAGCTTGGAATCTTGGATTGGTAGTGCATCAATGTCGCCACGAATGGCAATGCACGGCCCGCTTGCTAGCTCAGTCGCGGATACGAGATCAGCTGTAAGACCACGTCCCTCACCTGACACATGAGTGGGTAAACCAATCTGTTCAAACGCTGTCACCAGATATTCAGTGGTCTGAAATTCGTGATTTGAAAGCTCAGGATATTGGTGCAGATGGCGTCGCATTGCCACCCAGCTTGGATTCAGTTTTTCTGCATGCCTACAGATGACGGAGACCCAATCTTGTTCACGCTTCATGTTTGCCATTCCCGTTCACAGTAGTTTTTCGGGTTCCACCAAAACGCAACAGCAGTGCGGGTAGAAAAACCAAATCAGCGAACAACGCACTGCCAATGGTCAGAATTCCCATGATGGCAAAGATACGGTGATCACGTGAATCACTCAACAGTGCAGTGCTAAAACCAATGATCAGCACGATCGTCGTCATGATCAATGCGGTCCCAACTCCGACAAATGATTGCCGAATCGCCAATCTGCGTTCTGCAGTTTCCCGCTCTTCCACTTGATAGCGGGTCAGAAAATGAATCGTATCGTCAACAGCGATTCCCAGACAAACGGTAAAGGCACAGACGCTCACGATTTCGAGACTCTGTCCAAACGCCCAGAGCAGTGCCCCGGTAATCGCAAGGGGAAACACGTTAGGAACGATCGAAATCAGCCCCAGTCGCAAAGATCGATAAACGATTGCCAGAACCATGAAGATAATCAAACTGGCAGTGCCCAAACTGATCGCGAGATCAACCACGATCTGGTAGAGATTCTGCCACCGATCAACGGCACTTCCGGCCAGCTTGATTTGAAAATCCAGACGCTGTGATTGCAGTTCTGCCAAGCGATCCTGAACACGTTGAAACACAGGACCATAAGCCGCAATTCCGATATCCTGAATGCGAAAGCGGACCACGGCCCTGCCTCGCTCCGGCGTGTAATAGGCGCGTTTCAACGGCGGTGGCAGCAGGTCCAACATTGACATGCGTGTTGATGACTCACCACTTCCCGGCAAAGCATCAATAAAATTACAAATCGAAAGCGGATTCCCAATCAGCGGTTCATCTTGCAAGACGGCATCCACCTCAGACAACACTTTGGCAATTTCCCCATCATCCGAATCTACGTTCGCATTCCAACGCACCACAACCTCTGCGGTCATCATGCCTCCGAAACTCTCATCGATATGCTTCAAAGCAATCACTGGCTCCGAGTTGGCAGCCATGCTGCTTGTCAGTTTTTCATCGGGACTCATTTGCAAGGTGCATGCAACAAGCACAATGGTTCCGGCAATCGCAATCCAACTGAACACACTGCAGCGTTCAAGAACAAAATCGATGACCACCGATATTTTACTCAGGTTCCGATCAACAAGATTCTTACCAAACCCTGCATGAACATTACGCCCGAACCGACTTGCAGAGGCGAGGGGAATGATGGTGATCACCGAAACAAACGTCAACAACACGCCAATCACGCAACACACGCCAAATTCGCGGACAATTTCGTGTCTGGCTGTCATGAGTGACCCAAAGCCAATCGCTGTGGTCAGTGAGGTCATCCAGCAAGCCAACCCCACTTCACGGATCGCCCGACGAGCAGCCTCTGCTGCGGAGACTCCGTCAGCCCGATGCCGACGGATCTGGACCATCATGTGAACTCCATCGGTGAATCCAACCATACACAACAGAACCGGCACAATCACGGCACTGAATGGATTGTCATCAAACCCGAGAAAGTGCAGCAGGCCAAGCGTCCAAAAGACGCCGAAAGCTGGAGCGAGGCCAACAATGATGACGGAAGTGATTCCACGAAACAAAACCAATGCCGTCAGCAACGCGATGGAGTAACCAATCACCTGGTACTTGATTTCATTCTGACGGGTACTGATCAATCGACTGATCGACATCGGTACCTGACCGGTGACCTGAAACGATATATCAACTTCAGGAAATTCGGCTAGCGCATTCACAGCAGTATCGCGTAAGCGATCTGTGCAATCAGAATCCTGCTGAACGAACAGCCAATCCAGATTGACCATCAACAACATCGTTCGCGCGTCAGACGACAACAATTGGCCAACAACAAGGGGATTGTCCAACGCTCGTTCACGAGCATCGGCGAGCCGCTCAGGCGATGCATCTCCCTGCGGCAGCAGTGGTTGCGAAAGACTGAAGATATTCAACGGCGGTGCACGATCCATCCAAACAACACTGCTGACTTGATCCAACGACTCAAGCGAATCCACGACCGCTCGCATCGCCTTCACGCCCTCCGCCGAGAAAAACTCATCTGAGCGGGCAACAACAATCACGTTACCGAGGTCAACTCGCAAAGGCTCAACGTCAGGAAGAGATTCAAATTGACGAGTTTGGAAAGATCCAGACTGATCACCTTGCTGGTCGTCTTCATCAATGAAAGATCGCTCCGGCAATAAAAGCTGGGGATCGTAATGACCGATGGCCATCAATGCAGTCCAGCCAACCAACAAGATAGTGGTAAACCATCGATGTGCGATGATCCAATCGGCTAGAAGTCCAAATCGACTAAACAAAACAGGTCATCCTGCAAAACTGCCTCAACGACCCGACCGACGTTTTAGATACTCACGACGAACATCTTGAATTGTCAACGAACCATCGTTACCACTCATTCTCCAAAACACACGATAGGGAACTGACCTAGGCATCTCACCTTTTGTAAGCACCCCATCACCATTGGCGTCGAGGCGTGCAACGTACCGCTCGGCATAGTCCGAGGCTGCCTTACGATCCTTGGCTTTTCTATCCTGCAACAGCCCCGGTTGACTTTGCATGTCTGCTTGTTTTTCAGCCGATGTTTCATTCACAGGAATAGCGACTGTCACGATAGCCAGCGCCATTTCCTCCCAGGTCTGATCCCCCCAGAACACCGTCTCCTTGGGATCAGGATTCACGGGGTTTCCTGCAGAGTTGTCAAACACGGCGGTGAATTGCATCTCGGTGACATCCTGCAGTGGGATGGGATCAGCCAGTTCATACCGATGCTGCCAGCCAAAATCGTACCGCGGCACTTCCAGAACTGATTGAACCTGATCACCCCGTTGCAATTCAAACGAGAACGACTTTCCTCGCACATGCATGTGGGGAGTAACCGCCAACAGGACTCCCCCGCGGGGAAAGTAGTTCACGCTCCCTTTCACGACATGATTTGCTGCCCCCTTTGGGATTTCAAAATCCGGATTGATTCCGAACAAAGACAACACCTCATGCGTTACCTTTTTTCGATCCGTGAACACCAAGCCGACTTCCGTCAGATCCGAAGTCGCTGTTCCACAGGGTGTGTAGTGCATTTGCAGCACAAACTTAGCGCCGGCCGGAACTCTGATAGCATGCCCCTCTCGCACCTCCGAAGCCATCTGCCCCGGCACGTGACCGCTGATTAGTGTTGGAAAACTAATCTCGTTTCCATCAGGCAACCGCAACAGGAGCATTGCATGATGCACGACGCGTGGATCACCCGGCCGCAGCATTACGGTAGACAGCCATCGCTCTTCCTCAAACCCGGGATCCAAAACGCTGTACTGATAAGCAACACCTTGGTTCAATTTCGAAGGGGCCAATTCCGCAGGAACCTCATACGGTTGAGGCATGCCAAGAATCAAATCAGGTTGAACAGGCCAATCGCCATGGGTTGGATCAGCCACGATGGGTTTCAGTTGACTGGGATCCCCGTAAGGAGTGCCAGCCTCGACCCATTTTCTAAAGAGAAGTTTATCAGCGTCAGAAAGCTGACGAGCATTGCTAAACATTTCGCGACCATCCGAGGCATGCCATGGTGGCATGCGTCCCTGATCCATTACCTCAAGCGACATATCTGCCCAACCAATCACCTCGTCATATTGATCGAGAGCAAAGGGTCCGATTCGGCCACGACAATGACACTCGACACAATTCTGTTGCAAGATTCTGCTGATCTGATTACAAAAACTAACCTCTGATTTCTCATCAACTTCGCGTGGCAAGCTGATCAGACAACCGGTGGCTTCTGTTCGAGGAATCGCAACACGCTCACCCGACAGCAGTTGTTCCACAGCGAGTCGCAAATCCTGTCGTTCAAGTTTTGGCCGCAAAAGCCCCGGGCGATACTGGTCATCGATACGCCCCCGATAGCGAATCACACCAGAGCCATCGACAACAAACACCTCCGGGGTACGCGACGCACCAAATCCCAATGCCGCGGCACGGTCGTAATCCTTAACCATCGGAAACACGAGGTCATGCTTCTTCACATAGGCAGCAAGATCTTGCATCGAGTCCTGTAGATTACTGTTGATGCCAACGAATCGAACACCACGATCGTTGAACTCGGTTGCCAAGCCATTCAGTCGGGGAGCGTACAGGTTTGCCAATGGACATTCCGCCCCTAGGAAACACACAACCTGACAGGAAACACTTGGGTCAGAACCCACCAAGAGGACGCTTCCATCTGTCGCGGGCAGAGAAAACTTCTCAGCGAGAACTTGGGGTTCATCGCTGGCATCGGTTTGCTCAACTTTTGACAAGTCGGGGTCCACCGCATGGACGTCGTTGAGTGCCAAGCAAAGAGCAGTGAAAGCAAGGGCCGTGCAAAACCCATGGAAAGATGTACGAGCAAACAGTGTTCGACCTTGTTTCAACATGCGATACGAATCGTCCTTCGCGTAAGATTGGCACTGGTGCAAACTTGACTTCAACACCACCAACAGAACACCAACCGTTACCTGATGAAAAGCACAATAAAAAAAGTATAGAAGGCAGACAGTAACATGCCACACGCGTTGCGAGCGAGCAGTCGCATTCCTCGCGACGACCAACACATTATACGTTTGTGAATCCACTCAACTGCAACTTTGGTTGTCGAACAGTGGACACAACAATCAAAAACAGTGCAAACGAAATGCGTGCGACAGATTGTCACAAATCGCCAACCCTCAGCTGTCCGAAAGCTCCGCGAACGGATGGTGCCTGGCAGTGATATCGATCGCAATGTCATGCAATGGACCATTGCTGGCGACGACACTCGACATTTCCAACGGCAACGGATCACCCCGCCCGTCGGTCACTCGCCCACCTGCCTCCTCAACAAAGAGACGACCAGCCGCGAAATCCCACGGCGACAGCTGATACTCAAAGAAAACGCCAAATTGGCCACAACCGACCTGACACAAATCGAGCGCTGCTGTACCAAAACGACGAATCCCATGAATGTCGTGTCCAAAAAATTCTTCTACCGCATTGAGGGTACTCCGCATCATCGCGCCCCGATCGTAATAAAAACCACAGCCCACAAGCGTCTGAGCAAGTGAAGCAGAATCGCAGACTTTCACTCTCTCGCCATTACGACAGGCACCCTGATTCCGAGCAGCCGTAAACAGATCATTGCGGGCAGGATTCAGAATTACTCCAACGGTTGGTTTGCCAAAATGATAGTGGGCAATGGAAACCGCAAAGTGCGGGATCCCATGAGCATAATTATTGGTGCCGTCCAAGGGATCAATCACCCAAAGATGCTCAGCATTAACATCACCGTCAAGATCTTCTTCACCTAGTAGTTCGTGGTCAGGAAACAGATTGCCAAGATATTCACCGATGACCTTTTCACTGTCGAGGTCGGCATCACTGACGAGGTCATATGTTTTACCGCCAGTTGCCGACTTATCACGGATCTGAACTCCCTGGTTCAAATAACGCATCAGGACTTCTCCACCCAGTTGGGCCGCTTTGACAGCTGCGTCTAATAACGGTTGGTATTCAGTCAAAGGTCAGTTTCCGTTTGATGATGTAACAAAGGAGTTTATTGATTCAGCAGTGAAGAAAAATCAAACTCAGAGAGCAACGAAACAACGATGCCGCAAGACACACTGCATTAAGTGCAATGAGCATCAAACAGCAGCACTCATTTGCCGCTATACCAGACACCACGCAACCAGTTGTGCCTGTGTAGACGCTTGGTCAATTCATCTGGCAAATCCTTCAACCTAGCTGTTCGCGTATTCATTTTGGCCTGACTTTCATTACGCATCCCGGCGATTACCGTGCTGACCTCAGGTGGTGACAGCGCGAATTTCAGAGACAGGTCGGCTAGTGAATATTGCTCTGCCAATCCGAATTCGTCAAGATCGGCTCGGATGGCTTCGACACGATCTACGGTACGTGCCATGCGATCCCCCGCAAAATACTGACTGCGAAAATCTGATTCTGGAAATCGATGCTCGGGTGAATACTTCCCCGTCAATGCTCCCTCGTCGAGTGCCACTCGCACAATCACTCCTGTTCCTGTCTCTGCAGCCACCGGCAACAATTGTGCTGCCGGTTCTTGATGAAACAGATTGTAGATAATTTGCACAACATCGACCAATCCATCTCGCATCAACTGAATCACACATGCCTGATCATGTTCTGGGGTACTGACACCGATAAGGTTGATTTTCCCTTCCTCTCGCATTTGTCGAAGCACTAACAACGGTTGCGGATCATCGTTCCAAGCGCGAGTCCAAGTATGCAACTGCAGCAGATCAAGCCTGTCAGCATTGAGATTCTGCAAACGCTGCTCGACATTCGCTCTCAGATAGGCGGCAGAGTAGCGATCCTGCCAGCGGCAATGGGGACTAGGCGGCCAAGGGCCGTCGTCGGGAGGTGTCTTAGTTGCCACGAAAACATCTTCAGACCGGTCTTTCAAAACCTCCGCGATGATTTGCTCGCTCCGTCCCTCTCCATAGCCCTCTGCGGTATCAATGAAATTAACTCCACCATCCAGAGCAGCATGGAGAGCAGCGATCGAATCGGCATCGTCCTGCTCGCCCCATCCTCCCCCAATTGCCCAACCGCCAAAACCAATTTCAGAGACGTGTGGGCCATGACCCGAGAGTCGTCGATGTTGCATGCTTACAGTCAGTTTCAGGCAATGGTGTTCGTGAGAGCTGGCAAATTGTGCGGATTAGCGAAGAAAATCGCAGGGGGTAGACCAATAAGTCTTTGGTTTGCCTCGCTGTTCCCACGATCAACTCAACTCCAGCGTGAGCGATTCCGAAAGTTTTTACTAGGGATAGTCTGTCCCGTTGTAGGGAAAGTTCCGTCTGTCGGAACCCCACCTTAGCCTCTTAAGCTGGATTGGTATCGGTGCCTAAATTTCCTCCGATCCCCCGATTGTCGATCGTTATTCCCATCGGGCGGGACGTAACCGCGTTTGAAAGTACACTGATCAGCGTACTGGAGAATCCGGTCGATGGATCTGAAATTTTGGTCTGCCATGACGGCAGCTATCAAGATCCTTTCGAACTTGGGGACGAAATACGGTTTGCGATTGCGGACTCAGACAATCCACTGGAACTGATTTCAGCAGGTGCATCTCAGGCACGCGGCAGATTCATCCACGTTCTTTCCGACGGTCTGCGGGCGACAAGCGGCTGGATCGACGAAGCTCTCGAAGAATTTGAAGCCTACGACTGCGGTATTGTCACACCCGTCATCCGCCATGACACCAACGGCAGCATTGTGTCCGCTGGCTGGACTGACAATGTTGACAGGCTTTGCAAAAGTGCCAATCACGGACAACAGATCGTTGGAAAAACCAGTCGGCAGCAACCGGGTGCCTACCTGCAAGGCTCGTTCTGGAGGCGAGAACTGCTCCGATCTTTGACAGATGCATTCACAACCTCCGACTTAACGGAAGCAAGCTACGCTTTTCACCAGCTTGCTGACCAAGCGGGCTGGAAGTCCTCGCTGGCAAGCGAGTCTGAGTTGCTCTACAGCGACGAAACGCTGCCCTGGGATGAACCATCCGTGAGTCGTGGCAAGCGAACTCAGTGCATCAAGAACCATTTCTCGCGTGGGGGATGGTCACGATCGTTATCAGCTGCACTTTGGTCAGCTTTCGCTAGTTTGACTCGCCCGGGACAAGTGATAGAGGCGGTAGGCCGCGGACTCGCACCGACTGCCAACACTCATCTTGCGAAACGCCTGCAACCTCATCAGGTCGCATCGTGCAATCGACACGAAACGATCGTGAGCATGCCATCACGAAACCAAGCGATTGACCAACCCCTTCGGCGGGCTGCCTAACTCATTCTGCCTCGGCGTGTGTAGTGATGTCTCTGCAACCGAGGCAATGTGACGGCTGTTTTGGACGCTGGGCTTGGACGCTGTTTTGGACGCTGGGCTTGGACGCAAGATCCAACAAGCTGGAAAGAAAAGAGAGCGGTAATGCGTAGCTACCTAATCTAGCTGCTAGAACTCTACCAGCTAGAACCTGCTCGGCTTCTTGTCTATTTGCCGCTTTGAATTCACTGTTCGATCCGCACGCTGACTGCCAAAGCTCGGAAATTTCGCAGTGGACAGCTTGGTTGATGTCAACGCACGGCGTTGGTCGATGGCCAAGCAGAGCGATGCTACCGTCGCCAACAAACCAGCCCAGCCCTTCAAGACGGGCGTTCTAGCTGAAAGTCGAGCAAACCGTCCCATTCATTCGCCAACAGCTAGGAAGCTCACATAGCAGCAAGCCAATGACTGATCTCCGTGAACCAAAGCGGTGCCGATACTAATTGCCGACTTTGGCCATTAGCACGAACAGGCACGATTGGCGATTGCAAGCTGATTCAGCCACTTCGTTCATCCGACGCGAACGTCATCTCACAGTCGACGATGTGGTCGCAGCAGAGAACATGCCCCGCCGGAACAACAGCTAAGACGTGATAGGTGAACCTACGGCTCAGGCCAGATGACTATTGTCAGCAGGCATGACCATCACGCTTGGTTTTGCTTTTTGCGTCTTCCAGTACTCGGGCGAGTACTTCCTGAACTCGTTCCACATTGCAATGACGGCAATCAGCATGAACAGCATGCTCAAGAAGAGCATTACCGTATACACACCAGCTGGTTGCTTGGTTTTCTTTTCAGTCGAGGGTAGTGTCGACACGATCGCCCTCCTGCAGGATGCCTTCGCTGTAATCTTTCAGAATTTCTGCAACCGAGCGATCCGGTTCAGTGTCACGCACTTTCAACTTTCCGACGTATCGGCCTGCTCGAGTCACTTCCAGGAAGTGGCCAGGACGAAGACCTTCGTCAGATCCAATCGAAACCAGCACCAAATGGCTGGGCCGATCGATTTGTAAGATGTTGCCATTCCTCTCAGGAGGAGCACCATCAAGAGGTTCGTTGATGTCAATGCCGCGTGCGGAGATGACTTCCTCAAACCGAGTCGCCTGGGCCATGAGTTGTTTATTTCGTTGCTCCAAACGTTGCTTGAAACCACGAAGCACATTCATCTGGTCCGTCAATTCGAGTGTTGTCGTGAAAAGTGTGTCTCGAGCCGCCTGCTCTTCACGGACACTGGTACGCAGTCGTGCATTTTCTCCCGTCAACGTCTCGAGTTGCTTCGTCTTGTCAAGATCCGTCTGGGTCAGCACAGTCACCTGCGTACGGAGTCCTTCAACATCAGCTCCACTTCGCCCCAACTCATCTGAAAGACGGTCGAGTTGTGATTGAAGAGCAGCCAATGCTGTTCTTCGTGCCACCTGCTCACGTGCAAGAGCAAGCTTCGTTCGATCACGTTGATCCCGAAGTTGCTGATTGTCCCTGTCGATGGCCTCAATCTGATCCTTCAAACCGACCTCACCATTCACTCCCGTGAGCACCACATCGCGCCAATTCTTGTGCGAAGCGTTAGCTACCAAAGCGAGAGCCGCGAACATGACACTCAGTATCAAGATCAGAGCTGTAAGACACTTACCAAGTAGAGTCATTAGTGTTTCCGTTAACGACGAGACCGACCAAATGAGAGGAGGTTAGATCCTCTAGCAATCATATTGTAAGCAGAGGAGCGTAGTGGTATGCGGAATTTCCGCCCCTGAGATCTTACCCAAGTTCACTACTCACACCGAAGTATAGTTACACGCTAAAAAGAGTGTCAACGAAAACGCCGCGAAAACCGCCAATCTAGCCCGCCTTGTGGGCTCCGGTCCGATTGTGCCGAATTAGCGAATCACTCCACCACACTCCATGATCTGGCCGAATTCCTAAGAACCCAGACGGAAGAAATATCGGCATGATTTGCCTGCACACCGCATAAAGTCGTCAAATTCGGGCAAAACAATCCTCGAATTCTTGCTTCACAGGCTCCGCCAAAGCCTTAGGCAGCCATCGCTCAGCAACGCACTGGGAAAAAAATTCTCGATTTTGAAAACACCCGAGCGTTGGACGGCAATCCTGAACCTTTCACTCCGCCCAGCGACACGAGTGCATCATGTGGGGCTCCCGAAGCGATTGATTGGCAATCAGCTTTAACCCGCGGGCCCAAATTAGCTAAAAAGCCCGCGTCAGCTAAGGAAAACGTTCTCAACGCTTCGGATTGCTTGCAAGAACTGCTCCATGGAAGTCGTCCGCTGGCTCACATCTGGATTGAGAGCGTTCATGATCGCCCGAGACAGGCGTGGATCCACGTTGGGACAGCGTTCCAGCAGATTTTGGGGAGGAGACGTATCATGGTGCAGTGCTGCCCTGCCATTCAGAATTGCGCCCTGCCAAGGATGCTCAAATGAAATGAGGCAATAACAGGTGATTCCGAAGGAAAAGATATCAACTCGTTGGTCGGTAGCCCTACGCCGTACGATTTCAGGTGACATATAAAGCGGCGTCCCCGTTCGATTGCCGGGCACCATGAAAGGTGGCGTGGCGGGTACCGTCAGCCCAAAGTCAATCAGTTTTACGCCGGTACTTTCCGGCAGGCAGATGAAGTTTCGCGGACAAATATCACGGTGGATATACGCCATCGAATGGACATACTTGAGCGATTCGGCCATGTCACGAATCAATTTCAGTCGACGACCTGAAACGTGCTCTTCCTGCTTTTGAACGACAATATTCTGCATGCTGGGACCAGCGATGTACTCCATGATCAGGACAGGTTGTCCCTTCATGGTCAGTCCCACCTCGTACGTTTCAACAACGTTGGGGTGATGCATGGTAAGTGCGATTTCACCTTCACTAGGCTTTTTCAAGCCTTTGAATCGATTCTCAAACAGTTCCATTTTTTCGATGTCGAGAATTTTGATCCCAACCATTCGATCATCGTGCTCACGGTCCTTTGCCGCGTAGAAGTGCGCCATGGTTCCGGTGACAGCCGTCCGCTGCCTGGTAAAGCGACCCTCCACGTCGATCCGGCGAGACACATTGCTCCCGGAAGACTGAAATGCGGATTTAAGGGAGTCAAACAGGCTCATCTGTCACAAAGTGCGGAGTTGAAGGTGCTGCCCTGAATATCACTGTGAATCCTCAAACTATGCACGATTTCAACGTACACAGCGACGATCACCGCTACTTTCCACAATAATCGATCGCTCTGGCGATCTCAGTTTTCAGATTCTTTCGCTCAACAATGCGATCGATGTAACCATGTTCCAACAGGAATTCGCTTGTCTGAAAACCGTCTGGTAGTTCAATTCCAATCGTCGCTTTGATTGTTCGCGGACCAGCAAAACCAATCAATGCTTTTGGTTCTGCAAAAACCAAGTCCCCCAGAGATGCGAAACTGGCGGCCACACCGCCCATTGTCGGATTCGTAAGCACGCTGATGAACAATCCGCCCGCCTCGTCATAACGCGCCAAAGCGGCAGAAACCTTGGCCATTTGCATCAGCGAAAGGATTCCTTCATGCATCCGGGCTCCACCGCCGCTTGCGCTGATGATGATCAGAGGCAAATCCTGTTCAGTAGCCCACTCGATCAGGCGTGCCAGTCGTTCACCAACCACTGATCCCATGCTACCCATGATGAACGCACTGTCAGTCACCGCAAGAGCAACACGCCGGGCTCGAACCATGCCGGTCCCGGTCACAGCTGCATCCGTCAATCCAGTACGCTTCTGCTCACCAACCAAACGTTCGGCATACTTGCGGCGGTCCACGAACTCGAGCGGATCGGTCGGCCGTAGGTGCTCATTCATTGGCTCAAACGTGCCCTCGTCAAGAACCTGAGCAATCCGCTCACGGGCTGACACATAAAAGTGATGCTCGCACTTGGGGCATACGTTGAGACGTTGCTCAACCTCTTTTTTGTACACCGAGGCTCCACACCCCGGACACTTGAGCCACAAACCCTCTGGCACACCTCGTTTTTTTGGTGGGCTAGTAGGTGCTTTCTCTGAATCTGACTCGGTCGTTTTTGGATCGACAGTAGACATTCGCGGAAACTTAGATTGCCGTGCAGGCGGCAAGTCGTACTAGTGGTGGTGGTTGCAGCAACTCAGGAAATCGTGGTTTTCCTTGGGCAGCCGGCCCGCATCACGCGGACATCTCATTCTGGGATGGCCTCTAATCTAGCCACTCAACGCCTTTTTGACTGTAGCAAACAGACCCCCTTCTCAAGATTCCCTGTCAGAACAGAGGACTTGGTGGGATTAACCAAAAGCAAGGGGCAAATCACTGGTTCTGGCTCTCTCGTCCTATTTCCCTCAATCTAGACCAGCTTTGCTCCGTGCAGCTCTATTCTGAGACAGCTTCCTCGATTCGGTCAAACCAAAAGTAGGCGTGGCACCGACCGATTGTTTCAGATTCAGCTGTGGTGTTTTTCACAGCCGGTCTACAAGCCGCATTCTTTGCTAGCCCTGCCCCTTTGGGACACCGGCGCCACAGAAAGACTCCGATCGAGTAGGGCAAAGCCTATTCATGGAAAAACGTCCTTGAATGAACGCCAACCGGTGCATTACCGCCAAATCACCGGTGTATTACCGCCAAATCAGAAGACGTTGACCGCGGCAGGGGATGAACTTGTTACGACCCAGGCTCACCCAAGAAGCGACCTGTCCGGAATTCGACATCCCCGGTATTTAGCACCCACCTATTTAACACCCACCTCTCAACTCTCAACGCCGGCAGCACAGAAAAGCCGAGGAAAACCCCAGATATGCTGATCCACACAGCGGACAAGTGGTGCATGCGGTCGCGCGGGCACTTGCCCCGATGCGGCACATCAAAACATCCGCAAATTACTTCTTGCGATGTCGAATTTTCGCTCGCATACGTCGTTTTTTACGTCCTACTTTGCGTCGACCTTTGCCTGTTCTCTTTGTACCCACCTAGTTCATTCTCCAGTTTTCAAGGCCGAAAGCGGACAGCCGCTCAGCATCGAGGATAAGTGTTGACGGAAGTTTTGGACCCCGCGTCGGGGGCAAATAGAGTACCAAAACGGGAAACGTTCACAAGGTGAAATCGCACTACTGGCGTTTGGTAGCCCCCAATTCGTCCCATTTCGCCGCTGTTGAACCTTCATTTTCACCAACAATCAGGCCACAGCCAAGCGTTTCGGGGAAAGCAAAAGCCCACTCAGGCGGATCTACTGATCCCTTTGACTGACGCCGCCTTGACGGAGCAAAGAACCGGCAAGGCATCCTATTTGGCTCTGATTCAAGCCATTCGTCAGAATGAGCCAAGATCGCCCACTCACTTTCCGAGACTCTCCATTCCCGGCCAAGACGATTAATGGTTGCCGATTTCAGACTCGCGGGCATAGACGGCCAACGTTGACTCAAAGGTTTCGCCGCCGATTTTGAATGCCGGTTGAGCATCAGTGTGTCGATTGCAATGTTCGACCTGCACGCGAAACAAGAATCGAAATAAGTGGCGTGGAACCCTGAGCGATTGAAATGCTGACAGCATTCGCTCGTAGCTAACTTCCTGTGAAAACAGATCTTTGGGTTCAGGACTCGATCCGTCGGCTGCACACGCCAACATTCTGGCTCGAGCCAGATCGTAGAGCGACTCGCCCGTCCATTGGAAAGCGGAGATGACATTCTGTTTATCGAGTCGCGCCCGCTCATGAAACTCCCGTGTCTCACGATCAATATCACGGTGCAGCTCCTGAGGAAGCATGATTTTAAAACCAACCCCAGGATGTTTCAGTAGTTTGTTGTCCAGCAATGGCCACGCGAATCTCCGCATCAACTCTGGCTTGCCTCCGGTCATGTGGGGCTCATCAACGCGATCCATCAGAACGATGATCCCACTGAAACCCAGACATTCCAAGATGGACTTGAATTTGTTCAAAAGTTCATAACGATCATCCGTTCGGTCGTAACGCGGCAATGGTTGATTAGCCAACTCTTTGCTTGGAAATTGCTGCAAGATTTTCCGGAGCGATCCTGTTTCTCGTTTACCAACTCGCATATGCCGTCGGATACCCAACGCGGCCAGATGACACTTAAAAGTCCGCCACAACCATGGCGCTGACCCGATGAGGGTGATGACCGGGATCAGCAGCAAAGTCATGCGTGACACATTGCCCGCTTCCTCAGCATCAGCACTCCCCCAGTCTCCTGTGTACAGAAGGACCACCAGAAGAACCGAAAGGATAGCGGCGGTAATCGCAGCAATCAGGCTGATTTTAGATGCAAAGTTTCGATAGCCCAGGGCTTTTCTCAACTCTGTCCAACGTGCAATGAAGGTTGATGAGGTCGACTGATCGTAGCTTGACGCCAGCAACAACAAATCACGACCAGCAGCACGATCCAGCCCATGAACCCTCTGCTTGCTGACCGACTCGGACTTGGATCCTTCGTCAGCATGAAGGATTCGGTCGATCAAATCAGTCACACCAAGGCAGAGAATGGAATCCATGTGATCCCAGAGTCGCCACGCATCCAGCACTTTTTCAGGCTTACGAGACGTTCTTCGCCCAAGACGCTCACAGAAATGATCAAGGAACGGATTGAAATCATCATATCGAATGACGAACAATCGCTCACTCTGATGGTCCTCGTTGTACCGACTAAGGTGCTGATCAATCTGCAGACGCATCGCAGTTTTTCCGGAACCTTTGGGTCCAAAGATGATGGAGGTCGATGGTTCTTTTGGATCCCCATAAACCTTGTCCCAGATCGGGTGATACGCACTGCTAATGCAGTGCTCTTTGAAAACCTGATCTGTTTGTGCATCCTCTTCGGCAAACGGATTGCGAACAATACCGTGATGTTCCAGAAAAACCTGAATGTTCATCGTACACCTTCCCCGAGCGGCAATTTCAAACTCTGCCAGACTTATTTATCGATGCCTTTGGCCATACCAACAAATGCCTTGCGATTTGCTTTCACAACTTCAGCGGGTCCAATCATTTTAAGAAAGAACTTGCGTCCGTTGGGATCTTCAAGAATGACACCAACCATGGCATAGTTTTCTCGGTTAACGACTTTACCACCTGCAAAAGGCCCACCGACACGTTCTGCGTAGTTTCCATTGACATCGACGACATAGACCTTCCACTTGCCAACTTTCATTTCTTCGGTCTTGCGTGCATCCTGATCGCCTCCAGCGAACTGACCCTGCCAACGCTGGATATTGGCTTTCACATCACCACCGGCAGCCATCATCGTGACACGCGCGGTTTTCACATCATCGCCCTCGCCAGTTTTGGCCTGAAATTCATGCTGGATAATTCGAGACTTGGGCTCCACCCGTTTGAAATCAGCGGGGACCGTGATCTTCCCCTCGCCAAATACACTCACAGATTGCTTCGTGTCTTCCGCCTGAACCCCGTTGAGACTGGACAGACCCATCACGCCTGCAGCGAACCAAATGAGTGCAACTTTATTGTTGATGGTCATGAAATACTTCTCCTGAGAAAGAAAAGCCTCGGTGGGAGGCGTGATTTTTGGAATCTCAATTCTGACTGGCCGCCAGCGAAAAGCAAATCGCCAAGCACCCAACTGCCACACTGTAGTGGATCAAGCAACTGACTGGTAAGGGAAGGCCCCCCACTAACGGGCACAGCCTGACTGAAGGGTACAGTCTAGCTGAAGGACACCGATTGGCTGGAAAGGGGAGCCACACCGCTTCGACCTCGCCTAGCGGCTGATCGCGTAAAACAGAACCCCAATGAGCGTCGCAGCGATCGCAACGAGAATCAAAATCAGGCTAATCCGTCGCATGGCCCGCGACCGCCGCTCCGCACCAAGCCCCATATCGCCGCTCAACGAAACACTCGACTTCGTGCCCCGATCCTGCTGTCCGCCGGAATCGAATTGAACAACCGATCCAGCGGAAGAAGGCGAAACGGGGCTCGTTTTTCCCGGCAGATTTTTAGACATTTCCGGCAACGCTTCGCTGGCATCCCGCCACTGGGGCCAACCATCACGCCACAGCAATGCCGTGGCAGCAACCCGCCCCTGACTGATCCACTCCTGCAACTCTTCTGTTGACGCTGGTCCATATTGCCCACCGCTGGGCGGACGCACATACCACGTCGCGTTCGGCTCTTCCTCCAAGATCGAGCCAGCGGCAAGCTGCCCGGCATCAGCATGCTGCAGCGGCTGTTCGACATGCTGCAGCGGCTGTTCGACGGCATTTGGAACCGCAGACGTTGAAACAATCTGCTGCTCTGCCATGACGGCAGTACCGCCATCTTGCCCACCAGACACCCCTAATTGAGCGGCGGACGATTGCGAGCCTGTCTGTTCAGACGACTTTGTAACATTTGGATGAACGATGCGAGCAGCATCCACGGGACTCGAATGCTCGGTGTCGTCCATCGGAATTCGAAAGCGTGACTGGCATTGGGGACATACCCCACGCCGACCCGCTAAATCGCGTTTGATGTTCAGTTGCTTGTTGCAAACATGACATGCAAAACGAATGCCCATCGAGAGCCTGCTAATGACAAGGAGAGAAGAGTTTAGCCAACGTACGAATCGAAATCCCTTCCAACAGCTTTCATGATAGCCGATAAGCAGCTCATGAAAAACTAAATCTGAGCCCGGTAGCGGCAGGAGATTGCCGTATTTTTTTCATGCGGTCGCCAAAACCCTACAACAAGATCCTTTCACCAGTCTTCACTAACCGGCCCCAACCGCAATCGGCAGTTTGAAACAGACGCGATTGCAAGGCCAATAACGCCCTTTGTGCCCGCAGGCTCCCGGTGCATCAGCAACCACCTTCACGACCGCCAAGAAATTCTAAGGCAACCACCAATCGTCAATGGCCTTTGACAGGGTGGCAACAACGCCGGCAAGATCTGGATCATCAATCAAGTTGTTACTTTCTTGGGGATCGCGAAGCAGATCAAATAACGCCGGGCTTTTCAGATAGTTGTTCCAAGGCTGCCGTGTTCCATGAGACGCAGGGACAATCAGCTTATGGCTGCCGATTCGAACCCAGCGATATGCCAAGTCCTGTTCCGGGGCACCGATCATCGATGCATCTCCCGGATAAATTTCTCCAAAGACAGCGCGATCCTTTGAAAGCGTCTGTTTGCCGACAGCCGAGGCCCACAGGCTGATCCCCGGCAACTCCGTCGGCCCATTTTCAATTCCAGCTGCTTCAAGCAGCGTGGGCACCAAGTCGATTGTATTGACCAAGGCACTGTGTCTTGCAGCTTTCGTCCGCCCCGCCCAACGGATTAACAGGGGCGTCCGCACTCCTGATTCAAACGGCGAACGCTTACTGCTTGAGGTGTGATCCCACTGATTCGTTGAGTTGCGAAATTTTGCTGGATCGGGTGCCCATCCATTATCGGCGACGAAAACGAATAGAGTGTCGTCACCCATCTCTCGTTCATCAATCATCCCTATCAATTTGCCGACAGTGTCGTCGAACTGCATGATCGCGGCAAAGTAAGGTATCTCGTGTGGTTTCACATCCGGATTGGCAGCGACCGCTCGCCTGAATTTCTCTGGGGAATCATGTGGGGTGTGAGGCAGGAAAGGCGCATACCATAGAAAGAATGGATCCTGTCTTACATCATCAAGAAATGCGGCGATGGGTTTCATCGTTTCCCGACCAATGGCAAGCCCATGATCACCGTTGCCATGCGCGACCCAATCTCCGCTGGCGATTCGTTTATCGCCATAACGTCCACCCGATGGCTGCGCAATCGTCATCCCCTCAGTAAATCCAGCGTTCTTCCAATGGCCTTCCCAATACTTCCCCGTCTGGAAACAGCGATACCCTCGGGCCGCAAGAATTCGGGGAAGCGTAGGACGGTCACGGATCAAACGAATCGCCTGCTGCCGAAGACGATCAAATTCGCCTTTATCAATCTCAGGTGACTTTGTCAGCTTGGCAAACCCGGGAGGAGGGTGATTGAAGTGCACTCCATGTTGATGCGGATAAAGTCCAGTCAACAGCGTAACCAACGATGGTCGACAAACACTCGAAGGCACATACGCATCTGTGTAAATCGCTGACCCACGAGCCAACTCGTCCAAATTTGGAGTATGAACCCTCGCATTGCCCATGAAACCAAAATCTGAATATCGCTGGTCATCAGCGATGATCATGACGATGTTGGGCAGACGCTGAATGCCATCAGCAGAGTCGTCCGCCAACGTGATGCTCGACAAAGCAAGCCACAAAGACAGCGTTGCGACAGCCATCAGCCAGCGGATTATCGTTCGGTCGTCATCTTGGCTCAGTTGCATTGACATTGGCATCCGTCTTTACTTTGCCATCTTCAGAACGATATCAAATTCTTTTTTCTTGACCGGCTGCACGCTCAAGCGACTCCCTTTTTGTAGCAACCCCATATCTTTGAGGCTCGCTTTTTCGCGAAGTGAAGCCAACGTAACAGGAGCATCAAACTTCTGTTCCAGCTTCACATCGACCATGTACCAACGGGGATTGTCCGGATCACTTTTTGCATCGTAATACTTACTTCGCTTGTCGAAAGCGTGGCTGTCAGGATACCCCGGGCGCGACACAATAGCCGTCCCAACCACAGCAGGTTCCTTGCAAGCTGAATGATAAAACAGCACCCGGTCACCTTCTTGAATGTCGTCCCGCAACAGATTCCTGGCTTGGTAATTCCTCACGCCTTCCCAGCAGGTGGTCTGATTTGATTCTTTCTCCAAATCCTCGATGGAGTATGTCGTGGGCTCAGTCTTCATCAACCAATACTTCAGAGTCATATGGATCTGCCATCAAAATTAGTGTTGGGAAAGTTTGCGGATTAGCTAAATTATCAGCTCTTTAGAAATTCTTTGTAGATGGGGTGAATCTTTTGTCGATGTCCTTGAAGTACGCCGGGATAGGCGTGCCCAGCTGTCGCGAGCATCCATGAGGCTTGCGACCGCGATTCGGGCCATGGAACGGGCCAAACGCTACCGTTCCCTCTTTTGGAGGCCCAAATCATGAATGCAGATACTATCCACGCCGCCCTTGGCCTTACGTTCACAGCAATCTGGCTGCTCGTGGGTCAAATCCTTGTCGGCAATCGTCAAGATTGCTGACCAGCGGCACTCGAGCCACCGAGTAGTTGCGAAAACGTTTTCTGCAGATGTTCCAAATTGAATATGCAAAACGGATGCTCGCGACTGGACAGCAGAGCCTCGGATGAGGCCTGCCGGCGAGCATTGGTAAGCTCGGTCATCAATTGACGACGCTGTTCGTCGAGACCTGCTGCCAATTGACGATTGATTTGGGTGATCTCGCGATGCCAATCGCGACGTTCACCTCGTGGAGGCTGGTGATCCAGCAGGAATTGTTTGCGTCCAATCAACTCGGCATCCAAATCCGCCAGATCTGCAAATTGCTCAGGATGAAACAGTGTGTCACGCAATCGGCGTCTTAGTTGTCCGACGCGGGCAGCCTTGTCCACGGTATGAGAATTTAGCAACTTTACCGTTGCCGACATCACCATGAACTGAGGTGGTTCGACCATGAAAAAGGAATGGATGATCCGATCGCCAAGCTGATCGTACTTGGCACCACCGATGCCATGCATGAAAAGATCACTCAAAATCAGACGGGCATACATTGTTGTCAGCAACGCGCGTGGTCGCAGCTTGAATTCCGCGTTGATCATGCTGCTCAACTTCTCGGCAGCCAATTTGGGAAATCGGATATCGATCTCGATTGTCCGTTCAAGACGATCGCTGATGACAAGATGATCGTCTAAGAGCCGCACCCAAACCGGCCTACGAACTGGCGACTGGTTCCCATAGACCCACAACGGAGCTTCGAACCACCCATCCTGTTCAGCGAGATTAGGCACTGGATGAGCTGTGCTTCGGATTCCATGATCCTTGCGGTACTGAATGGCAGCTCCGTTATAACAACGATGAAACCGGGGCAATTCCGACAAAATTGCAAGAACAAACTCGGCAAAAGCGGTCGTTCGGCAAACAACACCAAGTGGAAGCTCGAGCGTTTCTAGGCCTAGCTCTCCCTCCAACCCGTGTCTGGCTTGGGCCATCGCACAACCAGCGACTCCGCACCTCTCAACGGCAGCTCGCGCGTGCTGCCACAACCGATCAACACACGGTTCCTCGACCAATTGTGAAACAGCGTTCTTCACCTGCTCGTCAAACCGTTCGAAAACTTCAAGATTTCGAATGGTAGATTGCTCATAAGGCACTCCACCCCCCGCATCATCAAATGGTACGGTCACGCTGGACGCATTCGCCACATCGGAATCGCATGTAGGCACACGAATCGAACTGCCGGAGGCAACGTCATTGTCGATCACCAAGTTGATTGCAAGCGATCTGGTCTGCTGCGCGACATGACTGAGGGCAAAATTCTTGAACCAGACACCGGGATGAAAAAGAGCAGGTTGATGGCCAGCCATCACAATGGGTCGTTCCAACAGGTCATCGACCGACTCACCCGCCAACCAATCAGGCATTCGATACACCGACGTGTAACGCATCGCATCTTCAACCAACTGCCGCCGAGCCTGGGTACGAATGCTGTGAAAAAGCGTGTGCCCATCAATGAGTCGACGGTTCGACTCGAGCATTGGCAAGGCTTGGTCGAGCGCTGGTTCAACGAATGCCTCGCCGTGCTCTCGGGGCGCGTGGTAATCACGAAACCCGGTTTCCAGAAAATCAACATGCTCAAATTGGCCAGTTTGCAACTGCACAGCGACAAGCTCGGGTTTCGATTCCCGCTGATCTTGCGAAGAATCTGACTGATTCGTTTTGGGTGCTATCGAAGGATTCATCAGTTACAGGCGACTTCCTCACGGGAAGGGAACGATGCCCCTTCGGCCATCACGGTCGCAAACGCCTGATCGAGGACTTCGTGGTAGTGCTTCAATCTCGCTTCGGCTTGATCAAGAGCCCCACCAAACGACCTCTCAAGATCCAGATAAATCAACGGCACTGGAATTTCAACCACTCTGAGCTCAGCCGCTGCCGCTTGTACCCACAACTGCAATGGCATCGCGTATCCGGAATTGCTGATCTTCAACATTGACAATGCAGAAGTCCGGTAAGCTTTGAACCCGCAAAACGCATCAGTCAGGCAATAACCCAAACGCTCATTCAACTCATGAGTGATTTTGCGATTGATTTGCATCCGTTCTTGAGGTGGCGAATCGTCACCCTCATAACTTTGCAAATACCGACTTCCCGAAACGATATCAGCGCCGCTTGCGGCCTGGATGAATTCAGGAATGCGACACGGTTGGTGCTGTCCGTCACAGTCAAGCGTGACAATCCCTTCGAAACCCTCATCGATCGCAAATTGAAACGCCGTGCTGAGGGCTGCTCCGTAACCTTGGTTCTCTGCATGCCGGACGAGTGCAATATCCTGCCGCTGCTGCAATCTTTCAGCGGTCCCATCAATCGAACCATCATCAACAACAAGCACAGCAGATGCATACCGCGAAACCTCGTCCAGAACGCCGTCGACGTAATCGACTTCGTTGTAAACGGGCAGGGCAGCAAGCCATTGGGATGATTTTGTCATGAAGTTTTCGATAAACCGGCAAATGTATTTCGGACATTGTAGCTGCAAGGGAACGCCACTCCCGAGAGATCTAACAGAGTCGGTCCCCCCAATGATTCTAAGTGGGGGGCAGGGTTGGTCAATCATTCCAAGCAAGAACAATGTCAGGGTTTTTCGCTCAACGGGGCTGGAATCGTACACAACTGATGAAACAGGTGTAGTTTGCCGGGAACGTTTCACCCCAATTTCCTCTATAATCGGACCCGTCGGTGATCTTACTGGTTTCCACCGCGTTTATTGATTTACACGGTGGTATCGGCAATAGATTCGCTGGGCTACGGTTGGCTGACAGACCGTTTCGCTCGGTCGCCCAAAAAGCGAGCTTGGAAATGGCCGCCCCCGAAGATGCCACCAGAAAAAAATCGGGCAGGTAAAACACTGGCTGGCAAAATACTTGGACTACCAAGCGACGGCTCCCCACACACTACTCAGGCACTCGCGAGTGAATCGCTCTTCATCCACCCCTGATCCCGACCAACCCGACGCTGGAAAACCCGGCGAGCCTGCTGCTGCAAAGAATGCAAGTGACAGCCTGCAATCCGACAGAACGCGTGGAATTGATGAACCAACACTCGGAATTCCTCTGAATCGAGATTCTGGCGGTCGCGAACCGTCCCCCGACTCCATTGAAACTCCATCTCCAGAACTTGCTCAAGGCACTGGCTCTCAAGGCACTGGCTCTCAAGGCACTGGCTCTCAAGGCACTGGCAAGCGGCATGCTTCGGGCCCAGACGCAACCATGTCAGATTCAACGACGCTCGACGCAACGATTGCACAGGGCGAGATGCAGCAAGGTCGAATCAGCAACGACCTCACCGGCAGCGAGGCGCCAGCCAATTTAGGTCGCTACCAGATCGAGGCTCTCCTAGGCCGTGGTGGAATGGGTTCCGTCTATCGGGCTCACGACACACAGCTTGATCGCAAGGTGGCCCTGAAGGTTCCCAAGTTCGAATCCAACACGAAATCAAGATTGGTCGATCGCTTTTACCGCGAGGCAAGATCAGCCGCAAATCTGGCCCACCCGAACCTGTGCCCTGTATTCGATGTTGGTGAAGTCGATGGTACCCATTACATCGCCATGGCTCTGATCAAGGGCGATACTCTATCGAGCCACATCCGCAACAATGCAGAACTGCCGGAACGATTCGCAGCTATCACCGTTCTAAAAATTGCCCGAGCGATGCAAGAAGCTCATGGCAGCGGCATTATCCATCGCGATTTAAAACCGGCAAATATCATGATTGACCATCGCAAGGAGCCAATCGTGATGGACTTTGGTTTGGCATGCCCAGACGAGATTGACGACGACTCGCGATTGACCCAAGAGGGTGCGTTGCTAGGGTCACCAGCGTACATGTCACCCGAACAACTTCGCGGCGCAGAGGATTCAATTGGGCAGGGATCGGACGTGTATGCTTTGGGCGTTGTGCTCTACGAAATCCTGTCTGGACGACTGCCATTCGCTGGTAATGGTTCGACGATTTCGATGATCGGTCAAATCCTGACTGAAGAGCCGACCGATCTGAAATCACTACGACCAACGATCAGCAATGGGTTAGCGCAAATTTGCGCTAAAGCGATGGCAAAGGACAGTACAGTACGATACGGATCAATGAAACTTCTTGCGAATGATTTGGAACGATTCATTCGTTCCGCCGCAGCGAGAAAAAAATCATCCAACAGCGGCACTAAAACAGTGCAGGCCAACGTCACGCAAATTCAGCTGAATGAACAAAGCAAGCTGGTCAAGACACTGTGTGAATCAAAACAGTTCACAGCAGCGTTACCAATCTTGCAGCAAATTCTGGACAACCCGCAAGCAAAGAATTCGAAAACACAGCAATGGGCTGCCGCCACGTTATCGAATGTCCAAACACGAATTAAGGAAGACAAACAGAAACAACTTTCGGCAAACTCCACCCAGCCCACACCCACTGCAACCATCATGGATGGCGATCTCTTCGCAGATTTGCCCGTAGCCAACGCCACCAGTGGACAGAACCTCCATGCCTCCACCAGACCGACTCGCAAGAGCACTCGCAAGTCGCCAGGGGGATTTTCTCGCAACCTGATCTTTGTGGCTGCAGGCATTGCGTTGGTTGCTCTGATCGGGGGTGGATATTGGTTCTGGCCACAGGAATCCTCTTCAACTCCCGTACCCGTGATACCCGAGACTCCAAACGAAATCGCCGACGACAAACAGAAACCACAACCACAACCGAGCCCCAACAATTTCGACCGTCGCATGCTGATTGATCGTGTTCTTCAACAGTTCGACAAGAACAAAGATGGCTTTATCGAGGCACAGGAAATGACGCGTCCGACCAAATCGATTCTGATGCGGTTCGATTCAAATGAGGATGGTCGCCTGTCTCGTCAAGAAATCCAAACCATCAACCCACGTATTCTTGCGCCGCTGCAAAGCGACCGACCAGGTGGCAACAATTTCAACCGGGGTCAACGTCAGCAGGGCGGCCCGAACGGATTTGAGAACGGTCGCCCGGGATTTGGAGGTCCTGGATTCAATGGGTCACAACCACGCGGAGATGCGGGGCCGAACCAACCATTTCGTGGCAATGACAGACCGGGGGCAAACCCCAGAACAAATCCACCCAACGGAGATGGCGAGCGTGCTGCTGGCGGTTTACCCTTTGAACGACAAGGTGCTGCCAACTAAGCATTCCAACTCGTGGATCATCTGCAGACAACTTTCGCGACAACACGCTTATACGCTGAGCGATACCAACGGATCATGCTCACTGCTGCTGGCCCAAATCGAAAGATCGGGAAACGTCGCTTCCAGGACTTTAGCGAGGCTCTCCATGGCAAATCGCTCACTCCAATAGTGGCCCAACAGCCCCATTCCGATTCCACAAGCCTCTGCTTCCAGACAAGCATGAAAAGTTGCTTCGCCGGTGATCAGAATATCGCAACCTCTTCGCCTCGCGGCAGACAAGAAACTTCCTCCGCTGCCACAAGCGAGGCCGACTTTGCTGACTTTCCTTTCGGGATCGCCCACATACCTTGGACTCGTGGCACCCACGGCAGACGCAGCTCGGGAAACGAGTGAGTGCAAACTTTGGGGTTCTGCTAAACGCCCCAAACGACCCGTCCCCTCGATGGGTAAAGCTGCCTTGCCATCTTTTAGGTCAGTGCTTACCGTCTCATCAACTGCCGCAGGGACTAAGGTTTCCACCGACCGCAAACCCAACAGTTCAGACCAACGTTGGTTGATACCCTCAGCTGCCGAATCAAATGCAGTGTGAGCGCTGTAGACGGCAACACCTGCACCAATCAGACGCAACAACATTTCACCGGCAACGGAGTCCGAAGTGATTCGCGCCAAGGGTTTGAAGGGAAGAGGATGGTGGGCAACGATCAACCCTGCCTGCTGTTCCAACGCTTCGGAAACCACATTCGGTGTCACGGTCAAACACGTCATGACTTTGTCAATCGACGCACGTCGATTTCCAACTAGCAAACCAACGTTATCCCAATCTTCTGCCAGCCGCAAAGGAGCAATGGACGCCAGCGAACTACAAACTGCTTCCAAACTTGTCATGATGGGCACCCGGTGACTGAAAAACTGACAAGGAGCGAGAGATCTGCATAAAAACTTGTTGCTGGACGACACTCGATATCCAGCCACACGCAACCAACAATCAGGCAACTGTCACCTGCTGACGACTAACTTAGCACGGGGTTACTGCACAGCAGCACGGCTAGAAGTACAGCAGCACAACTAGAAGCAAATTGCGACCAACGACACATCAGCGACGAGCATCAAGCCGACACTCTGCTCATGTCTCGCTTACTCTGAACCACCGAGAACTTACTTTGGTGAGATCATGCAGATGATGCGTCGACCATGTTGCTGTGGCCGTGTTTCCACTTTGCCAAACTCACTGAGAGTTTCGATCACCATTTCCATGACCTTGTGACCTTCTTCGATGTGCGCCATTTCACGCCCACGGAAAAGGACACTCACCTGAACTTTGTCCTTGTGCTCAAGGAATTTCTCAGCCTGGCGGAGCTTGGTACGGATATCTTCTTGGCCGGTTTTGGGTCGAAGCCGAATTTCCTTCGTCTTCGTATGCGATTGCCCGGTATTTTTCTTTTTGTTCTTGTCGTACTTGTATTTACCGTAATCCATGATTCGGCAAACTGGCGGCCGCTCATTGGGGGCCACTTCAACAAGATCCAAGCCGGCATCGCGAGCCCGCTCGAGGGCCTGCTCTGTGGGAATGATCCCCAGCTGCTCACCCAACTCGCTCACTACCCGGATCGGCGTGATGCGAATGTTTTGATTGATGCGTATAGAATCGCGATTTCCTTCCGGTTGGTTATTTCGTCGAGGCAATGCCACTAAAAGCTTTCTTCTCCGGCCGAAGGGCGATTCGGCGCATACTTAGGAATGGGACAGTCCACGCATCAGAGCGAGACCGTTTGTGTATCAGTGGGCGAATATCGGGACAGCCCGAAAATTCCTACCGATGGGATGTTTACTTAATTACGCCAAAGTATCAGACGCCCGACTAGGGAGCGTCAACAGGAATTTAGCGAAAAGGCAAGATTTGCGGGGTCTTTGGACCGAATGGATTGGCTTTCTCGGTGCTTAGCGGCTCCTGACAGGTATCAGGTGCGGCGGACTTGACGGAACTGGCCTTCCCGCACAGACTAGCCAAATCCTCACACATCGCTTTTTTGCGTACTTGGGGATCGATTTAGGTTCCGCGTGAGCTGCTTCCCATAGCTCCGCGGACACCAGATTCGGGCGGTTAGCTCAGTTGGTTAGAGCGCCACGTTGACATCGTGGAGGTCGGAGATTCGAGTTCTCTACCGCCCACTCCCATAAACCCCGCAACACCTTGTGTTTCGCGGGGTTTTTTCGTTGGTCAACGCAGTCACTTGCGTCTCAGCACCGACTTTCCCAATTTCACCAAAACGGTAACTACCGTTTTTCTTTCCGAAATGGGATGAAATAAAAATGCCGAAGCTGAAGAATCAACTACCAAGCTACCGCAAACACAAAGCATCAGGGCAGGCAGTGGTGACGCTCGGCAGGCG
>Ga0315321_10000181_pt1 | contig 42874 bp, 32 predicted proteins | sample M180m21515metaG_FD_203464 | JGI IMG/M metagenome (GOLD analysis project Ga0315321, IMG submission 203464) | Ammonia-oxidizing marine archaeal communities from Monterey Bay, California, United States - M1 80m 21515 | ecosystem: Environmental > Aquatic > Marine > Intertidal zone | place: USA... | reverse complement strand
AGGTGTTCTATTTGACTTTGTACAGCAACAGTTGCGGGGCGCCCCATCCCCGACCACACGGCCGAACCGGAGCTAGTGCTGATACGAGTGCCGACGGCACTCTGTTTACTTAATGGGATTGGCGTACCAAACAATGTTCTCGCTATCATGACCGGCAACCAAAATGTCGGTGTCACCGTCGTTATCCATATCAAGCAGTCGGACATCGTAGGATGATTGCGACTGGTCCACCACGTGTGCCTGAAAGTCTCCCAGACCATTGTTTTCGTACCAGACAGCCGCGCCATTCAGACTCGCGCTGCATGCAACAACGTCAACATCGCCATCGTGGTCCATGTCCGCAATCGCCAAGCTGTGGGGCGTGTCCAGATTGCGGTCAATCTCGATTTTCTGAAACTCTGGTCCCTTGAACCAAAGCACACCCCGCCCGTGCCCACGGCTGGCTACAAAATCAATGTGAGCGTCACCGTTCACATCAACGGGAAGAATATTCGAGGCCCCGGGTTCATTTGACGACAAAACTCTTTTGGTCCACTTCGCATCTGGATCCGATGGCTGTTCCCACCACGCAAACCACTCACCCTCGGCAATTTGTGGTCCCCCCTTGGCCGCGCAAGCAATGTCGGGGCGATGGTCACCATTCACATCACCAAACCCCATGTAGTGATTCCCACCGGGAGCATCACCGTTTGCAAAAACATTTGGACGCCAGAGCCCTGCTGCCTGAGGTGCGTCTGGAACTGCCAGCCAAGTGATCGAATTTGGAACTCTGCTCGCTCCCCGGTCTCGCCAGGAGTTGGCAATCAGATCCAGTTTGCCATCACGGTCAACGTCGCCCGTGATGACGCAATGAGCACCGTTAACATCCAAACTGATGGTGCGACAGATCCATCGATCCACGAATGGCTTTGTGGGACACTCAAGCCAGAACAGCATCCGATTTGAACCCACATAATCCAAATCCCCATCCCCATCGACATCCATCAATGTGCTGTGAATACATCCACGCTGCGCAACCCGCCCAGTTTGATCCGCTGGCATCTCAGCAAGGATCTCCGTGGCATCCCAGTCCGGTCCGCGATAAAGGACCACTTTCCCGTCAAACGAGCCGAGCAAATCAACATTCCCGTCCTTGTCCAGATCGTTCGCTACCACTGTGTTGACCTGCCCGGAAGTTCCCCGCGACTTTTGCACGATATGTTTCTTCCAGAGCGGACTGTCTGCGAGCACAACCTCGTCAACCGCAATCAACAAGACCAATTGCACGACAACCATGCCCACAACGCCGCGTGTCATATAAATGCTTTTCAAAGTTTGTTCCCTTACTTGGACCATACAACCGATTCCCTTTCCGATAACTCCCAGTTACTAAACGCATACGATGCGTATGGATCAGCAGACCAAACAATCAGGTGACCTGGGTTCTAAAACCTTGAAGTCACGATGTGCATGCAACCGGAAGAATCGCAGCATTCCAGAAAGATGCAGCATTTGCCTTTGGAATCTAGTCTTTCAAACACTGTTTGATCATGAACTTCGTCAGCGATTCTGACTCAAACCAACCACGCCACATATTGTGCCCCTGCCCCGGAATCAACTCGATCTTCACCGTACCACCAAGTGCTCGGTAACGCGTCTCGAGCAACCCCGAATTGTCATCATGGGGTACAACCTTGTCAGAGTCACCCTGAAGGTGAAAAACAGGGACGCCCGCTTTCGCCAGTGATCCCAAGTTGTCAACAGGATTATATTTTTCCAACGATTCCTTCAGCGCCTCTGGCGTCATGCCAAAGGCAGGTGCAGCCCTCGAAATTCCGGGGTAACTGGCAATGTTACAAACAGGATAAATACCCGCGACACCCCCAACGCAATTGGCATGAGACACCGCCCAACTGTAAAGCATCAACCCACCGCGACTGCGGGCCAACAGAACAGGATGAGTGCGAAACTTACGCTTTCCAGTCATCTCCTTGTAAAACGCTTGGTAGACGTCAACGCCCTTCGGACTTCCATAACTTTCCCCAACGTCAATGCCAGCCAATGCAATCCCCGCCGAATGGAGCCGATCAATCATCCATTGCTCATCGCGACTCGGATGCCGTTTGCCAAGCGTCGGTGCGTACCAAACCCACGGTGCAGGACCTTTGAGTCGGGCAGCCTCAGGAGGCATGATCACAAACGCCTTGTTGTCACCTATCTGAAACTCTTCGCGTTCCGCCGCCGAAGCGAGTTCCGGCCCCCAAGCAGAGACCACACAACTCAACGCGGTAAGCAAAGCAAAAAAGGGCACGCGACAGAGCATGAAACAACAGTGAGATGGACAACGCATCAGGTACGACTCTCAAGAGGCAAACGAGTAACACAAAGTCTTAGCTGACCGCAGAATCTCGGGCCGTCTCACAAACTTTGATGAACACGAACCGAATTCTTCCGTCGCCCACGGACCTCGTATGAACATGTTATCATACAAACTAGCATCCTCGAATCTGCGCAGATCATTCACGTTCTTGGGCACCCGTTTTATTCTCTCGCCAATCTTTCCATGCGATCGCACCCACCTTCAGCACCTACGTGCAGCCAGATTTATCTGGCAATCGCCCCCATACCGATCACTTCGATTTGCAGTCGTTGTCACGGAGCGTACAGATAATGGCAGTAAAACCGAAGCGTGTCGCGATCATGCTGGACTTACAGTGGCCCTACAAACGCCACGCAAGCACTTTCGCCGGAACACAGCAATTCGCCAAGGAACACGACTGGCACTCGATCATAGACGAATTTGCTCACGACACGTTACCCAAACGCCGCGGCAAGGCCATTCCCTATGATGGGGTGATCGCGAGGGCGAATCACGAGCTTGCAGATCGAGCCAACCGCCTTGGCGTTCCTGTGGTAAATATGTGGGCCAGTTCCCCAGTGTGGAATAAGGTTCCCGGCATTTTCCCTGACTTTGACGCCAGCGGGCAAATCAAGGCTGAACACTTTCTTTCTCGTGGGCTCTCAAACTTTGCAGCAATGACTGCTTACAAGAATCGCGGCGAACGTATGGAGGTCACCCAGTTCCGCAAACTGATTGAGCAACGTGGGTACCACTGCAGTGTCGCCAACTCTCCACAAAGTTTATCTCGCACCCTCGACCACTGGAAACGCACCAAGCAACTGGTTGAATCATGGATGGACCACTGGGTGCTTCCCATTGGGGTCATGGTCGGTGGAGAGAATCTCGGCAGACTCGTCGTCCAAATGTGCCACGACCGTGGTTGGAGAGTTCCTCAGGACGTTGCCATCATCGCGGGGCAAAACGAGGGAAATCTCTGCGAAAACCCAAGCCCCTCGATGACAAGCATGGAATTCGGATACGAAAGACTTGGTTACCGATGCGCGAAACTGCTCCAGCATTTGATGAATGGAGGAACCGCACCTAAACGTCCAATCTATCTCTCCCCCTCGGGTCTTGTCGTGCGGGAATCTACCGACTTCCATGCAGTCCAAGACAAACTGGTTGCACAGGCGTTGGATTACATTTCGCGCAACTGCCATCGACACATTGGTCAACATGACGTATCCCGCGCGGTGAAAGCCGAAACACGCACCCTACAACTACGATTTCGCAAGTTTTTGGATAGTCCCATTGCTACCGAAATCAGACGTGTACGCATTGAAAGGGCAAAGCGCGAACTGGTTCAAAGCGACCGTAGAATCGAACACATTGCGAGAGATGTTGGCTTCAAAACAGCCAACCGCATGTGCGAAATATTCCGTCGCGAACTTGGAATTACTCCGACACACTACCGCAAGGAACGGCAAATCCGGAGCGCACCATGACTCACATCGCGTCAACTGAAGGACTCCGAACCGCCAGCGTCCACAGAATGAAGGAACGCTCAGTTGGATGGTTTCAACGTACGAATCGAGAACGGTGCGACCTGATCTCGAAACCTATTCAAGGTAGTGGTAAAGTCATCGTTGGGACACAATGCCTTAAGGCTTCGTTTGATGAACTCCGAATCGGCGTCATTGTAAGATTCGGGACGCCGTGCCACGACCAACTGACGCGACAACAACGCTAGTTCGTGCAATCCGGCGGTCTGCAACGCAACCGATAAACCCTCAAGCTTGACAAATGGGAATGCCGTCTCAGTGCCTGCTTTTTGGAACGCGTTCCACGCGGGCACTGCTGATTGCCGCAACGCAATCAACTCCTGGAACTCTTTCCTTGAGAAATCGCCTTGGTACGCCTCCATCCTAAATGGATTTTGTCTTCGTGACTCTCGCAGCAATTTTTTTCTGTCAATTTTAACAACGTTCGGTGGGGCGGAATTCGCGGCTTGGCCCATCTCGAATAAAGCGAAGGCGTGTTTAGGTATCACTTTCAGGACCGAACTGTATGTATCGACGGCGCGTTGCCACTGCTCACCTCGTTCAAGCTCATTCCCCGCCATGACACCGGCATCTCCCAGCGACGTGAGGCGTCGAGATGAGATTATCAAGCGAAACATTTCCGCTTGCAACTTGTTTTCATGGGGTGTGTGCACCGCAATCTGCTGGGAATAGAAAGTTCGATTTGCTTGCCCATTGCGCCCATAAAACGCGCTATGAAACCACATCAAAAACGGATCTGCGGGACGAATCTCATAAAACGCTCTCCAGTAGCTGCCATTGTTTACCACAAGTTTTTGAACGTTAACCAGCGGCCACTTTAATGGACTTTCCTTTTCATCGACCACCGAATATGCCTTGTCATAACTCGCAAGAAACACTCGGATTCCCGGATACTCCTCTTTTGACGCGTCCCTCATCGAACCGGCGATTGCGTTCGAAATGCTATTTGAATATACGCGTAACCCTGTGCACTCAGCGGTCGCCTTGCCATGTTCCCAATCTGCGGGATTCTGGCCCCAACAATTGAATTCCATTAGCACGAGTGAAGCGACAAAACAAAGACCAGTGCGGAAACAATACATACAACATGCCATTCTGGGAATCAAACAAGATATTTGGAACCGCATGGCTCTAAAACCTTTGAAACATTAACTCGATTCAAAAAGAGCAACCAGACACAATGATCGGTCACTCCTCTGGAACACCATACTTACAAGACAGTCTAACATTAGCAAGAACATCACACGAATCAATTACCGATTGTGCCAGCACTTCAACGAGACACCAGCGCTAAAGAGATGAAATACAGCCCTGAATCAGAAATTCAATGCAATGCCTTCGGACCTGCCCCGCGCCTCATATTCGCGATTCTGCTGACACTGTTTGGATACGCAACTCCCATCGAAGCAAGCCGGCCCAACATTCTGTGGATCCTAGTCGATGACATGTCACCAAATTTTTCCTGTTACGGCGACTCGACGAACCAAACACCGAATGTCAACTCTCTCTCGCGCGTGCCGCACTGCAATTCGATCGCGCGTACGCAACCTCACCACCCTGTTCGACATTCCGATCTCCACTGATCACCGGCATGTACCAAACCATCATCGGCGCACACCATCATCGCAGCGGAAGTGGCAAACAGTTCCTCTACGAAGAAGTCACTTATATTCCCCTGATTCCTTCTGGACCCGGCATCGAAGCCAGCGCACTTCGTCAAGACCTTGTCGAACACATCGACATCGCTGCCTTGTCACTGGCCGACACCACCATCTCGGTACCGAAAACGATGCAAGGCCGGAATCTGCTGACGGAAAACTACCAACATCGAAACTTTCTTTTCGCGGCGCGGGACCGCTGCGGAGAAGCAGACGACCGCATACGATCCGCGCAGAGTGACAAGTTACTGTAAATACGGAACTTTTACCCCTTCCGACCGCATCTCATGTCGAGAGCTTGCAAAGATGGCAAGTTAATTATCCAACGTCTTTGAGAAATGCATGCAGAAGGAATGCTCAATCCGCTTGCAGAGCGTTTGCTTTTTTCACCCGATCGACCGACCGAGGAACTTTCTCTTTACCAAGAAGATCCATGGCAGCTTAACAACCTAACCAATTCTTCCGACTATTTACCTGAGTTACAACTATTTACCTGAGTTACAACGCCACCGTGATGCACTTGACCAGTGGATAGTGCGGACCGCCGACCCGGGCACCGAAAGCGACGAGGTCTACGAACTCGAGGTTCAAGCCCAGATAAACTCCACCAAGAAAGCAACAAGTCGAGAGCAATTCCGCAAGAACAGCGAAATCTCTCAAGCGTGGCGAGCAGCGGGCAGATGACTTTACTGCTGCTCTGCCCCCCTGATTCTTGCTGTTCTACCCCCTGATGCAGTGTCACACACCATTGACGTACCCGCGAATGGTGGCGTCATGACGAGGAAAGCAGATTCAAATCTCCCGCAGGCGGGTCGCTCGACCCAGCCTGAATCTCAGAGTGACCAGACTCGAACTCATCAAATTCGGATTCATCCGCTGTAAAACGCCCACCGGCACTCCAATACAGCGAGTAGGTGACAGGAACCAGATAGAGCACGATCAACGTTGCAAACAACTCACCAAAGGCAATGCTGGTTGCCATCGGGATCAGAATCTGCGCCTGAATTGAGGTTTCGAGAAGTATCGGAAACAAGCCACCAATGGTCGTGATTGTAGTCAACAGAACAGGCCTAAATCTCCGCAAGCCAGACTCTGCCAATGCTTGGTTAATTGGCATCCCTGCCCGAACTCTGGAGTTGATAAAGTCAATCAACACAATCGAGTCATTGACCACAATTCCCGTCAAAGCAATGATTCCATAGAAGCTGAACAGAGTGAGCGGAAGTCCCATGATCACATGCCCGATCACGGCGCCGAGCGCACCAAAGGGAATGATCAGCATCACAAGCAACGGTTGAACCGCAGATTTAAACTCAACCGCGAGCAGCACAAACATTGCGAGCAAGGCGGCAAAGAAACCGGAGAACAAACTGCCAAACGATTCAGCGCGTCGTTCCTGTTGCCCCTCCCACCGAATCCTCAAGGAAGGATAACGCTGCAGCAAATCCGCAAGAAAGTTGGCCTGCAAATCACTTACGATTTCCTCCGCATTGCCGATTTCTTCATCAAGGTTACTGGATACGGTGATTGAACGTGCCTGATCGATACGGTTCAGCTCAGAGTAGGCTCTGACCACATCAATTTCAGCAAGCTCGGTGATCGGCCGTTCCAGTCCGTCAGCCAAACGCACACGCACTTCATCAAAGTTCGCAAGCGATCTGCGATCTTCTCGGGGATACGTCACCATGATCTTCACTTCATGCCGGCCACGCTGTACCCGCATCACTTCCTCGCCGTAATAAGCCGCACGTACTGTCTCAGCGAGATCAGCCGTTCGAACCCCCATACCAAATGCTTCAGGCTTGATTCGGAATCGATACTCCAACTTTCCTGGTACAGAATCATCTTTGATGTCGTAAACCCCGTTGTAGCTGGCAAGCTGTACTTTACACTCTTCAACCGCCTGCTCGAGTTCCTCAACGTTTTCTGAAGCGCCCAACACCTTGAACTCGATAGGTGTTCCGCCAGGACCAAAGGAACGAGTCCCAAGCGTTAACTCCTCTGTTCCGGGTATCGTGGGTATTCCTTCACGCCACTTCGCTACAATTTCGCGACTATGAACGCCACGACTTTCGGAATTGATCAATTCGACCTCGACACTGCCCTTGTGGCCGCCCCCTGCAGATGGCATTGGTGAGCCACCGGGTCCACCGCCAGAAACACTTGCACCCACGACCCGGAACGAGGTTTTTGCAATCGGCCTGCCCTGCTGCTCAAACTCCTCTGCAACCCGCCAGAACGCATCCTCTATCTTTTGGGTAGCTTCGATCGTCACACTTTCCGGTGTCCCATCCGGAAACGTCACTTCTGCGTTAATTGTGTTGCCGTCGACCCGCGGAAAAAAGCTCAGTTGAATGACTCCCGACCGGTACAAGCTTGCAGTAACCAGTAAAGCAGTGAAACAAATGGAAATGGCTACCGACCGGTTCTTCAAGCACCACGCCAAACTGGGCGTGTAAACTTTTTCGGTAAATCGATTCAAAATGCCTGTCGAGACCGCGTTCAACTTCTGTGCAATCCATAACAGCGGGCGAAACACATAGAACACCACCGACAGGATTTGAAAGAAACGCCTATTACGATGTGCGAGGTGGCATGGAAGGATTGTCAAACACTCGAGCAAAGAGACTAACAGAATTGCAATAATTGCTGCCGGCATGACCGCCGTAAATTTCCCCATCGTGCCGCTCACGAATAGTAAAGGTGCAAACATCACTACGGTGGTGAGCACCGCTGTTGTCACCGAAGGAATAACCTCAGCCGTCCCATCGATTGCCGCCTGCTTGATGGGTTTCCCCATTTGTCGATGCGCGTAAACATTTTCGCCAACCACAATTGCGTCATCAACCACAATTCCCAACGCCATCACAAATGCGAACATGGAAATCAAGTTAAGAGTCTGCCCCGTCAGGTATAGAAAAATCCCCGAGGCAAGAATTGCAAATGGAATTCCGACTGCAACCCAAAATGCCAATTTCGGATCCAAAAAGAGCAACAGCAAGGTAAAAACAATCAGCAGCCCCTGAGCTCCATTTTCCAACAACAAATCCAAACGCCCCCGGACCTCAACTGACTCATCACTCCAGGTGATCAGTTCATAACCATCTGGAATCGGCGCATCCTGCACATAGGCTTGAACTCCATCGATCATCACAAACAGGTCTTGCGTAGTACTGCGAATCACAGAGAGCGCCAATGCAGGTTTACCATTGATCACATTAAAGGCGGTGGAATCTGCAAACTCATCCCGAACTTCACCAAGGTCAGCAACCGTCAAGACTGCACCACCAGGATCGGTAATGAGCGGCAACTCGCCAATATCCTCACCTCTGATCCTCCGATTATTGCCCCGCAGCAAAACCTCCTGAGATTGGCTACGAATCGCACCGGCGGGCAATTCACGATTTTCCCTCCGAATGATCTCAGCAGCTTCTTTCAACGTGAGACCATGCGACCGCAGCACTTGCTCGGGGATCTCAATATCGATTTGATAATCCCGTGCGGCCAGATAATCAACTTGCGCAACAGCTGGCAGTGCCAACAAATCGTCTCTGACTCGCTCGGCTACTTCTCTCAATTCCAGTTCAGCGCTAGTGGACAAAGCGCCGCTGGCCACAAGGCGAGCCGCGTCAGGCGCAATCAGTCCAACTCTTATCGACGGCCGTCGATTGGTGACCAAGGTAATCTGCGGATCTTCTGCTTCTAGCGGAAAGCTCGGAATCCGTTCGACCCCGGAACGCACCTCGTCCAATACGCGGTCAGGCGATCGCCCGCCCGGAATCAACTCCAGCAGAACGGTACAGGCCCCTTCTTGCGCGACTGTGGTGACCTTCTTGATCCCCTCAATCGACCGAACAGCCTCTTCGATCTTTTGTCCGATTCCTTCCTCCGTCTCTTGCGGAGCAGCTCCGGGATACGGGACCATCACCATGATTCGATCCAGTTCGAACTCAGGGAACGATTCGCGGTGCATCGCGTTCAGACACATTGCCCCGACCAACATGATCGCGACCATGCATAGATTGAGAGCCGAGTGATTGCCAATGGAGATGCCAACAATATGCTTGATCATGGTCCACCACTCGTAACAGCCGGTTGACCACCCGTCGGAGGTCCATTCCCTGCGGGTCGAGCAGGCCCACCAACCGGAACGACCTTCATCCCAACCGAAGGTTGAGCCAGCGGCGAAACGATGATCGAATCACCCGCCTTCAAGCCATCAGGCTGTTCAATCACAACCGCATAATCATCCGTCGAATAAGCGATGGTGACGGTTTTTTGCATCAAAACATTACCATCAACCACCCACACTTTCTCCTCTGGCTGGACCGCCTGTTGGGGAATACGCAACAGGCTGATCGGCGGGCTCGTATGAATATGTACTTTCACAAACATCCCCGTCATCAAAGTGGGAACGCCCGTCATTACCCCGGCCTTGTCCCCAGAGCTCATCACCGGTGAGTCAGCTGTTCCTGTGTTGGGTGCAACATTCTTTGCATCACTTTGTCGCTGATTCTGTGTTGACGAAACCAGGACCGATGCCGGTTCCGGCACATGCACACGGCATGAAATCATACGAGTCTGATTATCAACCCCAGCACCGTCGTAGCGATCAACCATTGCTTTCCAATAAAACTGTCGTCCCGACAATTCGTAAATAACGGTCGCAGGAGTTTTCGGAAACTGATGTGCCGACTCACCTACCGCTCGGTCAACCCCTTGCCACAACCAGTTCATTTCCTCCATCTGCAACTTGCAGGCAACATCCAGACTGGTTGTTTCCTGCAAGACGACCACGGAGTTCCCTGGCTGCACATAACTGTCTTTCTCTACACTCTGTTCAACCACAACCGCATCAAAGGGAGCGAAAACTTCCGTCCTCGCCAAACTCAATTCAGCTTTCTCCAAGTTTGCTTGAACAAGCGATTTGGCAGCTTCCATGCGTATTGCGCGCTGGGCGAGAACATTTTTCTCATCGATCAATGACTGTAGGGTTGTGCGAGTTGCCAGCTCTGACCTTCTCGCAGAATCCACCTCCGAAGCCGAAGCTGCTCCGCGGGACATCAGATCGCTGTTGCGAGCAAGCTGCCGAACTTCAATCTGCAATTGCTGTTCCGCATTACCGATCTGATTTATCGACGCCTGGATTTCAGCCTTCAATTCTTTGGTCATCGCATCGGCTTGAGACAACTCTTCATTAAGGCGTCGAACCTCAAGTTCATAATCATCAGGCTCGATGCGCATTAACAACTCACCTTTCTTGACAGTTCTTCCCACCTGACACGACGCACTCATCAAGGCGATTTTTCCAGATATTTCAGCTGCGAGTTCGATCTGCCTGAACGGCACAACGACGCCGTCCACATCAATGGAAACGCCGTTCGTGTGGCGGACCGCCTGCTCCGTTTCCACCTGCACGGGCTTATTAACCTCTGCTCGCCGTGGCTTCATTTCAGATGGCTGCATGAACAAATAAACAAGAATCCCGCCCGATAAAATCGCAAGGGACAAAACAGTGCGTCCGAAGGTCTCAGTCCAACGAGGCATGGTGAATTTTCAACCGAAAAGAGGCAGTGACGGACATGATTGGATCACGGCTCAGACCGACCGACAAAGCATTCTGAAGCCCCAACCCGCGCCGCAGCATTAGAACCACCAAATCGAAAGCTAACAAGCAGAAAACCACCCGCTGGAACATTCCAATCACCGATACTCTTGTCCATGCGTCCAGACTCAGGGCTGCGCTACAACGACCAACCGTGCTTCGGAATTCACGACACGAACCAACATGTGGTAGGCTCATGTGAGCAAAGAAAAGTATCGCAACCGAGGGACCATCAACACCGATGAAGGCAGAGACACACGTCACAAATTTTGGCCGCAATCTCACGCTGACGCCCAAGCATCTCTATACTCCGCGAACCGAACGGGAGGTGCTGGATATAATGAACCGTCACGCCTGTGACACGATTCGCTGTGTAGGCCGCCTTCACTCATGGAACGCGATCCTTCAGTCTTCAGACGTGCTTCTTGATCTCAAGTACCTGAACGTTGTGCAAACCGGGAATGATGAAACGGGCAAATTTGCGGTTGTCGGCGCCGGATGCCAAATCAAGCACTTGATCTCGGAACTCAAAGTGTCTCGGCAATGGACACTGCCATCCCTGGGGTTCATCACCGAACAGACAATCGCGGGTGCTATTTCAACGGGCACACATGGCTCAGGCAAACACTCTCTGTCTCATTACGTCCAATCAGTACGCATCGCTATCTACGACCCACGTAATGGTCAGGCCGTCATAACTGAAATCTCCTCGGGCGATGATCTACGGGCCGCGAGATGCTCACTTGGGTGCCTCGGCATTATCTTGAGCGTCAAAATAGAGGCTCGCGCTACCTATCGTGTTGAAGAGCACTTTCGTGTGTATTCAAACATCGAGGATGTTCTGAGTGCGGAGCAGCAGTTCCCGCTGCAGCAGTTCTACCTTGTGCCATGGAAATGGAATTACTTCGCTCAACACCGACGTGAAACCACTGATCAAGCATCAAGCCTCGCGTGGCTGTACCACCAATACCGATTTTGGGTGTTTGACGTCACCCTGCATTTGCTCATCCTGTTCCTCACGCGCGCACTACGGATTGCGGCGTGCACACGATTTGCATTCAAGTGGATCATCCCGTCATTCGTTATCCGAAAATGGGCGGTCGTGTCAGGTGCCTCGGAACAGCTGGTCATGGAACATGAGTTGTTTCACCACATCGAACTGGAACTCTTCGTTCAACGCTCCAAATTGCCTGCCGCAATGAATTCCTTGATCAGTTCACTGGAAACCCTGGGAGGCAAACAAATCAATCGCCCCAATTCTGTGACTCAACTTTCGAACCCCGAGTCAACTAATCCTGACCTTGACCGTCTCCGAGGAAAATACTGCCACCATTACCCGATCTGCATTCGAAAAGTTCTTACCGACGATACCCTGATCTCAATGGCGAGTCCTGGGGCAGATCCAGCAACCAAAAGTGAACCTTGGTACTCCATCACGCTAACCAACCTACACCGCGGCAAGAACAGATCACCTTTCATGGAAGTGATGCCAGTTCTTACATGTGAATTATCGCAAAAGTATGGTGCAAGAACGCACTGGGGAAAATTATTCGGAATGTCTGGCTCAGAAATCGCGAACCTCTATCCACAACTGACAACATTTCTCGCAATCCGAAAAAACTACGACCCTCTGAATCGTTTCCAAAATCAGTGGACTAAGAAGTGCTTCACTAAAAATGATAACAAAACGTGATCCGCAAACGCGTTAACCTTTCGTCAAACATGGGCAAGCAACTCCTGTTCACCGGCGCACATTACACCTCGTGTGATCACGCGGAAACTCAACCAATCTGCCACGTTCTCTATTGTGACGCACCGTTATCATTGCCACTAAACTTCCTCGTGTTTTGTTTGACAATAGAATGGCATTGTCAGGCTAGCTCTTTTGCTTGCAGCCACGCGACCTGCAATCCCGACTATCCGTCCCTCTGCATCGACGCATACCACCAAAACACCCAAACCGATTCGATAGCCTAGCCAACGAGAGGAATAATCATGATGACCATAATCCGAACCCTAATGTTGACCAGCCTGCTATCAGTTTCGATCGCGTCAGCACGTAAATTTGAGAACTGGCCATACGAACGACTGTTCAACAAAGCCGACATCGTTGTCATTGCCACATCTGACAAAACGGCAGCCAACGAAATACAATGGATCGAACCAATCTTTGACTCGCAGCACTTTGTCGGAATCGACACCACGTTACACATCCAAACTGTTTTAAAGGGGTCTGCATCCAAGGTGATAAAAGTACAACATTTCAAATACGCGCGCAAGGCGACTCGGCTCGAAGATGGACCCCGATTTATTTCGTTTTTCTCCTCGCCCATTTCCATCGACGTAAAGAGTGCCAACAGCAGCGCCCCGCAACTGAAAGAACTCACTTCAAGACGCATGTCTCTTCATAACAAACCTGAATACCTGGTATTCCTCAAACAACTAGATGATGGAACCTACGAGCCAATCTCTGGACAGATCGACCCAACCTTCTCCGTGCGGGCACTATTGAGTGTCGAATCTCTCAAACAATGAAGCCATTGCCTATACACAGAGCCAAGGGTATTGCAGATTCACCCCCACCCAATTGTTCTGCCTCTGGTGGTGAACGGCAACCGTCACTGCACTGCTGCAAATACAATTTTCAAACTGATACTTTTGCCCTCAGACTCGTAGTGCAACCAAGTCATTGACTCTCACAAGTCATTGACTCTCAGTGGAACTATCGAGCGAACCTAGTGAGCGTGTCCAATTCGCGCTTACGGGCAAAGCGGGGTTTCTCCCACATTAAATATGTCCAGTAGCCTGAGGATGCAGAGAAGCAATGCATGCAGTGGGACTACTAAGTAGAAACCAAGTGGTTTCCGCAACGTCATGCATACACAAAGATCACTAACAAACCCACCCATGATCATGCGAGCATGGCGGTATGCTATATTCTTAAAACTCGAACAGACTTCGAAAGGTTCGAGGTAATAATAACGGTCAGTTCAATCCCCGAAACCTTGCCTCCGATGGAATGGCGTTTATCACATCCAATACTCTCAGCGGCTCGTAACGTGCAGAACCCCATTTGCACGATTAGCACGCGTCAAGCCTTGCTGCGGTGACATCGAGAGTCCACCGCGTGAATGCCTGATTACGGCGCGAGCCCAATTCACTGTCAGATTTTCCAACCGCACGCATGTCGATCGCGCCCTAATAACACTTTCAATACTGGAAAGATAACATGAGCCAAAATTCAGACCCATACAGCACACCCAACCCATCCGAACCCCAAATGCGTCCCGCGCCGCCAACGAACGCCAACCAAGGCGATGCAACTGGCGGAGTCATCCCGTATAAAAATCCACCGGCTCTCATCGCCTATTACATATCACTACTGTCGCTCTTGCCCTTCATTGGTCTTCCATTCGGTGTCGCGGCCTTCATTTTGGGCATTGTGGGACTAAAGAAAAGAGCCGCGAACCCGGTAATCAAGGGAAGCGCCCACGCTTGGATCGGAATCATCCTCGGTGGTGGTACAACGGTTCTGTGGACAGCCATCATCATTCTTTCCTTGATAGCAGTTAACTCGCGATAGCGGGTACGCCGCGGTCACGCTGACTACCGACATCTTGCTGCTGCACCCGCCTGGCAACTAATCATTCAGGCCAGTGCAGGAAGCTCTTCGACAGACAGTGCATGCAGAGGCCCTCCGCAAAGATCACATTCTGCTGTGGACCTGGGTCAATTGCTGGAAGCAATGGGCTCGATCAATTCTTTTTTGGCAAACGCCTGATAACACGCTTCCACCTCACTGGGTGAAACCTCACCGCGAAAGAACTCAACGCGGTATCGCAACGTGAGGTTGTCGTCTTTTGCGATTTTAAAAGCCCCCGCTCCTTTTTCTTTGTTCAAAAAATGGTGCATGCCGAACGGATTCGCAGTTACCAACCCGTAATCCCGTGCATGCCATGTCGTGGGGTGCCTGAGATTCCCCGGGTGATCGTACATTGCGATGCTCATCGGTTTTCCATCTATCATGCCCTTGTATAGCAACCACCTCGCTTTCTTGCCCCAGATTGCTTTTCCAGTGACTCCTTCACTATTGATCGCTGTGCCAAACACTTCTTCGACGCCACGACTCGGAGCAGCATTCAATCGCAGATCGGGGTGTGTTCGGATAGCAAACAAACCCTCTTTCGTATCATCAAACTGAATGTCAGAGAACGTCGCTCGAAATTTGACCAAGCAGTCGATCCAACGACTCTTCTTGTCTCCGCCAAACCAAAAAGTCGTTTGGTCCGTGAGTACGGGCGTATCGTCCGTTTTCTTGCGCCAAGTTGAGGTCGACCGCAAAACGTTATCTGGCTTGGGACTACCGGAGAATTCCGTTTCTACTTTATCGGTAATGACTTTCCCCTCACTCTCGCCCCAAAAATCAACACCATTGATCTCATGCGAAATCCACATTGATTTGTGATGCGGGTGATCGTGCGCCTCACCCTCAACTTCTTCATTCATCGGCCAATTTCGCGTCATTCCAACTTGCCCTGGTCCGTAAATGGGATACAGAATCGGCTTGCTGTAATCGCTGTAATCAAACGACGTAAACAACTCATCACCAAGTTTGACACTCACTTGCTTGCCGGAGTCCTTCAGCTTTACTGGCAACGAATCTGGTATCGGAGTCTCAGCCTTTGCATGCCCTGTGAACACGCTGCCAACCAAGAAACAACAAGCAACCACGGGAACCGCAGCAAAACGGGTAACACGTTGGCGATGGAACATCTGAATACTTAGCAATGAAAGACTGCACGACATGGTGACTCCAGGACACTTGCTTGTAAGGTGGCGTTATCTCGCTCGGAAGTGGGCAAACCCCACAATTCCATGCAACAACCTACCAAAATACCCGACCAATATCCACGATTCCCCCACCGCAACTTCCCGCGTTCGAAAAATTCCCCAGTCACTGGTACAGATCCGGCCGGTGGCAGATTCAACAGGAGCGTTGTTACACATGACCTGCCAAATCACGGCCCTTGCAATTGATCATTGCGTCAAATGCACCCTCAATCACCCCGTTCATATTTCAGTTCATCTCCACGGCAAAAAGAGACCTCCATTGCCAATGTCGTTGCCAACCACCTGACCTCAATGCGTCAACCGGACTCATCCCTCCACAGGAACGTGCAGTGAAGCACCAACCACGAATACATAGCACCCTGAAAACTGCTAAAACGCAACGCCTCTCAATATTTTGCGAGCAAGGATCAGTGCGCGAATGAACAAGTTCGGCGGATGAACCGATCATGCTAACCTGTCAGGCACTGATCCTCTGTAATTCACTTCCCATTAAAACCCACCCTGGGGATAGAATACTCAAGAGCACCTGGCGTACCCGCCTTCGACGAAAACCATATCCCGTGGTCAACGATCTTTCGATTCGCACTGCTCGCTCAGCGGAAGATTCCGGAGTCAAAACTGTCGTATTCCAACCATACCCACATTGCAAACTGAAACGGTGCCCCGCATCACGCGATTCTGATGCATGGCCATGCAAATATCAATTACACTTCAGCTAACGCCAGCGATGTTAACTTCCTCTGACTTTGCCCAGCATCTGCTTTGACCATGCGAGACACATTCAGCTCAATTAAGGAACCCGCTCAACCTTACCAACGCCCCCAAGCGGCTGGTAGCAGAGACTCGATTAGCAATAACGCAATTATCATTGCAGCGATCCTTTGCCTTGGTGCATTGATCCTGGTTGTCGTATTGACCCTTATCGTCAGCAAAGCATTTCCAGAACCAGAGCGTGCAGATTTATCAGCCGAACAAGATGCCGCCGCAGCAAACGCACCCGTTGCGACGGTATTTAAGGAAGGTTATTCGATGATTCTTCCATCAGGATTCTCACAGAAGACTCGGAGGGAAACAGCGGCTGGCGATATCGTTTATGGATTCAGCGCGAAAGACGGATGCAAGGTGACATTCGCAATCATCAACGACAAAACCCTGAACCGCTTCTCTGCTCCACCCAGAAGCTACACGGACGCACTCATCAAACACATTCCCGAACTTAGTCAGGGAATTGAGGGGGAGGTCGCCCCTGCACATTTTTCAGTGGGCGGAATGCAAAGCGTATTCTTCCAGTTTTATGAGAAGGAAACTTATCGCGGAGTCGTCTTCACTTACTACATGGTGACCATGGATCGGGGATTCAAGCTGGTCTTAAAAATCGCGGGAAAATACGGAAACTACAGTGAAATGGACACCAATGTTAACATGCCTGCGCACTGGCAAGACGCCATGATGACACTGAAACGGACAGGGCCGGCTCGATAAGTGATCTGTCTCTGACAAATCACACCTCAAATGTGAACAGTGCATCAACTTGGCACACAGACGGCAAGCTCTCGCTTGACGCACCGCGACCGAGAAACTGCCCAAGCCGAGGATCAACCATCTTGCTTCACCTTGTTGGAAACTCAGCTGGCTTGCCCGTACTTTTCACAAGGGGGTACTTCGGCTTCCATGTTGGATGTTCCTGCGACAACCAATCACTAAGTTCATCAGCTAGTCGAGAAGCGATCTCCGGGTTATCCGAAGCGAGATTGTTCGACTCGCCGATATCCTCGGTTATGTTGTACAACTCCCACGCGTCTGACTCGAAATAATAGAGCATTTTGTATTGTGTCCCATCGATTCGGTCGATCGCTGCAAGACATGGCTGCGCTCGCTGATCCAGATAACCGGGGAACATATAAAACACTGGTGCCCCGCGTTCATTTAGAACTGGGTTCACGAGTGCTTCTGCAAATGAGAATCCATCAAGGGGATGTTCATCCGCCGACGGCATCCATTTGCCACCCGACAACTGCAGGTAGGTGGGATAATAGTCAACCGTATGCACCAGTCGGTTCGATACCGTGCGTGGGGGAATCATTCCGGGCCACCACGCGATCAAAGGAACTCGAATTCCACCTTCGGTGAACATGCCCTTTGTTCCCTTGAGAGGTAAGTTTGTCTTGTGTGTTCCTCCATTATCCGATGTGAACAGAATCAGCGTGTGGCCTGCGATGCTGTCTGACTGATCGCCATCACCATTGGGATCCTCAACAACCTTTAGAAGTCGCCCCACAATGGAATCCACGCTTCGCACAAACCCATAAAAAGCATCATTCCCCGATGCTTCCTGAAGATCTGGGCGGGACCGCACAGGCCCATGCACTGCGTAAGGGTGAACTTGGACATAGAAAGGGCTGCTCTGCCTCGAAAACGACTTCACCGTTTCTTCCATAGCGTCCGCGACTGCGTCGCTGATGTGCTTGGGACTGCCCGCTAGTGACAAAGGAAACTGATTTTGCTTCAAGTATGCCTCGTCGTAAGGCTCCGCAAAGCGATCCAAGTGGCCGCGTCCTAGGCCACGGAACACCCAGCCACCCTTCTCCGAATTACTTGCAAAGCAAACAGGCTGATGTCCTTGAGAATACCCACCAAGATTGACGTCAAAGCCAACATTCTCGGGCAACGTTTCCGATCCATCGTGCCCGCCAACGTGGTACTTGCCGATGTGCGCCGTTTGATACCCATTCGCCTTCAACGCCTCCGCCACGGTAACCGCTTCAACAGCAACATCTTCGGACTGCCCTGGACCAACGAACTTGGCATTTTCGCGGGAAACACCACCACGTCCGTACCGATTCAAGCTGCCAACCACGTAAACATCGTTGTGAACTCTGGCAGGATATTGCCCTGAAAGCATAGCGGCCCTTGTCGGCGCACAGTTAGGCTGTGCGTAAGCATTTGTAAAACAAAGCCCTTCGTCAGCAAGTCGCATGAGGTTGGGAGTTTTATAATCGGCTGAATTGCTGCTGAATGTAGCCCTCGGCACTCCGATTTGATTCCACCCAAGATCATCAACCATCACCGTGATAATATTCGGAGCACGTGTTAATCGACTAAGAGTACCCGCACTGAACCGCGGGTTCTCATATCGTTTCATCACTTGCACTGCAGGAGTTTCCCGCACCTCAGGCACTTGCCTTTCCGGCGCGCCTCCATTTTCCTTCTGATTAACTATCGGGAGGCCAGCCAACTCAAAAACCATATCCGTACTCCGACCACTACCCCCTGGCACCCACTTTCCCCGAGTACTCTCATTCATCCGAATCAATCGACCAGCGTCATACACATTACCTAAACTGAGCTTCAGCTTCGATTCTCTGGTACTGACCAGAAATGCGTAGTTCCCAGCAGTAAGCGGTAACGGTTTTTCGAAGATCAACTGAAAAGCATCACCTCCTGCAAGATCCGATGGCAGCATCTTTGTTTCAATGTAAAACGGAGTCTCACCAGGACTACCGGCTTGAAACTCCACAAAGCTAATCATCAGATCTTTGGCTGCTGTACACTCTCGAGCCCTCAACGTGATTGACTTCAACGTTGCTTCATCTTTGACCCGAAACGTCTGCCCCTTGGAATTCCCCTTCTCTATCAACGTGGCCCCGCCCGCTTTTGAGTTTAACCTTGACCCTTTCTCAGCGCGCACAATTTCAAAACCACCAGCGAACAAAGGTGCTACACACAATAGCGCACTACTGAAAAACCAAACAAGACAACGCATATTCTTTCCAACTACACGGGTTCGTTAGGAGAGTTCAAACAAAACTGTCGCACGCCAAGTCAGCTGACACTCCCCCATCATCCAAAACGCGATAAGCGGAGTCGCAGGGTGTTCCAATCCCTGCACCGAAACTTGCTACCCACAGTTTACACTTTCCACGCCATCGTCGTCAGGAATCTCAAAGTTCGCCCACTCAACTGCAAACCCCGTTATCAAACCCCTGATTTTCGCCACAGCCGTTCCGCAACCCGGCATGCAACACCACAATGAAACAAAACAAGCGACACCTCCAGACGCCCCCCCACACATAGACAGATCGCACTGGATTTTGCACTCCGACCTTTGGATGAATGTCGTCAACTTAGTTCCTCGATTACACTACCCCCAACACACCCCGCCCTGAAAAGCCCCATTGCAGAAGCAGCCTTTCTCGATGCCAACCCACCCATCTACGATCCTCGCCACGGTCGCGATTCTGGCCCTTGGTTGTTCACCTCACCCCACTCAACCGTCACCAACCGGTTCTGCCAACCAATCATTGCCAGCACCGTCAGACCTATCAACCGTTTCGGAAAGAAACACACACAACGACCACGCACCGTGGGAACGGATACCTGAAGATCAAGCAACTGGCGACAAAACACGTAGGAACGACAATCCTGACGGCAATGATCCCACTAAAAACTTTCCAGATAAACATGTCACCGCACATCCCACTCAACATTCTGGCTCTCTCACAAAACCGGTACGGATGATCGCGTGGAATGTTGAATCAGGCGGGAACGATCCGGCGATCATCGCTACGCAATTATCTGCGTTCCAAGGATGCGATGTCATCTGCTTAAGTGAAGTGAATGATGCGAATTTCGAGCGTTACGCCTCAGCATTAGACGACCAATACCATGAGGTTCATGGAAACACCGGACGGTCCGACAGATTACAAATCTTAGTCAGAAGAGACCGCTACGATGTCCTCGAACACACGGAACTGAGCCAGTATCGCGAGCACACTCTCAACAAAGGTAATCATCGGTCTCCACTCTTCGTACGGATTAAAAACCGTAATTCCGGTACTGAAATGATTGTCATGACAAATCATCTTGCAAGAGGCAACGCAGAATTTCGACAAGATCAAGCCGTCGGACTTCGTGAGTGGGCCCGCGATCAGAATGTTCCTGTCATCGCTTTGGGCGACTTCAACATGGACTACGATTACCGTAGGATGAAAGGTAACGCAGCGTTCGACGAAATGGTGCGAGACAATGTATGGACTTGGCTTGCCCCTCATGATTTCATTGACACGAACTGGTCCGATCGCGATGGGGACGGTAACGATAATTACCCTGATTCAATGCTAGACCTAGCATTTGCCGCCGGCGCTGCTAAAGAATGGGGCATTGAATGTCGTGTGATCGTACGACCCGACGATTTCCCAGACGACAAATCGACCAGTGACCATCGGCCCATCGAGTTAGTGTTCGGGCGATGAGGTACAAGGCGTGCTGACAGCAGCAAGCATGCCCGGCGAACAGAAGTCCGTTGCATTACCAATCCAGCGGGTCTCCTGCGTTAATGCTTGATTAACAACACAACGCAACCATGCTAATGCCCTCGACTATTGCGGCAAACAGGTTTGGAAGTTGCCTCACGACCACATATCAAGCTTATGGAGCCTGGTATGGATTCCCGGTCTCCGTCCTAGCATGTCCAGGTAGCACGTCCAGTTGCTGACCCGCCTCGACAGATTCCCCATCCAGCGACTTAGCCGTACGTGCACCAACAAGGTATCCCAACGATGCAAATGCGCTCGAACAGAACATGACCGCGAGATCCCAAATGCCAACCGCGCCCAGCCAACGAAGCAACTCATCTGGAGTAACAGTTAAGGCCGGCGCATTAATGCAACAAATCACCAACGAGTAAATCACCGTCAGCGTTGCAGCAACCGTGCAGACCCGTGCCGTCAGTCTATACCGCCCTCGTGCCACATCGCTTCGTGCAACTAAAACGCTCACGAGAAACGGCACCACGCTTGCCGCTCCGAAGCTGGCAACTGCAATGAAAACTGACGGCACCACCTTTTTTACAACTCCCAGCTAAAAACCAGTCGTTCGACGCATGGCATACGTACCGATCAATCAGACGCATTTTTTATAACCATCATCTGATTCTAGCACATCACTTTGCGCTACTGACTCCAAACACGATACCCCGTGTGTCTGTCTGGCAAGGCTACGGCACAGTTTGGTTTGATCCGCAACAATAAAACAACACCTCGAACCACGGAAGCGTCGCCTTGGATAGGGGGGGGTACGCGACCACCCCAAACACCAAATACTTTTGCGCGCATTCCTACTTTTATCCCCAAAACCTTCGTAGAAAACAACACTCGCTCGTCATGAACTTGGCAAAGCAATCGGTCCGAAGGAGAACCTGGTGACTTCTTGCGGTTTGCTTCTCGATTCACATGATGTAATGCAGAAAGCGCGGATCTTACTCGCCACCAATTTCAGTGCCTTTTACCACGAATTTTCGTAACGGTGGTCCCTGCTTGCCAGTCCTGAATAAAACCCAAGCAAACCGAGCAAGGCGATCGCAATGAAACTCGTGAAAGAAACTAACAAGTAGGTTGGAAACATCGATTTCCGAAAACCGAGGGACGCACGATATGGGGCAGACGGGTCGACATAAATCAAGATGTTCTGATCTGTAGAAGCAGGACAAAAAGACCTACGTTTAGCTTTTTCCTTCGATGTTGTAGGTAAGCTCCATCTCAGTGGTCCATTGAGATTCCTCTTCACCGTATTTGTCCATCCGACGCTCAATCACAGTAGCTTCCACCCTTCTCCACGCCTCCACTACTTGCCCATCACTCCATGTCTTGATCGTAAACACCGAGGCGAAAAAGAAAACAGCAGTAGCGGAGACACAGGGCACAAGCCGTTTTACCAATGGCATAGTTCTTGCACTTGGAAAACAAAATATACAAATAGAGTCGCACTCTCTGTCCTTCTCTACCATCAATCACTGACGCGATCAGCGTTCATACTTTTCCGCGTCAAGACACCTTCTATCTCAAGCGGGTCAATACATGCAGAAGGCCTGCCCGTTTTTGACTCATTTTTACAGATGTTCAGAAATTGAATTCAAAGCAATCCCTCTCGAAGGGACGGAACTTCAGGATCCGGCATAAGCTCAAGCAAATTGCCGGACTCCTGGAAGATTCTAACCAAAGTCACCACGCGCTGCTTACAACATTCGCACCTTGCGTGTCCAGCCTAACGGCCAAGGGTTGTAGTGATGGTAGCGATTACGACGGTTCTACAGTCGCTGTCCCATCAAAGCTTTCTCCAGACGCACTGAACGTCGACAACACTTTTTCTGCAAACCCCCATGCTTTGGATGTGTTCCTAGGCTTCAGCCGCGTTTCCAAGTTAGGTTTCTGCGGAATACTCGGAGCACACCATGTGTTATGAAAAGAGAAACTGATTCGTTGTGGTTTTTCCGCTCCATGCTAAAGCATGCACAGAAGTGAAATTAAGCTGGAGCTTTCGCCGCAACAAAACTGCGCAGCCGTTCTCGAGAGAATTCAGCGATCATTCCGCCACTTCCCGCAATAAAGCGTCACGATGGTAATCTCCTTTTCGCAATGGATCACATCCTTAAAACGTCATTGGCTCATTGCCGGAATCTCGTTTGCTGCAGTGGGATGCCTGACCGTCCTTGTGATTCTGTACGGCACCCGTGAATACCGCTCGGTATCACGCTTACTTCTTCGAATTGGCCACGAGAACGGTACCCTCGACCCTGTCACGACTGCCTCAGGAGAACGCATCGCCCCGATCCACACACGTGAAGACGAGGTTGAAACAGCCATTGGAGTCATGCAAAGCCGAACCATCATGGAAGAGGTCGTCGCCCAGATTGGACCAGTCAGGATTCTCAGCGGCGGGCGAACAACAACTGACGCCCTTCCGACAGACATCCTTCTGACAGAAACGGCACCTGACCATCAAGCCAAAGAAAGCTCGAGTTTCCTATCGGGTCTAACATCCCGCTTGCGTGCGATTGATCCCATCTCCGACAGTGAGTCTGCCGTCCGGGCGTTGGAGAGAGGGCTAACGATTTCTGCCCCAAGCAAATCCAGCCTGATCAGTGTCGAGTACAAAACTCAGAGCCCTGAATTGGCCCAGGAGATTGTTCGCACTTGGGTGGTCACCTATCTGCAACACAATGCCAAGGTAAACCGCACCGCCGGCACTTATCAGTTTTTTCGCGAGCAAGACGAAAAACTGCAAGTACAGCTACAGCAGGTACATTCAGAAATTCGCAATGCAAAATCCAGTGGAGGGTTTGTCACGTTAGAAGGACAACAGGATATCCTCGAAAGTCAGCTACAGAATGTAAAGAATGAACTGCAGCGCGTGGGCGCTGAGCTCGTAGAAGCAGATACACGGGTAAAAAGTTACGAAATCCTGCTCGAAGAATCGGTAGACAAACTCACAACTGAAGAGGTCAGCGGCATTGCAAGCGAGGCTCGGAATCAAATGCGTGGCGTTCTCTTCCAACTTGAAATACTGGAAAAAGAATACGCTGCAAAATACAAGGAAGATCATCCCAAGCTGAAAACGATCCGTGAACAATTAGTAAACGCATCCAAAATCGTTAGCGATCAGGAATCGGAACGGAAACAGTACAAACAGAGCGCCAATCCAATTCACCAACGCATTCGCGAAAACCAAGTGATCGACATGGCGCTCCGCGATGCACTGAACGGCAAACTCATCAAGCTTGCCGAACAGCAGAACATACTGCTTGCAGACATCCGAGCCTTGAATGGAGAAGAGGAAAAACTCGTCAGTTTGCTTCGGGACGCGGCTGTTTTGGAAGAACGCAACAAAATGCATTCGGTTCTCTTGGAACGGGCGCGGCTGAATGAGGTACTGGACGAGAACCAGATTACAAGCATCAACGTTGTTCAGCCAGCCAGTTTCGAAGCCCGACCGGTTACGCCAAACAAGCTGATGTGTGCGATCATGGGCATGTTCGCAGCAATCCTGATCGCCGTCACACTCCCGGTATTACTTGACGCGAAACAGATCCTAGCGGCCGCCGCTGAGATTGACCCGCTCCATCCTGACAACAATCCCTTACTGCGGCCTCTCCCCACCGCACAAGAGAACGCAAGCACGCATCAGGCTAGTTCTGACGACTCCCCGCGTTCATCTCCACATGGCGAGGACCACGCCAATACTGCAGAATCACAGACGAATTCGCCTGCCGTCATGCCAGTACGATTGGAAACCACCCAAGTCGATCAACCACCAACCCTGCCTCGTTAACAGAGCTCAAGGACTGATTGGTGACTGATCTAGCAATCCAAAACGATCTGAGTTCCGGCAAGGGATTTCCCTCCGTGCGTCAGTCTGACGACGAGCTAATGATGCGCGTTGTCAAGATCGGAATTTTCTGTTTCCCGTTGATCGCCATCACGATGCCCGAACGTGATAGCCCTATGTCGATTGGCAGTATTGATGCATTGGCCCTCGGCAAGCTTCTTGCGTTATTTGCCGTTGTTCTGTTTGGCAGCTCGATTCTTACTAAGCAGTGGCTGCGGGCACGATCGCAATGCGTTCAAGACATTGTGCAAGATGAACCCACGGTGTTTCCTATTATCAGGGCCCTGCTTCCCTATTTTGCATTTCTTGCGTGGGCAATCCTGAGCGTCACATGGAGCCCACGCATCTCCATTTCGCTCGGTCAGGCAGGCGGTGTCACGAGTCTGCTGATCATTTCCTGCTTGGTGGCCATCATCTCAACAAAAGCGGACGGTGCAGAGCGCATTCTGAAATACCTCTGTCTCTCGCTACTCGCATTGAGCATGATATTGCTGACAGTTCACCTTACCTTTCCCGGACTCTCGGGACTTGACCGGCGAATGCTGATTGCTGGATCCGACGGCATCGTCCACCCCACTGCGGCTTCCGCTAATGCATCACTAGGTCTCTTGCTGTCGGTGTGCTGCCTGTGCGTTCAACGTTACAGTTGGGCAAGGCAGATGCTTATCGCAGGCATCTGCATCCACGGTACGGTCCTTATTCTTGCCAGCAGTCGTGCAGCGTTGGGCATGACGCTTGTCACAATTCCTCTGTGCCTATTCATTACCGGTGACAACCGTCGGCGTGCGTGGCTTGGTCTTTCCGCGGGGGTTGGCAGTTTGTTCGTCATGCTCTCGGACACTGGATTTCATACATTCAGCCAAGGTAGCAATGTCGGCGTTTCCTACATGATGAGGGGCCAATCGTTCACTCAGCTGAAGGCTTTTTCGGGACGGGAAGAGATGTGGACCAAAGTCTGGAACGAGTACCTAAAATCCCCGTTAACCGGACACGGATACTTTCTCACCAGTTCAACTGGCGAAATGGAAGTATGGGACATGCTCGCCAATCACACCGCACACAACATTTACCTGCAGGTGTTATCGGGAACTGGCATTATCGGGCTACTCCTCTTTCTGATCGCGATTGGAAGCTTGCTGTGGCGCTTTTTAAAACTCAAAAATGGCGACCAAGCGTCACGCAATATATTCCTGATTCTCTTTCTAGCGATGCTCTGGTTCGCAGGGTGGAGTATTTTTTGTGCCTCTTTCATGGGTCCAGTGCGGTCCGAATCCGTTGTCTTTTATGCCCTCATTGGAATGGGCATCGGGCAAGGAATACGCCTTGCACCTAGAAAACTTACAACGGGTAAAAACAATCCTTCGTCTGTCAGGGCCCGCCCCCGTTCCGCTAACAAGCCGGTAATAGGCGAAGATCAAAACCGCCTACCCACATGGATCACAAAAAATCGCATGCGTTCGGGCGTTGCGATGCTCGATCAAATGGTGGTCAGCGGAACAAGCTTTTTAACCGTGGTCATTGTAGAACGCGCATGCGGTTCAGAAGGGTTGGGATTATTCTCTCTAGCCATCAGTGCCGTAATTTTCTCGCGTGGAATTCAAGAATCGCTTATTTCCACACCATTCACAGTATTCCGATCGCGTGTGGCCGAGCGGATCAACCCCGCGGCTTATGCGGGCGCATCACTGTTAGCGAGCGTAAGCTTCGCTGGCATCCTGTTGACCATTACAACCTTGGTCGCCGTAGGATTCAGCTGGCTCTCACCCTCACAAGGGACTTCCACTCTCGTCTGGGTACTTGTGCTGACGATCCCATGTTCAGTGCTTCGTGAATTTGCAAGGCGCTTTGATATGGCCAGCCTCAACATGCCAGGCGCCCTTACGCTTGATATAGGCGTATCAACCTTACAGATCGGGCTCTTGCTTACTCTGGCAACCATGGGAATCCTGAACGCATCAATAAGCGTCATGTTGGTTGGCATTGCCAGTTTCACGATGGTATTGGGCTGGTTGGTGGTCCGGAGATCATCCTTCCGCATTGAACCCAAAGTCGTTCGGGAATCGATTAAAAACGACTGGAGCTTAGGCCGATGGCTGCTTGTCGATCAAATCGTCTGCTTTGTCCAACTGTATGGTATGCATTGGCTTCTGGTCCTGATTATCGCTCCCACTGCAACAGGCATCTTTACTGCCTGTATTTCAATCGCTGCTTTAGCCGGGCCGTTTCTAGCCGGTATCGGAAATTATCTATCACCCCAATTTGCAGAAACGGTCACCAGTGGTGATCGTCGCGCCACTCTACGCCTGTACTGGCAAACCACAAGCGTCCTGGCCTTGGTTGTGGGCTCTTTTGCATTGATCGCAATGCTCTTTGGATCTGAGTTGCTGCAACTGATTTACAACAACCCCGAGTATCCCGGTTATGCCATGGTGGTAGGCGTACTTGCAGGTCGCATGCTGTTTGGGATCCCAGCGCTGGGAGCGCACCACGCCCTAGTTGCAATGGAATACCCTCGAGGCAGCATGCAAGCAACGGTATTCGGGACCTTGGTTGCGCTTGTCCTTGCTATACCTATGATTTTCAACTTCGGAGTCATGGGGGCAGCAGTTGCTCTGAGCATTGGAACCGGCTGTGAAACGGTATTCCTTGTCGCAATCTTTCGTACACGCTTCAAAAGCTGGAACTGGAATGATGAATCCAAATTTAGCCATCAAAGTCCAAACTGAACTGGGAATCAGACCATGAAGATTCTCCAATGTCACAACTTCTACCGCTTCCCCGGAGGCGAGGACCAAGTATTTCATGATGAAAGCTGGTTGCTCAAAAACCATGGTCACGATGTCTACCATTACTTAAGAGATAATCGTGATATCGATACCATGCCACGTGTCGACCTCGTTAAAGCAACTATCTGGAATCGGCAAACCATCAACGAGTTACAAGCATTAATCGAGCAAGTGACTCCTGATCTGATTCATTTCCACAATACATTCCCACTTATTTCTACAAGTGCTTATCACACCGCCAAGAGCTTCGATATTCCAATCGTGCAAACATTGCACAACTATCGCTACATGTGCCCCAGCGCAACTCTGTTTCGCAATGGGAAAGAATGCCATGCGTGTATAGACAAAAAGGTGGCGATACCCGCAATCATCCACAAATGCTATCGCTCCGATCGCAAGGCCACGGCACTTACCGCAACGGCAACCGCCATCCAAAGATCAATCAAAAAGTCTTTCCAACTGGTCGATCGTTTCATTGCCTTGAGCGAACACTCACGTCGACACTTCGAGCGGGCAGGCTTGCCACCCTCTAAGATCCTAGTCAAACCGAATTTTGTAAGGCCGGACCCTGGCATCAAGGAATCAAGCCATCCACATGCTGTTTTTGTAGGACGACTAACACGGGAAAAGGGAATCAACACTCTGCTCGAAGCGTGGCAGCCAACTCTCAACAATCCGCTTCAGGACATCCCAATACGAATCATCGGACAAGGCCCACTGGAACAGCAGGTCCGACACTCAGCAGAACACAATCAAAACATCAGCTACCTCGGCCAAATGAAGCACGATGAAGTGTTAAAAGAAGTTGCAAAAGCACGTCTGCTGGTATTTCCATCGATCTGGCCTGAGCCCTTTGGCAGGTCGATGATTGAGGCTTTTGCGACTGGCACACCGGTCGTAGCCAGCAACACAGGATCAATTCCGGAGATCGTTGAAAATGAATACAACGGACTGCACTTTGCCCCAGGAAACGCACTCGATCTTCAACGTAAGGTTGCGCGTCTCTTTCATGACCAGACTTTACTCGCGCAAACCGGCCTCGCCGCTCGGATGACGTTTGAACGACGATACACACCCCAGCAGAACATTGACGTGCTGCATCAGGCTTACGCCGAAGCAATTGATTCAAATTCGCCAAAGATGGATACACATTTTGCCTAGCCTGTCCACCACACAAAACATCACATGGCCAGAGAAACACGATCTGATCGGTGTCCAGGTTAGTAATGTTGATTACGACCATGCCATTGAGTGCATCATACAAGCTGCAAAACAAGCGCAACCAAGCATCGTCGCTTGCCACGCCGTCCACGCCATTGTCACGGCGAGTTGCGACCAGCAGTTGCGTGAACAGGTCAACGCGTTCTCCATGATCACACCTGATGGGCAACCCGTACGCTGGGGGTTGAACCTTTTGCACCGAACTGGATTAACAGACCGTGTTTACGGGCCTGAATTGACCCGCAGAGTCTGCCATGCCGCTGCAAAAGACGGCGTTTCGATTTACCTTTACGGTGGAACTCCCGAAATTCTGGAACTGCTTCAGGCCAATTTGGAAACGGAGGTTCAAGGACTTACGATCGCGGGCGCCGAGGCTCCGCCATTCCGCGCACTGTCGGACGAAGAAAATGAGCAGGCATGCAAACGAATCAACGAAAGTGGTGCGGGCGTTGTCATGATCGGGCTTGGTTGTCCCAAACAAGATTACTTTGCAGCAAAAAACCGCGACAGAATCGACTGCGTCCAACTGTTGGTGGGAGCGGCATTTGATTTCCACGCAGGAGTCAAACCGATGGCCCCGACATGGATGCAAAAGACTGGACTCGAGTGGCTTTTCAGACTGATGTGTGAACCCCGAAGGTTGTGGCATCGTTACCTCGTTACTAACTCCATTTATCTTTTCCGTCTGGGTACCAGCTTGCTACGAAAACCCTTCACCGCTTAATCCTGGATACCTACCTCTGAACCCCAAAGACAAGATTCACTGCATCCCGAATTTACGGTTTTTCCACCGCGTGCCAATTCACACGCTTGATCCATGATGCGAATTCTGGTGGTGATATACAATCGCGTATACCCAACGCACTCACACACCCCCCGACAGATCAAATCTGTGCACCGCCTTTGAGCGCGTCAAATAACGTGCCGCTTTCCCCGACTTAACGAGTCAAATGGCTTCGTCGCCAACGGTGATCCCAGCCATACCTCTTTTGAACCGGATCAACCGATGGGGAACGGCAAAGGGCATCAAAAGCGTTCCGCCTCTCCAAATGCAGCTAGCCCTCGGATGAGTATCGTCACAAGCGATACAACCTGAACAAACGGCTAAACGGCAATCTCGAATAGGAAGCTGGGTTTTCGCAGCCAAATCGATGCTTCAGTGTTCAAACCGCCCAGTCGGCTAGCATCATGGGGCTAACGAAGTTGCATTTCACCCCTGAGAAAGATAACTGAAATGAGTGTGGAAAAAACTGATTTTGGCCGCCCTGTGTTGGTCGCAGGTGGAGGAGGCTTCATTGGTGGCCATCTCGTCAACAAGTTAGTTGAGCAAGGATACAAACATGTCCGATGCGTCGACATCAAGAAGAAAGATAGTTGGTACCAAATTGCCCCAACTGCTGAGAACATCGTAGCCGACCTCACTTTAATTGAGAATTGCAAGGCAGCATGCGAAGATGTCGGTGACGTATACAACTTGGCCTGTGACATGGGCGGCATGGGATTCATCGAAAATAACAAAGCACTCTGCATGCTCTCGGTCTTGATCAACACCCATATGTTGATGGAAGCAAGGGAAGCCGGCGTGGACCGGTTCTTTTACGCAAGCAGCGCATGTGTCTACAACGCTGAAAAACAAGTGAACCCCGATGTCGTACCGCTGAAGGAAGCAGATGCCTATCCAGCGATGCCTGAAGATGGATATGGATGGGAGAAACTATTCTCGGAGCGGATGTGCCGCCACTTTCGCGAAGACTACGGGCTACAAACCCGTGTCGCTCGATTCCATAACGTGTACGGTCCATACGGCACTTGGGATGGAGGACGCGAAAAGGCGCCCGCCGCAATGTGCCGCAAAGTGATTTCAGCTACGGTCACTGGCGACCACAACATAGAGATTTGGGGCGACGGAGACCAAACTCGCAGCTTTACATACATCGATGATTGTCTCCAAGGAATCGAACTGATCATGAACAGCGATCTTGATGAACCGATCAACTTGGGTTCCAGCGAACTCGTCACCATCAATGGATTGGTAGATATCGTCGAAGAAATTGGTGGGATTCATCTGAAGCGTTCCTACAACTTAGACGCCCCCAAGGGAGTCAATGGCAGGAACAGCGATAATGCGATGATTCTCGAACGGCTTGGCTGGGCGCCTGGCACCCCCCTCCGCGATGGAATGGAAAAAACGTACCAATGGATCGAAAATGAATTCCATGTGCGGCAACAAACAGCATCCACGCTGCCTGTTACCACCCATTCATCTGTGTAAACCACACATTGAACCTGACCCCAAACTTCTGAATGCGTGTTTTCAATCTGGAAACAAATCCTCGAAACTCCTGGAACGACCACTGCTGCTCAGCGGCGAATCAATTTGATTGCCGCGGGGAAGGTAGCAGCAGTGGAGGAGAATCGAGTGCATTCAGAAAATGAAAGAAATAGCTGGCAGCGGCAAGCCAGCCATGACCACCCTCATCACGAAAAACCTGATACACACAGCGGCGCGCCGCTGTCCCTACCTGGACAACCAAAACACCCTTATCTCTCCCCACCAGTTCGGCAGTGCATTACCCAGCCCCAGCCAATCCGATACAGACTCCGAAACGGGAAGTCATGGCAACAGCATTCACATCACGCGTTGCAGGAAGTTCTCGTGTCAATTCGGACTGCGAACCATTCGACCAAAGGTGCAAAACCCCAACGAAACTCATCCAAACCTCAGGCCGCCAAAACCGTCATGTGAACAACGGTGACGAAGACTCTTCAACCTCGGAAATAGCAACTCCCGCCTCGGCCCGCACTACCAAACTTGCCACCATTACGCATTGGTTCCGTCTGTCGATTACCGAAGCATGCATTTCGAGATGCAATCCGCATCCCAACACTCAAAATGAACGAACATGGGAGCATCTCAAGAAAAGTGCAGTAGCTATTTTCTCGACTGGAAGATTCTCACCCGCACTGAGCCTTGCGCCGGCAACGGGTACCTTAGTCTCTCATTCATTACACCACGCAATACCGAGACAACGAAACAAAAGAACGCTTTCCAATACTCTGGTTTTTCATGCAATGGGAAAGACGCTCGTGATTCTAGCCTCGCTTCAACCTCTGCTGACTGCCATCAACGAGGTCAAGCTCAGGGGAGTAAATGTTCCACAACAAGCCACGGAACAGAATCATGCCAGTTGAACATCTACGATGCCGTGGATGCGGCCAACAAACATCAAGACCATTCTTCGCGAGTGACTGTGTTCCAGCAAGTCTCGGTAAACTCCCTCGCACACCAAGCGAGGCGGAGCAAGTACCGCGCGGTAGCATTCAACTGGCGGCCTGCAATGTTTGCGGTCTGGTAGAGAATCACACCTATGATCCACGCATCATCGCCTTTGAGCCGGGCTATGAGGTCTCTTTATTACACTCCCCCACATTCAACCGGTATATCAAGGACGTCTGCGACCGATTGATTTCCGACTATGACTTGAGGGGAAAGCGGTTGCTTGAGATTGGGTGCGGAGCTGCCGAATTCTTACGCATGATCTGTGAACGAGGCGGCAATCACGGGATTGGCATAGACCCCACCATACCGAGCCGTTCCCACGCACCCTGCGGCACTGGTTCGATTGAATTGATACCCGACTTCTACTCTGATAAGCACCACGCCCAGCTCGGTGATTTCGTATGTTGCCTGTCTGCTTTTGAAGACATCCCTTCGCCGCTCGAGTTACTGAAGAGTCTTCGCAAAGGAATCGGAAACCGCAGGGTGCCGATGTACTTCGAAGTGTTCAATGGATTTCGTGCAATCGCTGAATGCGAGGTGTGGAGCGTGCACTACGAACAATGCAACTACTTCAGTCTTGAATCGCTCCGGAACATGTTTCACCTGGCAGGTTTTCAAGTGACGCGATCTGGAACTTGCTATGAGGGCGACCAATATATCTTCGTCGACGTCATGCCAGCGAGTGAACATCACAACTTTGACTGCGAACTGCCAACCGATTTTTGCGCTGCAGTTCAGCACTTTTCACTTGCTGTCTCAAATCGCATTGACTGGTGGGTGAACAAGCTCGCTCAATGCCAGGAGCGTGGCCAACGCGTTGTGTGCTGGGGATCTGGGGGAAAAGGTGTGTCGTTTCTTTCATCACTTCCCAACGCCGGTGTGATTGAAAGAGTGATCGACATTAACCCAAATCGGCAAAATCACTTCATGCCTGCTGTATCACAACCCATCGTAAGCCCAGAATCGTTAAGAGATGACCCAGCGGATGTCGTAGTAATCACGAACCGCTTGTATCAGCATGAGATCGTGGAAACTCTTGCTGCCATGAACCTGAATTGTGAAACCGTAATTGCGTAAGGGAGAATATGATGCCGAAAAAGGGACCCACAATCGCTCGTGTAAAAGCATGGGTGTACACTGCTTTCCCCGCGGCCCAAGAGCGACAAGTCGAAGAATCGGACTCGTTGCTTGATAGCGGGATCATCGACTCCATGGGCACACTCGAAGTCGTTGATTTCCTTGAAACCGAGTTTGAAATCGAAGTACTCGATGACGAGATGGTTGCTGACCACTTCGATTCGATCACATCCATTGCTGAATTCATCCGCCAAAAGCAAGGCGAACCAGACAATGTAAGTGGTAGATGATGCCTTACCTTGTCCATCAAATGCTGCAGGACAGCGCCAGAAAATCCCCGCACCAAGAAGCATTCACGGATTCAGATGGTCGAATCCTGTATGCCCAAGCTGCTGAGATTGCTAAGGCTCTCGGAAACACGCTCCGGACGCTTGGAATAAAGCGAGGAGACCGCGTTGGAGTCCAACTTCCACCGACCTCACAACTGCCCCTGTCTCTGTTGGGAATCAGTTTCGCTGATGCTGTCTTTGTTCCAATCCACCACGGGTTATTCCCAGAGCAAGTCACTCACATCCTCAAGGACAGCAAAGCTGCCGCGTTCATATGTGATCCCGGACGGCTCCATTCACTCGAACCACACCAGAATGATCTCGAGGACCTTCAATTTGCATTGGTTGACGACCGTGCTGGCGATCAGGAATTGCCAAAGCTGCCAACCATCGATACTTACCGTTTGAGAGAATCACTAACGTCCCAATCTGCTTCCCACGCCACTTGCACCAGCCTCGGCAAAGACCTCGCTGCGATCCTTTACACTTCAGGATCTACCGGACGTCCAAAGGGCGTGATGTTAAGCCATGAAAACATCATCGCTGGTGCTGAGATTGTTTCTGAATACCTTTCCATCGGAAAAAGTGACCGAATTCTCGCAGCCTTGCCGCTTAGCTTCGATGCCGGACTGAACCAAGTCACAACTGCGATCCTCAAAGGTGCCACGACTATCATGATCTCGTTCAGATTTGGTCGTGAGATCGTGCGAACACTGATCGATGAAGAAATCACTGGCCTCGCCGGAGTCCCCTCTCTCTGGAATTTGCTCACACGCCCAAGTTCCGGGCTTGGTAAACAATCCCTTCCCTCGCTTCGCTACATCACAAACACAGGTGGGGCGATGCCCCAAGGCGTACTCAGCAAATTGCGGCACGAGTTACCCGATACGGACGTCGTCTTGATGTACGGATTGACTGAAGCCTTTCGTTCAACCTACCTACCTCCGGAGAAAATTGACCAAAAGCCAACAAGCATGGGAAAACCGATTCCCAGAACGGATATTTTCATCATTAACGAACAGGGGAAAATCTGTGAAACAGACGAAGTCGGAGAGCTCGTGCATGACGGCCCCACCGTTTCAATGGGTTACTGGGGGCACCCCGAACTGACCGCAAAGGTGTTGCGTCCGCATCCTCTGCAAGATGGAACAACAGCAACTTCTGGTCCCGTTTGCTATTCCGGCGATTTGGTCCGCAAAGATGCCGAAGGATACTTCTACTTTGTCGGTCGACGTGACAATCAAATCAAATCATCGGGCTTTCGAATCAGTCCAACGGAAGTCGAGGATGCAATCGCCAAGATGCCCAGCATCAGTCAATCAGCAGTCGTGGGAGCTCCCGACGAAGTGCTTGGGCAGCACCTGGTCGCTTTCATTATCCCAACCGAAAACGCCGATCTTAAAAGTTCAGATGTCATGGGGCACTGCGCAAACCTGCTGCCTCGGCACATGGTGCCAAAACGAGTAGAAATCGTAGAGTCACTTCCGCAAACATCGAGTGGAAAAGTCAATTATCCAGCGCTGAGGAAAACTCTGCTTCAACACACTTCGCCAACGTCAGGCGGTGAATCATGACCCAACCAAAGCAGCCCGAAAAAGCTTTGCCCATTGACCACGTTTCCCGCTTAATCAAATCAAATTTTCAAGTTGTGAACCATGAGCTGCTGATCTCGCACAATCCGGTATCAAGACTGATTGAATCATTCGGGTCACCACTATTCGTGTACGACGCAAACGTTATTCAAGACACACTCGGGCGTGTCAAAAATATTCTTCCCGAAAATTTTGAGCTTTATTATTCAATCAAGGCAAATCCAAATGCCTCGCTGCTGAAGCTCATGCTGCGCAATGGGCTGGGACTTGAAGTAGCTTCCGGTGGAGAACTGTACCAGGCCTTGAATGCTGGATGTCCCGCCAACCACGTGATCTTCGCCGGCCCAGGCAAGACGAGGGATGAATTGCGGGCAGCCGTCGTTGCAGGAATCAGTGAGATTCATGTTGAATCGGTCGAAGAAGCTATCTTACTCAGCGAAATTGGCGTTGACGCGTCCACTGACATCAACATTTGCTTACGGATCAACCCCACTGATGCAGCCGGGGGAGCAATGAGAATGGGAGGGCGTCCCTCGCCGTTCGGAATCGATGAGGAAACACTGGACAAGACCCTTAACCGCATCAAAAAACTTCCTAGCCTGCATGTGGTTGGAATCCACTTGTTCATGGGCACGCAGATCCTCGACGCGTCCATCCTGCTAAACCAATACCAGCGAGCCCTCAGCCTCGCGAGGCAAGTTGCTTCGCAGCTTGATTCGCCGCTGCGTTCCGTTGACTTCGGTGGCGGGTGGGGCACGCCCTATTTCCCTCATGAACATTGTCTTGACCTGGAACAACTGAAATCCGTTCTTCACCAAATCAGTACCGAAATGAGACGCGACACGCTCCTTGCACAAGCCAAGGCAATCGTTGAGCCGGGTCGCTTCCTTGTCAATGAGTCTGGAGTCTATCTTTCCAAAGTAACACGCGTCAAACGTTCGCGTGGGAAAACGTTCGTCGTCATCGATGGGGGAATGCACCATCATCTCGCCGGGTCGGGCAATTTGGGGCAAACCATCAAACGCAACTTTCCCGTCGCCATTGCAAATCAAATAGGATGCGGCGATGTCATTCCCACCGAGGTCGTCGGTCCGCTCTGCACACCGCTGGACACACTTGCGCGCAACGCGATGCTTCCGTCAACAACAGCGGGTGATATTTTCTGTGTTTTTCAGTCTGGAGCGTATGCCCGCACATCGAGCCCGCATGATTTCCTAAGTCACCCCCCACCCGCCGAGGTCATCATCGCCGATGGGATCCCACAGGTTGTTCGACGACGAGGAAGGGCCAGTGACCTACTAGTGGATCAAATTGATTCTGGCTGAACCACAATCGTTACCCCAAATCAGCTACCACATTTGGTTTCTTCACTCGCAAGTCGCAAGTGGAGCACGTGAAAAATTGTGACGTATACTCACAACGGGCGAGGAGCATTGCGCTACCGAACAACATCAAGCTGCTCCCTGACTGCCTAAAGACACACACTAAGACCGCGTCGATGCACTGCTCGCCTAGCCTGATTGCAGGTTATGCGGGTCGTAATGGTTCACCCTCGAGTTGGGTGAAACGTGCTCCACCAGCTTTGCAGAGTTAAACAGACCAATGCATTTTGCCGAACACCGAGTATTTGAGGGGAAGCGTGTCTTCCTGACCGGGCACACCGGATTCAAAGGCTCATGGCTTGCACTCTGGTTGCATTCCTTGGGGGCGGAAGTGACCGGCTATTCGCTGAAGCCACCCACCGACACCAATCATTTCTCCGTCGCTGGCATCCAATCGATCCTGTCACAGCACCACGTTGCAGATATCCGTGACAAGCCGACACTCGATGCTGCGATGCGTGAGGCTAAACCTGACCTGGTGTTGCATCTAGCAGCCCAGACGGTAGTTCGCACAGGATACGAGATACCCCGAGAAACATTTGACGTGAATGTCATGGGAACAATCGACGTCTTGGATGCGATTCGGGCTCTTGAGCAACCGTGCGCCGCCCTGATGATCACAAGCGACAAATGCTACGAGAATGTCGAGCAAGTGTGGGGATACCGGGAAGATGATGCCCTTGGAGAACACGACCCCTATGGTGGTAGCAAAGGGGCAGCGGAGATAGCAATCCGGAGTTATCGACACTCGTTTTTCCCAACTGATCGCATTCATGATCACGGCGTCCGACTCGCCAGCGCCCGAGCGGGCAATGTCATTGGTGGCGGCGACTGGACGAAACATGCATTACTCGTTGATGCAGTCCATGCGCTGACCAACAATCAACCGATCGAGATCCGAAGTCCAAAAGCATTGAGACCTTGGCAGCATGTCTTGCAATGCCTCAGTGGTTACTTAACCCTTGCGTCAAAACTGGTGCAATCCAACGATAGTCAATTCTGCTCAGGCTGGAACATTGGGCCAATGCCAGGCAATGAATTGCAAGTCCAGGACGTGATTGAACACTTCATTGAGTGTTGGGGTGAAGGTGAATACGTCGATGCTTCAGACCCAAATCAATTACCTGAAGCCAACATTCTGAGGCTTTGCATCGACAAAGCGATTTGGAAACTTCAGTGGCGTCCCTGTTGGTCCACCCACCATAGCCTCGTAAAAACCGTGGAATGGTACCAAGCCTATCGACAGGATCCCAGGCAGATGCGAGCCGTCAGCCTCTCCCAAATTGCTGAATATGAACTTGCTCTGCAAAGCAACGCTCACCAAATTCCAGCGGCGACCCTCTTCGAATGAACAGCATTAACTGATGGATTTCACCAAATCGAAAGCATTGCAAAGTCAGATTCACCAAATCATTCCCGGTGGATGCCACACCTACGCCAAAGGTGATGACCAATTCCCATTTCTGGCGCCTGGATTTATCGCTCGTGGTCTCGGCTGCCATGTTTGGGACGTCGATGGTAACGAATTCATTGAATATGGCATGGGCTGCCGCGCTGTCTCGCTAGGGCACGCATTTCGCCCCGTCGTTGACGCCGCCGCAGAAGAAATGCAACGAGGCGCAAATTTCACACGTCCCGCAATCATTGAACTCCAATGCGCAGAAGAGTTCCTCGGAATGATTCGAGGTGCAGAGATGTGTAAATTTTCAAAAGATGGTTCTACAGCAACCACCGCGGCTCTGAAACTGGCAAGAGCTGCAACGGGACGCGATCGCATCGCCCTATGTGAGGACCATCCCTTCTTTTCAATCCATGACTGGTTCATCGGTACCACCGGCATCAACGGCGGGATTCCCAAAAGTGTTCAAAACCTTTCGCTCACCTTCAAATACAACGACCTCGATAGCGTAAGAGCATTGTTCAAAGAATACCCCAACCAGATCGCCTGCATCATCCTGGAACCGGCAAAGTACGAGGATCCCGAAGATCATTTTCTTCATCGCGTTCAGGAATTGTGTCAACACAATGGAGCGATTTTCATCTTAGATGAAATGATTACTGGTTTTCGATGGAGCAACGGTGGCGCTCAGGAAAAATACGACATCGTCCCAGACATGTCGACGTTCGGCAAAGCTCTGGCGAACGGCTTCTCATTATCTGCGTTAGCTGGCAAACGCGATCTCCTCGAAGCTAGTGGCATCTACCATGATCGCCAACGCGTCTTTGCACTCTCAACAACACACGGTGCTGAAACTCATGCCATGGCAGCAGGCATCGCTACGATGCGCTACTATCAACAACACCCCGTCATCGAAGTCCTTGAACGTCAGGGATCGCGACTCGCCAACGGCATCCGTGAGGTCATCAACGAAATTGGCGTTGAGGACTACGTCACGGTAATCGGAAAACCGTGCAACTTGGTGTTCGGCACAAAAGACGCCGAACGAAGGCCATCACAAGGGTTTCGATGCCTATTGATGCAGGAGCTTATCAAGCGAGGAGTGCTGGGTCCCTCTCTGGTCATTAGCTATTCACATTCGGATGCCGATGTCGATCACACCATCACTGCATTCCGAGGAGCATTGAATGTCTACCGGCAGGCGTTAACGACCGGCTACCGTGAGTTCCTGATCGGTCGCGAGTCACAAACGGTTTATCGAGATTTCAACGAATTACAATTCCAGTCCATCCCGAACGATAGCGGGTCGCAAATATGAGCGACAAACCCAAAAACTGCGTCGGTCAACGGATGCATGAACTGGCGGCGCGTCTTTACCCTATGCACCGCGCGATCACCGGGCGAGGTGTACGACAAACCTTTGCCGAATTAGCAAAGCATATTCCCTTACAAATCACAGAGGTTCCCACCGGTACGCCGGTTCTCGATTGGCACGTCCCTCAAGAATGGACGCTTCATGACGCATACATCGCAGACGCAGGTACTGGTCAACGCCTGATCGATGTCGCTGACAGTACCCTTCATATTGTGAACCATAGCCGATCCGTGAATGCGGAAATGTCGTGGGATGAACTGCAGCCTCATCTTTCGACGGTACCCGAATTCGAAGATCGCCTGCCCTACCGCACTGGTTTCTTTCAAAAAACTTGGGGGTTCTGCTTGAGCGAAAAGCAGAAAAACTCCATCGCTGATCCGAATCGACTCTACAAAGTAGTCATCGACAGTGACACCGTGGATGGATCGCTGTGCTACGCCGAATGCGTACTTCCGGGCAAATCCGAGCGCACCGTAATACTCTACGCACATTGTTGTCACCCGTCGCTCGCAAACGACAACCTGTCAGGCTTGGTAGTCGCGACTCAACTGGCTCAGGAACTGCAAACTCGCCACCTGAAACATACGTACCGAATCGTGTTCGCACCTGCGACCATTGGTGCCATCACTTGGCTCGCTCAGAATGAAAGGATGATGTCGCAGATTGACTATGGCTTGGTTTTGACACTCTTAGGAGACCGCGGGAACCTCACTTACAAGCGATCTCGCAGAGCCACTTCTGCCATCGATCGCATCGCGGAAAATGTCGTGTCTGATGCCGGCGGGAGCATCCGCAACTTCACGCCCGACGGCTATGACGAACGCCAGTTCTGTTCACCGGGATTTGATCTTCCGGTGGGTTGCCTCATGCGAACACCGCCCGGTGAATTCAACGAATACCACACATCAGCTGATAACCTCGACTTCATACAGCCGCAATATCTCAGGCAATCGCTCTCCGCTCTATTACGAATCGTCGACCAAATCGAAGACAACGTGATTCCTGTCAGCTTGCGTCCCAAAGGCGAGCCCAGGCTTGGGCAACATGGTCTCTACAAGGCGTTCGGAGAAAAGGGGAACGATTCCGAATTACAAGCGGCTTTGATGTGGGTACTCAATCAAGCCGACGGATCAACCGATATTGACACAATTGCGAATCGGTCAGGTTTGCAACTTCAGTTGCTCCGTGATGCAATACGCATTCTCAGCGAACACGAACTTGTTGCCCTTTCAACGGATTAAATATTGGACGGGGACACAACTGTCCCTCCCCAAGTACCCAATGATCGCCGGTTAACGAAGGGGCCACGGTTCACTCATTTTCGAGTCTATGCAACACATCAGCGTAGAGACTCCGTCTGTTGGAGCTGGAAGCATAACCGGCGCATCTGGATCAACCCGATCCTTTGATACCGGCGCGCAACGTATGTACACCCTTCTGCTCTCACGTGACTTTGAGACGTCCGGAAGCCAATTAGAGTAATTCTGACATCGTTCTTCTCATACACGGACGCCAACATTCAAAGGTGTCGCTGCTAACACCATGAATACAGTCTATTTCGACTCAGATGCCGACGAAGCCGAGCGACGCTCGCAACTGTATGCAGGGCAGCTGTACGTTTACTCGCCAACAAAAAGCGGCGTAGCACTCTGCAACCTCGCCCAAGAGCTTTGTGAACAAGCTTTCCACCCCCACTTCCCGCCAGATGCCCAACATCACCTCGGCGTGGAACAGTACGTGGACATCCTGAAAACACTCAAACCCAAATTCATTCATCACCCTGAGTGCAAACACCTGATCCCGCAGTTGCTCGAGGAACTCGGTTGTAGGCTTGAGTTCACTTACTTTGATGTGCCGCGATTGAGAACAGCTTGCTCGGGAGATTACCTGAGCAGCGGTTTAGCGTATGCCTTCAAACCACATCGCGACACCTGGTATTCAACGCCAATGGCGCAGTTGAATTGGTGGTTGCCGGTGTACCCGATCGCGTCTGACAACGCGATGGCCTTCCATCCCAATTACTGGGACAAGCCGATCCCCAACAGTTCATCATTGTTCAACTATCAGGACTGGAATCTTGTTGGCAGAAAGTCCGCGGAACATCAGGTTGGAAAAGACACGCGTGTTCAGTCGGCCGCATTGGAACCTATGAAATTGGAGCCACAAACAAGACTGGTCACCAAACCCGGTGGCGTCATTGCATTTTCCGCAGCCCAAATGCACTCAACGGTCCCAAACATGTCGGGACTCACACGCTTTAGCATTGATTTTCGAACAGTTGACTCTCGGGACACTTCTTGTGACCGCGGTGCGCCCAACATCGACAGCGAGTGCAACGGAACCACCATGATGGACTATTTGCGTGGCACTGATTGGGAACATTTCCCAGAAGCGGAAATCAAACGGCAAGAAATGCTGATTTTGGAGCCACGGTTCCCAACACCCAAACGCCAAGTACTGGCAGAACTACAAGCATCGAAAGGTTGAACCTCGAAACCAGGTGCCAACTCAACATGGAACCGGGACACAAGAAACAAGCACATCGACAGCCCGGTAAACACCAACATACAAACACGCGACACACGGCATAAAGATTTGAAGCCTACTTCTGGGAATGATGAAATGGAATCGCTCACAAAACTGCAAAACTCTGCCGAAATGAGCACAGAACAGCGGGGATGCCGGTTTTGCAATGAACCTTTGGAACACGTCGTCGTTGATTTGGGCATGTCACCCTTATGCCAAAGCCAAGTCGAACGAGATGACCTGAACAAGCCAGAAACTTTTTATCCGCTCAGAGCATACGTCTGCGAAAACTGCTGGCTAGTACAAGTACACGAACATGTGGCTGGCGAAGAAATCTTCAGTCACTACGCCTACTTCTCGTCCTATTCAGACTCATGGTTAGCGCACGCAGCGGCCTACGTTGACATGATTTCCGAACGCCTCGCTTTGAATGAGAACTCAAAAGTGGTCGAAGTTGCGAGCAATGATGGCTACCTGCTCCAGAACTTTGTAAATAGATCGATCCCATGCCTGGGTATTGAACCCGCCGCAAACGTCGCCCAAGTTGCTATCGACAAAGGGATACCCGTTGATGTGAATTTCTTTGGCGTCGAAACGGCGAAGCGGATCGCATCGGAAGGAGTATCCGCTGACCTCCTGATCGCCAACAACTGCCTCGCGCACGTCCCAGACCTGAATGACTTTGTAGGAGGCATGAAAGCACTACTGTCGGACGGTGGAATCATCAACGTTGAATATCCTCACCTACT
>Ga0315321_10000180_pt1 | contig 42981 bp, 33 predicted proteins | sample M180m21515metaG_FD_203464 | JGI IMG/M metagenome (GOLD analysis project Ga0315321, IMG submission 203464) | Ammonia-oxidizing marine archaeal communities from Monterey Bay, California, United States - M1 80m 21515 | ecosystem: Environmental > Aquatic > Marine > Intertidal zone | place: USA... | reverse complement strand
TTTACGCTCTCGACCGCCTGCTTTTGCCCAACAAGCGAGACCCAACTGGTTTGTGAACGAAAAGTGATGGCTCACTGCTCATCTCATTACTGCTCATCACTGCTCATCACTGCTCATCACTGCTCATCACTGCTCAACACTGCTCAACACTGCTCAACACTGCTCATCACTGCTCATCACTGCTCATCACTGCTCATCACTGCTCAACACTGCTCAACACTGCTCAACACTGCTCAACACTGCTCATCACTGCTCATCACTGCTCATCACTGCTCATCACTGCTCAACGCGGGACCGCCAGTGGTGCGGCCGACCGATCAAGGCTTCGAGATCGGCAAAAAACTCTGGATAGGTTTTTCCAGTGCAGGCGGGATTCAGAATCCGAACGCCGGGAATTCTCAAACCTGCCAATGACAAACTCATTGCCATACGATGATCGTGATAAGTCTCAATCACAACGCTGCGAACCGGCATCGCATCGATACCTCCTTCAATTGGGTGGACAGTCAAACCATCCTGATGCTCGTCAACCTTGGCACCCAATTTTCGCAATTCCCTCGCCAGATCTCCAATTCGATCAGTTTCCTTGAAGCGATTGTGAGCGACTCCGCGGACACGCGTGGGGCTATCTGCAAACAACGCCACCACAGCCAGCGTCTGCACGGTATCACTGATTTCATTCATATCGACATCCACTCCGCGGAGCGAGCGTCCCTCAACTCGAATGCTGTGGTCAGCATAATGAACGTCACAGCCCATTTTCTCGAGCACGGCACAAAAGCCGACATCACCCTGCATTGCGGCACGGCTTAAACCTTCGACGGTCACCTTACCCCCGGTAATGGCAGCAGCCGCCCAAAAGTAACTCGCCGCTGAAGCGTCAGGCTCTATCTCATAAGGCGTTGCTGAATATCCACCGCCTTGCACAGCAACTACCAACGAGTGTTCACCCTGCACCCCCTCCTCCACCAAGCTAACGTTTGCCCCAAAGCTGCGCATCACGGTGGCCGTCATGTCGACATAGGGACGTGACACAAGTTCTCCACGGACCAAAACGCGAATCGGTTGCTGGACATTCGATTCATTGTCCGCGCCGGCGTCACGAATGTGATCATTTTTGCCAGCAAGCGGTGCAGCCATCATCAAGCCACTGAGGTACTGGCTACTGACTGCCCCACCGACCTCAAGGCTGTGCCCCTGCCAACCGCTGCTGCGTATGTCGACGGGTGGGCATCCGTTGGGGCTGACTGTTTCGATATCCCCGTGAACGACCATTTTAAGAGCGTCAACCAAATCGCCAATTGGCCGCTGGTGCATGCGTTCAACACCTACCAAACGATACCGCCCGCCTGCCGCCGACAGGGCCGCTGCAAGAAACCGAACCGTTGTCCCACTGTTGGCGACGTAAAGCTCTTGCAGTTTCGTTGAATCATCAGCATCGTTGCCTGCAGAAAGTCCGGGGGACCGCCCGTCAACGACCAGAGTCTTTCCCCCATCAGAGACCACAATCCCGATGCCGATTGAACGCAGCGCGTCAATCATCACTTTCGTATCTTCACTTTGCAAGGCACCAGAGAGCGTAGAACACCCGTCGGCAAAGGCCGCACAAATCAAGGCACGGTTCGTCAAACTTTTACTGCCAGGCGGACGAATCACACCCACCACTGGCCCGCCCGGAGCGACTTCGACTGACGCCGGCAAACGAAGTGTCGCATCAGAATTAGAATCAGGCATCAGTAAAACGCAGGTTGCAAATGATTTAAGACAGCTGGTTTTAGACAGCTATAGTCGGATCTTGATCGGGAGTCTCAGTCTGACCCGGAATCAGCAAACTGCAAACAATTAATCCACCCAGACTCATTGTGTGGACAATCCAGATCTCGTGACACGTGATCACGGTCCGTAACGTCACCACAGTGAGGACGACTAAAATAGCAAAGAATTGCTTCTCCGCACGCCGTGCGGCCTCACCACGACTCAACTTGGCGAACATCAGAGCGATACTTCCGATCAACGGAAAGATGATAGCATCCAAAAGGCTGGTAATTTGGGCAAGATCGAGCACCAGTAAAAACTCCGTTTTTTGACCTGGAATGATGAGCTGAAGAGATTGTGGCAAGCCGCAGATCCTTCTGCTCTCGCCAACTCTGTTTTGGCAGGAAGCCCCGGTTCAACGATAGATCGACTTGAGTGAAATTTTCAAAAAACAGCGAAAACGGTATTCAGTTCAAGCTAGACCAACACCAAGAACATGCGTCATACTCAAAGAGTCGCATGGGCATTGCGAAATTCGTAATCGCGCCCCCGACAGTGCATCTGCGAAAATGGAGAGAGCAATGCCCACCGCCACGACATCGTCGATCGCCGTCATCGATCTTGGGGACTTTTCGGCAACAGGGAGGTCACAACTACCCGCCCGGTTCACCTCGAGAAAACTAGGCGGCCGAACACTCATCAATCGCATGGCAAGGCGACTTAGCGAGTGCGCTCAAGTGGACCGGGTCTTCATCGTTGGCGCGGGAGTACCGGCAACGGTTCTTTTATCAGGCTTGGCTGGCGTCGAATGCATCGACCTGCCTTCGAGCCATATGTGCGAGCGCCTCTGCGAAGCGGCAGACGCTAGCAAGGCCGAGTGGGTTGCCTATGTGCCTGCAAATCGTCCCTTCATTGACCCGACTCTCATGGACCAAATGCTTGCAAAAGCAGCAAGATCGAAGGGCTGCGACTATGTCGGCTATCAAACAGGCGATGGCGACCCTCGAGCCATGGACAAACTGGGGCTGACGGGTGAGGCTTGCCATGCTGACACGCTGCGACGACTTCAGCGGAACGTCGACCGTTTGCCGGATCAACAATCAGGTAGCTTGGCTGCATGGTTACTGACTGCACCGGGTGCTTACCAGCTGAAGTTCCTTCCTGTTCCTGCAAAGCTGAACCGAGCGGACCTTCGATTTTCCATCGAAGGCGAAGCGGACTGGGACGATGCCGAAATTCTTTGCGAAACGATGTCGGAGGCAGATTCCCAATGGCAAGAGTTGGCACAGCTCGTCCTATCCAATGCTGGCTTACGGAAATCAATGGCCGGCCGAAACGCCTGATCGTCAAATCTTTCCTAAAGCAAACATCTTCGCTGACCGATACAAACCGAAGACCACGGATTGGTCGTCGCGCTTCTGTAATCAAGTAAGGTCAGCCAGATGCATCTTCGCACACACATGACAGCCAGTCACATTGTGCCGACAACACTGTTTTTAATCTGCCTGATTCCGTTGGCTGGTTGTCGCCTTTGCTCGGACTGCGAAGACATGGATTATCCAGCGTTCGGCGGATCATGGCAGCGTACCGTGAGAGATTCTGGCCGTGTCGGCAGCATTTTCGATTCCGCCGGTGGCAAAGTTGCTGAACTCACCGACCGCAATCAACCGCTATCGACCGATGCTCAGGAACGACAGCAACAGGGGCTTCGCACTCAGGGAATGTTTGATCCCGAAAATAACGATGCTGCCCCCAACGCGGATCCTGACACCGCGGATCCACCAATGACACCCGAAGAACTCAAGAACCAATCTCTCGAAGATATTCCTGAGGGCGAAGAAGGAAAGAAACTGCGACTTAAAAGCCTCGACGAGATCAACGTTCGTCGCTTGCCCAGCGAGCCACCTCCCTCTTTCATTCGCTAAACAGTGCCCCTCACTGCTGGTCGGGGCCTTCTTACCTGTTGGACCGTGACTCTCTTTCATTAGCGATGAACGACAAACTAGGTTCAAGACTGCCAGACTGTCTTTCAGGAACCTGCACGTCCCAACCAGCAGCAGCCTTACTCAAAAGGAACCTGAAAACGCAGCACGCGACAAGGCCACTGGGAAAACATCACCCGTGTACAACTAAGGCGTGCCACCGCTGGGGTAGGGTAACTCATAGACCGCGTAGGTCTCATTGCTCTCTGCGTCAGTTGGATAAATTCGCAGCAGTGGCAGATTCTCGCCGGTAACCCTTCGATCGACAATCAAATACCGCACACCGTATTTTTCACGGAGCGCGAGTAACGTGGGGTACCGAATCGAAACTCGATTTGCCGTTTTTCGATTTGCAATTTGACCTGGATAAACTTCTTGGAACCGCTCGTACCATTCGAGCAAAGCGGAAGGATTCTGGGGAACATCTTTCCAATTCACAACTTCCGCCCGCCCCGTGAACCATTTGAATGTTTGCTGATTGCGTGGAGTCAGAAACACCTCTTCATCGCCTGAAGCGTGGCGTGCCCATCGGCAAACAGCCAACCAGTCACGATAAACCTGCTGCTGCACCTCAGCAGATGCACCTGCCTCGTAACCAAGCAGATCATTGCTGACTGAAGGCGGCACGGCGAGATTAGCGGAACGCACTGCGGAGAAGCCAATCAAAGCTACCGCAAGCAGCAGCAGCCCCATTCCCGCAGCCCGCATTGCCTTACGGTTTTCGAGCAACATCCGCCCAACCAGCACCGCCACCATCAGTGGAACCATGGCATCCGCCAGACGAAACCAGTAGTAACGCAACAACTTCGCAGCAAGGTCCGGAGCGTAAGGAGGCAACAACCCAACCAGCAACCCTGTGGCGGAAATCCCAAGTGTTGCTGCAGCAAACCATCCCAAAATCCTGATTGGTTCTTCTCGCTTGCCGTAAACCGCCAAGCCCCACGCCATGGCCACAACCAACCCACCAAACCTGACATACCACGAAAGAAAGAAATCAGCCGGCAACAAATGATGCTTGATGCGAACGTACGAATAAATCCAAGCTGCCATCGCTGCCTGTTCTGAATTAGATCCCAGCGACATGCTCAGAGCCGGCACCAACCCGAACAGCGAAATGGCACCTCCGAGAAACAAGGCTGGCGTGATCAGTCTGGCTCCATCTGGACGCTTTCGTTCGGTCGCAAACCAGCACACTGCCACCGCAACAACCGCCCATCCACCAGAAAGCACATGAAAAGCCGCCGCGGAACCTAACAGAATCCAAACCCAACTCCATCGACGCTGAACAAGGTACGACAGCGCCAGCAGAATCAACCCATAAGCGGGAACTTTTGCCTCAATTCCACCAACCACCCACTCTCCTGCGAGATTGCCATACTCGACTCCAGCAATCCAAAGCACGGCGATCGCCAGCGAAAGAAAAGACCGCCTGAACAAAACCCATGACAATCTTTGCAAACCGATGCCCAGCAGCAGCCAACCAATCAATCGCCCCAACCATGCGGTTTGCGCAAGCGTAAGAAACGTTGTTGGCCAACCGAACAAAGCATAAAAGGTGGTATGAACTTTATCGGAAGCAACAAACATGTCCTGACTGCACCACTCAGGATTCCAATAATTCTTGGCTTTCACCAAGTAGTGCGCTTCGTTAACCATCGGCGCACTATCACCCGCGCAGACGAAGAACAGCGCCAGCAGCAAACCAATTTCGAGCCCCCATCGCCAACCCTGAGGCGGCATTGTTTCGAGGCACACGCTGCCATCTCCATTGTTCACTATACCTGCGTCAGGCACAGAACGACGTGAGCCTGAAACATTCGAGATCGAAGCCATTGGCGAATCAGCATCCGTTGCCTCGCGACCGTCAGATGCAGCCATCACGCCATCGATCGATTCGGTGCGACTATCAATCATTTGTCAGGTCAACCGCCATGTGAATTGCGGCAAGCATGCTTTGATGATTTGCTTTTCCACTCCATGCAAGATCCAAAGCAGTCCCATGATCAACACTCGTCCGAACAATCGGTAACCCCAACGTGACATTAACGGCATCATCAAACGCCAATGCCTTGAGAGGGATAAGCCCCTGATCATGGTACATGCACACGTACACATCGGTGTTCTCGCGGATCAACGGCGTAAACGCAGTATCAGGTGGCAGTGGGCCAGTCAATTCGATTCCTAGAGACCGCGCTTGCATGATTGCTGGTACGATCAGCTCTTCTTCCTCGGCGTGACTAAACATCCCCTGTTCGCCTGCATGCGGATTTAAAGCACATACGGCGACGCGTGCTGACCGACCATGACGCTTTCCCATCGCCGCAGCCCCTAACTTGATGGAACGCAAGATTGCCTCCACGGTAAGACACCGGGGAACATCCGCAAATGCGACATGAATCGTAACCAGCACGCAGGATATCTGATCGCTTGTCAGCATCATGCAGTAATCGGTCACACCACAGCGATCCGCCAAAAGCTCAGTATGCCCGGGATACTTAACACCCCCAAGACGCCAAGCTTCTTTTTGGATTGGGCCGGTAACGATCCCATCAATTCGGTTTGCCAAAGCATCGCCAATGGCTGCCTCAACCGCTTGGTACGAAGCGACCCCCGATTCAGCTGAGAATTCGCCAGGCTTGAGGGAGTCCACCGCCAATTCCCCGACATCCACGACCTGCGCGGGAATGCTGCGTCCAACCTTGGCGGCAATCTTCGTCAACACGGACTGTGGTCCATAGAGCACAGGTCGGCAACGTTTCGTCACCTCAGGAAGTGCGGCACACTGCAAAGCCAATTCCGGGCCTACCCCTGAAGCTTCCCCAACAGTAATCCCAATTACCGGTTTCATTCACTCACCGTTATAATGCACCTCGACAGATTTCGTGCGGAGCCAGCCAAACTGTCGTATGAGGACAGTGCCGTGATCCAATGATCTACCGCTTGAAAATCAGGTTCTCAAACCAGAACCCTCGTCGCACAGCTCAACACAAGCCTCATCAATCAGTCCCCCCCAAGCCACCAAACTCCACCTTCTTCGGGACACTGAGCATGCGACTTTCACTTTCACGTGATCGACAATCGTCCTTCAATTCAATGGTTCCGATCCATGCCAGCCACCTGTGGATCGTATCACAAAGCAGGGACAAAAACACAGTACCCTCCTGCCGTAACACAACAGTAACCTTCGGGATCAAAGCCACTGCCGCAAAAAGAGAGCGAGGGAACCAAGGTTCCCGAGCAAGCTTCCTCAGCAAAAATAATTTCTTTGCACTAAGCGTCCCCTGTGTCAGTCGGATCCCACCTCCCAAATGCCCCCACTCACGAGGCTACCAATCAAACCACGGTAGCCCTGCAGCCATAGATTTGACTGCGTCTGAAGCATCGTTCCTGTGCCAATGATACTTCTGTGCACAAAGGACATTGGACCAGTGCTTGCTTCCGGCGGTAAGCATTGGACTGGCAATGGAAGCCCGAATACAGTTTGATAACAATAGATTGAGGAGATATCGAGCGTCATCCGCCGCATTTTGCCCCATGAGAAACATTTTGCACCAACGGTTCACTTCAGCCCGCCAGACATTGCGACTGCTGGCACTTAGCCTGATTTTCCAATGCGTTTGCCTGCATGCCTGCCATGCGGCCCCCGGACATGTGATCCTCGTTTGCCCTCCCGCCTTCACCAAGGCAATGCAACCTTGGATCGCCCAGCGTCAGAGCGAGGGGTTGAGCATCACGACCATTCGACCGCCAGTCAGGGGTGAACAGTTACGCACAGTAATCAACAAAGCAGCCACTGACGCAACACGTTACGTTCTCTTGGTGGGTGATGCACCGGTGATAGGCAGGGCGAGCGATCCATCGCGTCAAACGCCGATTCTTTATGCACGCACCACGGTTACGGCCCAGTGGGGCTCACCACCGACCCTGTCAAGCGACATGCTTTACGGAGATTTTAATCGCGACTCAATTCCGGATGCTGCCGTGGGGCGATTACCAGTGGCCAACGTCAGCCAACTGCGTAACTGGATATCCAGAATCCTCGTTCGTGAATCCAGTGACGACTTCGGTCCGTGGCGTTCCCGTATCCAAGTGATTGGCGGGATTGGGGGCTTCGGTAAACTTGCTGACATGGCGATCGAGTCGGTGACGCGAAGTATCGTAACGACCATGTTGCCTGCTGAAACACGCACCCACATCAGCTATGCAAGCCCTGGGCATCCCTTCTGTCCGAAGCAAGCATCGTTTACCGATGCCATTCTGGAAAACTACTCGCGCGGGTCACGCTTCTGGGTTTACGCAGGTCACGGTAATGTCACGGAACTCGACAGAGTTGCATCGTCCCTTGGCGGGAAACCAGTGCTCGATCACGAGAGTGTCGGAAGGTTGTCGACGGCTCCGAACATGGCACCGATTGCCGTCTTGCTTGCATGTTTCACCGGAGCCTGTGATGCGCCCGAAGAGTCAATCGCAGAAAAAATGGTCTTGAATGAACGCGGTCCAGTGGCAGTATTCGCGGGCAGTCGGGTCACGATGCCCTATGGAAATACGACGGCAGCTGTCGGCCTTATCAACGGGATTTTCAATCAAAAACTTCCACGACTAGGCGATGCTTGGTTAAGTGCACTCCGCCAGATGCAAACAGAGACCACTGACCCCAACGCACCTGGCCGGATTGTGATCGATTCGCTGGCGATGCTCATCAGTCCCTCTGGGACAAAACTGCCGGATGAGCGTCACGAGCACATGCTGCTTTACAACCTTCTTGGAGACCCCACTTTACGACTCCAGCACCCCCAACAACTTGACATCAGCCGCAGCACTGATGAGCAACACCCCCGCAACTTACAAATCAAGCTTACCAGTCCGATCTCTGGAACCGTCATCATCACTGTCGACCGTCCATTAGGGGCAGTTAAAACAGGTGACCCGAACCACACCACCCTTTTCGAAACCCGAACCACGGTTGAAGCCAACAAGGCACTTCAGTTGGAGCTACGGATTCCGGAATCAACCACAGGCCCCGTGATCGTTCGGGGGATGGTTTCAGGTGAAAACGCTTGGGCCTCCGACGCATTCAAAACCATTCTGAATTAGCGAAACTCCCGCTGTCTTCCGTCGTTTCTGCCAATCTGCAATGGCTGGTCTGAATTAGCGAAACTCCCGCTGTGTTCCGTCGTTTCTGCCAATCTGCAATGGCTGGATGGAGTCACTGCTGGCACATAGCCCCCAAGATTCTCGTCTCTCCGCTTCAGTTCAGCGTTTTTGGAAACAAAGCTTGTGTCTGAGCCACGGCAGCATGCAATGAATGAACCCTCGCAAATATCGCCGGCATGAGACGAATCTGGCGACAACCAGCCCAATTGAAACGCTCGACTCTGCTATAATCGCGAACAGACTCGGGACATCAACTCCAAGTAAACAAGACCAAGATGCTGCTTCGATTTTTCATTGCCTGCACTGCGTTGCTAACTTCTTTTTACGGGAGTCGCGTCCAGGCGGCGAACGAGCCTCCACCCAACATTGTCGTGATTTTCATCGATGACATGGGTTATGCCGACATCAATCCATTTGGCGCGTCCACCTACAAGACGCCCAACTTGAATCGGATGGCACGCGAAGGGCGAATCTTCACCGATTTTGTTGTGTCATCAGCGGTGTGTTCTGCATCACGCTCCGCATTGCTCACGGGTTGCTATCACACCCGCATCGGTATTCGTGGCGCCTTGGGTCCGAAATCAAATGTCGGGTTAAATCCTGAGGAGACAACGTTAGCGGAGCTTTGTCGATCACGCGGGTACTCCACTGCTGCATTTGGCAAATGGCACCTTGGACACCACCCCAAGTTTCTCCCCAACCAGCACGGGTTCGACGAGTATTATGGAATCCCGTACAGCAATGACATGTGGCCCTTGCACCCGGCCGCTTTAGCAAAGCGAGCGAAAGACCCCAACGCTGCCATCCCATGGGCAGCGTTACCGATGATCGAAACATCAGCGTCCACCGGATACCGAATCACCAACAACAACATCCAGCCTGCTGATCAGGAGCAGATGACGAAGCAGTTCACGCAACGTGCTGTAAGCTTTATCAAGCGTAGTAAAGACAAACCATTCTTTCTGTATCTTCCTCATCCAATGGTTCACGTTCCCCTCTACGCATCAAAAGAATTCCAGGGCAAGAGCGGCGCTGGGCTCTTTGGCGATGTGGTCATGGAAGTTGATTGGTCAGTCGGGCAAATACTGAATGCTGTGGAAGGAATCGGAGCAGAACGCAACACACTTGTCATCTTCACAAGTGACAACGGCCCATGGCTTAGTTATGGAACGCACTCCGGACGCGCCACGCCACTGCGAGAAGGCAAAGGCACCATGTTTGAAGGTGGCTACCGTGAACCGACCGTCATGTGGTGGAAGGGAAAAGTTCCCGCCGGTACTCAATGCGATCAATTATGCAGCACCATCGACCTTGTCCCCACCATTGCCAACCTGATCGGTGCCAAACTACCGCCCCACAAAATTGACGGTAAAGATATCCTTCCATTGATGACCGGTGCTCCTGACGCAAAGTCGCCGCACGATGCATTTTATTGTTATTACGGTGGTGGGCAGCTGCAGGCAGTACGTAACGACCGGTTTAAACTTGTATTTCCCCATTCGTATCGAACCCTGAACGGGCACCCGGGTGGCATTGGCGGTATCCCCGTTGGTTACAAGCGTGCAACGACAGAATTAAGCCTGTTTGATTTGGACAATGATATTTCCGAAGCAACGAACGTGATCGCTGAACACCCCCGAGAGGCAAAGCAACTGATGGATGCCGCCGAAGCCGCCCGCATGGACTTGGGAGACACACTTCAGAAACGCAAAGGCAGCGGAATACGGCCGGCCGGTCAACTAACCGAGCAAGATGAACGGCTTCCGCTACTGTGGCAATAACTTTGCATCCACCGCACTACCAGATCGAACACACAGCCGACACGGCAACGTTATTCAGGGTTGACCCCATCGCTGCCTTACATCGGAAGAGAGCCACGCCCGGATGAGCAATCGCCAAGAAACCCCACTTCTTTCTCCCAGTCTGCTCGGCAGACTGGAACGCATGGAACTTGTTTCTCGCAAGGTATTCCGTGGTCGCATGAAGGGTGAACGAAAGAGCAAGCGAAAAGGGCAAAGCGTGGAGTTCCACGACTTTCGGAACTACGTTCCGGGCGACGATCTCCGGCTGATCGATTGGAATTTGTACGCCCGCTTGGATCAGCTTTTTCTGAAATTGTTCCAAGAGGAAGAGGATTTGCATTTTTATGCATTGATCGACGCCAGCGAGTCAATGAACTTTGGAACCCCAACAAAGCTGCATGTCGCCAAACAGCTCGCTGCAGCTTTAGGCTACGTCGGTCTGTGCCGGGCTGACCGCGTCAGTGTTCAAGCACTGGGCCCAATGGGAAGGCAGGCACCAGTGTTGAGGGGGCGGGCAAGTTTATGGAAGATGCTCAATTACCTTGATCTCGTCGAGAGCGGCCACAATGTTTCACTTTTCGACGGCGTAAAGGACTTTTCTCTTCGCAACTCAGGCACAGGAGTTGCCGTTCTCATTTCCGACCTGATGGACAAGCAGGGTTATGAATCAGCGTTGCGCATGCTCATAGGACGTCGAATGGACGTGTTTGTGATGCATGTGCTATCACCCGAAGAAATCGATCCGCCGATTCGCGGGGACCGCCGATTGATTGACGTCGAAGATGGAGACTCCGCCGAAATCACCCTCAACAATTACGCGTTGCAAAAGTACCAAGAGACCGTCAGTTCGTTCATCGGGTCAACTAAAACTTTCTGTGCAAAACGTTCCATTGCTTACGTGCCAGTTCGCACCGAAACTCCCGTTGAAACAATCGTAACAAAATACCTTCGTGAACGAGGTGTCGTACGATGAACCTTCTTCCCTCGCTGTCGAATCCTCTCGCTTGGACCCTTCTCGCACTCGTCCCTGCCGGCATCATCGTGCTCTACTTCCTCAAGCTCAAGCGAGAGCCGGTGGAAGTCCCCAGTACATATCTTTGGTCAAAAACCATTGAAGACTTGCACGTTAACAGCCTGCTACAACGGTTGCGTCGCAGCCTGCTGTTGCTGCTGCAATTGTTAGCAGTCTTCATTGCAGTGATCGCGCTACTACGCCCCGGTTTTCGGGGTCAGACTGCCGGGCAGGAACGAACGGTATTCTTAATCGACAATTCTGCCAGCATGCAGACCGTTGATCGCAACGAGACCGCAAGTCGATTTGAGAATGCGAAGCGTCTCATTCTTGCAAGAATTGAAGCGATGAGCGACACAGACTCAGCCATGGTAATTGCGTTCAATGACCGCGCTGAAACCGTGCAATCTTTTACAACTGACCGCGGCCGTCTACGTGATTCTTTGAAGCGTGTGGCGATCACGAATCACAGCACCGATATCCTCGGAGCACTGAAGGCCGCTGCTGGTCTCGCTAACCCAAGAAGATCGAGCGAAATCGCAGATGTGAAAGATATTCAAGTGGCGGATGCTAAACCTGCTGACCTGCTTGTTTACAGTGACGGCGGGTTTCAAACCGTAACTGAGTTTAGCTTGGGCAATCTGAAAGCTGATTACGTCGCCATGGGATCCAGCGAGGTGAATAACCTTGCAATCACGGCATTCTCAACTGAGCGAAATACCGAGCGTCAAAGTGAAGTCCAAGCTTTTGCAACCATCGAGAACTTTGGCCAGAGCACCATCTCAACGACTGCCACACTGACGATGAACGGTTTGTTCCTCGACGCCGAAGCCATCGAGATTGAGCCCGGTGAACAGACGGGCCTCAGCTTTATCATCGAAACCGAAGAGGCTGCCAGCCTGACGCTAACGCTGGATCACGAAGATGATCTCGAAATTGACAACGTTGCCTATACTGGGCTGAGCCCACTGCGAAATGTTTCAATCCTTGTAATCACGCCCGGCAATACGCCACTCAAGGTTGGCCTGGAAACAGAGAAAACTGCGAAGATTTGCACAAACAGTTTCTTCCCACCCTCTTATATGCAGACCGATGATTATAAAAAACGGGCGCAGGACGGCATCGACGATCTGATCATCTATGACGCATGCTCGCCAGCCGAGATGCCAGCCACCAATACTTTCTTCATTGGATCGCTTCCACCCGCTACCGCCACCGAAGACTCTACCAAGGCTCGTTTCTCCGGCAATCAAGGGGCGGCAGAAGGCACGAACGCTGCGGACAGTGGATCTACTGCAACACCGGACGTGCAAGGTGCGACTGATCCCAACGCGACTAATTCGAACGCCACACCAGCAGACAACCCACTCGCCAAAGAGCAGAACTGGAGATGGTCAAGTCCCGAGTCATCCGTGATGCTCATTGACATCGAACGCACACACCCTTTGATGCGATATTTGGAGCTATTCTCGTTGCTTATCTTCAGCGGTCGTGGGGTGGAAGGGCCGCCGGGTACTGTCGAGCTCGTTGGCGCCGATGTTGGTTCTATTTTGGCGATTGCCCCGCGCGACGGTTTCCAAGACATGGTGCTTGGTTTTGAAATCGTATCCCGCAACTCAGACGGTGATGCTGAAACAAATACAAACTGGTACGCGGAACGCTCATGGCCCGTTTTCCTGCTGAACGTGCTCCGGCACCTCGCCGGCGCTGCAGATGCAACAGGAGCTCCGTCATACCGCCCGGGTGAAACCGTACGCGTAAGACTGGAGAGTAAAATTTCCAACCCAAGCGTCAAGCGCATTGGTGGTTCACCCATCAACATCACACCGGGGCCAGCTGGATCGTTGGAGATCATCGACACTGAGATCCCTGGGAACTACCGCGTTGAGAGCGATACGAAGCTTGCCGATCTCTTTGCGATCAATCTATTCGATCCGCAAGAGAGTGCAATTGCGGCGGTAAAACAAATCGACATCGGTTACGAGTCACTGACATCAGAAGACGGAAGCATTGAACAACGCCAAGAACTTTGGCGATGGGCTCTGCTCGCGATGTTAGGTCTGATCGCTGCTGAGTGGTGTGTCTACAGTCGACGTGTTGCCTGAGATTTTTCCTGTCACCGGAACCCCGCTTCAATGCCCTTCGAGCCAAACATCACGACTGAAGTCCAGCGTCGTCTTCCAGGTCTCCCTCGGTGATCAGGGTAAAACCTTTTTCATCCAGTGTTGCCATCGCTACTTCGATGTTCTCAACCATGATAGCCACCGCCGGTGCACCGTTTGGTCGCACAATCAAGGGGTACGCCTGAATGATGTTCAACTCGGCTTGCAGCAGAGCAGTGCAAACTCGAAGCAAGGGTTGCGGCCCCCGCGGCAATTCAACTCCCACCAAGTCAGTTTCAATCATCGCTAAACCGCTTCGTTCCAGAATGTCACGACCACGATCAGCATCACTGACCAGGAATCTGACAAAAGCACACTCGGCCGCATCGCTAATTGACAGCGCGCAAATGCGTATGCCCGTACCTTCGAACCGTCTGACAACCTCTAGCAGTTGCCCTACACGGTTCTCTAAGAAAATGGTGAATTGTCGAATCGCCGGAAAATTGCGGCCTCGCATCGTCTGAAATGCTGTTCCCGCTTCGTCACCAATATTCATGTTCTTGTTCGTCCTGTACTACATGGCAACCGTAACCAAGTGTTTGGTTCCATGGTCGTATCAATATGCGTGTTGACCATCCGTGGGCGAATCAAGAATTCAGTTTTCCCAAGTGTCATCTAGGTGAATCGGTAAATGCCACTCATCGCGTCAGCATTTCTGCCGGACAGGGAAAGTGATTTTCCACGCAATTGGTGCAATGGACCGAGCATTCCGAAAATCCCGAATGAAACATGCTGTTTCCGCCTTGCAACCGGCAAGCGGCAAGCCGTAACGGCATCCTGTTCAACTGCTGCATCCGTTAAACTCATTGCGAATGCCTGTAACCCCACCAGAATGAACTCGAATGTCAGCAACTTTACCAACACCAATCGCCAGCCACCAATTAGAAGTCCGCGTCAACTATCACGAAACCGACGGCCAGCGAAGAGTCCATCACGCCAACTACCTGAATTACTTTGAGCGTGGCCGAGTAGAGATGCTGCGAGCTGCGGGCACGAGTTACCGCGAACTTGAGGAAACGGGCTTGATGCTGGTGGTCAGTGAATTGAACGCGAGATATCACTCCGCCGCACAATTTGACGACACCCTTGTGTTAACAACTCACCTCACTGAAGTGCGCAAGGTACGACTGACTCATCATTACCAATTGCATCGAGGGGATGAACTGATCGTCGATGCAGACTCAATTATCGCCTGTGTTGATCAGGCAGGGCGTCCCAAACGCCTGCCCCAGCAGTTGCTTGATTTTTAGTGGCATCCTGCTCAACGCTTCGCGGTGGAAGCCAAAGTGGTTGCGTCCAACCTAACCTGCCAATCGATATTTGCGGTAAGAGCCCATCAACCCATCCCCACCAATCGCAGGGGCACCACCAGCCGCACCCTGCACCTGGTATGTTTCTAGCCATGAGCTCTAGGTCGCGGTTGAGTTGATTGGCCACACTGAGCCACCGGTTGATCATGGCCGGTATTCCGAGGACGCACAGACACGTGGCCTTCAGTAGCAGCAGCTGGGGATACCGCATTTGCAAAACATGCGGGCAACTGATCGGTTGTGTCCCAAGCTCAAAAGAAGCCGCCCAATCCAGCTGAATCGAGTCATTAGCACCGTTATCCAAGCGACAATCCAGAGTCCCAAAACGCGTGGAATCGCCCGATCACACCTTTTCAGCCAACCAAGCGCTTCGATTCCCCAGAACTTTGCGTTTCAATTTGTCCAAAACCTTTGCTCACGGTACCCTATGTGGGTGGTTTTACTGCCGAACTTTGCTGCCAAACGTGGCACACGAGCCGTGAGGATCACAATCAGCCAGTAAATCGTGACAACAGCTCAGCGAAGTCAGCGTACTGACCGTTCCGATTCGGGGGCTAAGCCAACCAATATCCAGCAGTTACCACTCACGGCATCATCGCTTTGGAATTCACGTCCACTGATGCATTTCATGAAGCAACCCGCCCGTCAGCAAAGCGATCAACTCCCCCTAAGTTTGACTTTGCCGACCTATCCAACCGAAATCACCAAGGACATCCGGCATGCACGTTAACCGGAACAGCAATCTGGAAATTCCTGCATCGCTGAAGGACAAACTTTTAGCATTCCGCCGGCGGGTTTGGATGCTAAAAATGGTAGAAGCCATTTCGGGAGCGACCATTGGCATTTTGATTGGCTTCCTGCTGACTTACCTGCTTGATCGATTCTTCGATACCTCTCCCCTGATGCGTGGCCTCATCCTGCTGGGTTCGGCTTTGACCTGCGGTCTGATTCCGATTGCCATCAACCGTTGGATCATCAGACGAAGGCACCTAGACCAACTCGCCCGGTTGCTATCAGAAACGCAACCTTCAGCTGGCGACCAGTTACTGGGTGTCATCGAACTTTCGGAAGACACCTCAGAACAGTCACGTTCACCCGAACTTGTAGAAGCTGCCATCAAGCAAGTGGCAGCCTCAGTTGAGGGACAAAATCTTACTGAAGCGATTCCCAATCCCCGTCACCGCCAACGATCACTTGCTGCTGGCCTGTTAGTTTTTACCGCCGTCGTTTTGCTGATAGCAACAGCGACTGCGACTAAAAATGCATGGGCACGTTTCCTGATGCCATGGGGCTCAACGCCGCGTTACACCTTTGCCGGTGTTCAGGCATTGCCAGAAAATCTCATCGTGCCGCACGGTGAAAAGTTCGATCTGGAAGTCTCACTCCGTGAAGACACCGAATGGTCCCCCAGCACCGCGAGCGTCGTGCTTAATCGGCAACCACCCCAGACAGCAGGCCTCAAAGAGAGCGGATACGAATTCACGTTGCCGGGCCAGATTCAAACGTCAGATTTGCACATCAAGGTTGGAGATTTCAAAGGTCTGGTTTCCATCGAGCCAAAATTGCGGCCCGAGCTAAATTCGATCAAAGCAACTGTCCAACTGCCGCCATACCTTGGCCGCACCAATGCCATCAGAAAGGATATTCGCGGTGCATCAGTTTCAGTTGTCAAAGGCAGCGAGACCACACTGATCGCAATCGCCACCCGCAACCTTGCAACGGCAAGCGTGAACGGTCACGACACCACTCCAGCGAGCGCTTCATTCTCCACCCCGCCGATTCTGATCGAACAAAACGAAGAGGTTGAGTTTCAATGGACCGACAAACACGGTTTGGCCGGCAGCAAACCCTTTAACCTTTCCATTGAAGCAACGGAGGATGCAGCACCGACACTCATCTGTGACAACTTGCCCAAACGAAAGGTGATGCTTGATACTGAGGTTCTCTCGTTCACCGTTCGAGCGAGAGATGATTTTGGTGTGAAACGCGTTGGCATTGAGTGGCAGGGACTTGACGAAGCTGTTTCCAGCATCGCCTCAGGAGAATCGATTCTGGGAGCCGGAGACCAGCAAGCAGAATTTCTTGAATTGGCAGGTGTCTTTTCGCCGGCGACCCACAAGATTACCCCGCAACCATTGGCAGTCCGTGTATTTGTAGAAGACTATTTGCCTGGCCGGGCGAGAGTGTACTCACCGACGTCCGTTTTTGATGTCTTGGATGCCGAACAGCACGCCATCTGGATCACAACGCAACTGGCCAGATGGCACCGAATGTCGCTCGATGTACGAGATCGGGAAATGCAGTTGCACGAAACGAACAAGGAATTGCGACAGTTGCCCACCGACGAGCTTGCTACTGACACAAACCTCGAAAAGCTTGCCGATCAGGCGAATCGCGAACGCAACAATGGTCGGCGTTTGAAAAGCCTTGTCCAAAATGGTGAAAGTCTGTTGAAGGAAGCAATGCGCAACACTGACATCGCGGTGGACAACTTGGATCAATGGGCAGAGATGATGCAAATACTCAAAGACATCTCAGCTAACCGCATGCCCTCCGTTGCAGATCTACTGGACAAATCTGCACAACAGGCCAGCAAATCTGCCCCCAAGCCGGATAGTAAACAGGGCAAACAAGTTGGCAAAAACAGGCTCACCCAGTCGGGCCAAACAAATCCTGGTGAAGAAGAAAATGAGGATCCCAACAAAGAATCCCCCACCCCCGCGCCGAGCATCAACGATGTTGAGTCCACTCAGCACGACCTCAACAAAACCAAGCCCGAGGACGCGGCACCCGGCAAACCAAGCCAGGGACGCTTTGGCCTGCCAGACACAAAACTGGCAGGCAACGCAAAGAGTGATTCACCGCCCAGCGAACAGGAATCTCCAATGGAAGGGGCGGTAACCGAACAGAAAGAACTGCTTGAAGAGTTCGATAAAGTCGCGGATGAGCTGAATAACATCCTCGCTAATCTCGAAGGCAGCACGCTCGTCAAACGCCTGAAGGCCGCATCACGAAAGCAGCAGGCAGTGGCAGGAACCCTTTCGAACCTCGTACCAAATTCGTTTGGCGTCTCGGAACGGGAAAAAGAGATCCACGCACAAGCGTTCTCACAACTTGCTGAGGTGGAATCCAAAAGCAGCAGTGAAGCGTCTCACATCATGGATGACATGGCAGCCTACTTTGAACGCAGCCGATTCATGCTGTTCCAACGTGTTCTCGACAATATGAAAGAACAAGATGTGACCGCCGAACTGCGACTACTCGCAGACGATCTTCGCAAAGAGAATGGCCTCGCCATCTCTCAAGCTGAATACTGGAGCGACAACTTTGACCGCTGGGCAGAAGACCTTGTTGAAGTCACCAAAGGCGGCGCAAGCCCGGGTGGAAAACCCAAGGGAAGCCTGCCACCGGCAATTGTGCTTGAAGTCCTCCAATTACTTGAAGGAGAAGTAAAACTGCGTGAACAAACGCGAGTCGCAGAACAAGCCCGCCCCGCAGTTACTGACACCGAACATGTGATGACTGCCAATCGCTTATCGGAAAAGCAACATAGCTTCAATGAACGCATGAATGATGTCGTGAGACGCATCTTGGAACTACCAGACGCTGAGTCCGAATTTGACAAAGAGATCGGACTACTGAACCAAGTATCAGGAGTGATGGCTGAGACGACCGAAATCCTTGTCAAACCCGAAACGGGGCCACCGGCCATTGCTGCCGAAACTGAAATCATCGAACTGCTGCTCAAGTCCAAGAGGTTCAACCCCAATGCAGGTGGGGGTGGCGGTGCAGACCCGGGCGGCGGAGGTAGCGGCGACACGGAGACCCCGGCTTTGGCTTTAGTTGGCTCAGGTCTTAACGACAAGGAAAATCGTGAGGAACTCTCAGCAACCCAAGCGACTGGCACCACCGGCATACCTCTTCCCGAAGAATTCCGAACAGGCTTGGACCAATACTTCAATCGCTTGGAAGCTTGGAAAGCGGACAAGCAGCCATAACGGACGGTATTCATGCGTTCCAAGGAACGCTTACATCGCGTAGCGGGAACTCGCGGAGTTTTGATCCAACGCGTTTTCAAGCTAATCAGCTTCAAAATCAGTTTTCACAATACTGTTCACAGAACAATGGCAACTCCATCAATGACACTTCGCATCACCACAGTGACTGCCCTTTGCGTTCTTGCAATCTCCCTGACCGGGAACTGCAATGCTCAGGTCAGGGTTGCACGTGGACGGGTCGCAATTCCGCTGGCTGCGAAGATGGATGAACTTGCCAGTCGCGAACTGTTCTTCCTGAAGAAGGTATGCAAGCCAACAGAGTCCGAGTACGAGACAATAGCCGAAGCAACCAGAAACCGGACCAAGGAGATACAGGAAATGTATCTCGAATATAGCAAGAACAAGGACCCAAGCATTTGGCCTCGTCCTCAACAATTAATAACGGAGCACTTGCAAACTCTCGCTGACCAGACATTCGCTCCGGACGTTGCCAAAGGGTATCGCAAGGAAATTGCCGCCAGGAAACAGGCGAATGTCACGGCTACCGCATCAATTGTGACTAACCTCATCGACTCACAAGTACTCTTGTCTCCAACCGAAATGGACGCGGTCGCTTCCAAGGCCGCACAATTCGAGACAACCCAGAAAGCAACCCTGCCAGTTGCATTCTTTTACCGCCATATGATTCCAATTCCGTCGTCTGAGAACATGAACGATTTACTATCGGAACGACAACTCACTCTTTGGAAAACGCAAAAGCACCCGAATTACAACCAACCATGGGTGAACTATTTCAACTCCAATAATTTCCTTTCCAGCATCTTGCCCCCAGGCTTTCAACAGCCCCCTCCCCCCCAAAAAAAGGTTTTTTAAGTCAAACAACAAGACCGTCATCAAGTTCAACCATGCCTCCACATGAAAGCCGGCGTCAATTGTGTGACCTGCCACGGTCGCATCGATTAAGTTCCTCTCGCAGACACGATGCTCCGCTCTCTTAAGAAAACTTCACTCTTAAATCCATGACCACCTTCACATACGTCGTCGCAACACATCTTCGAACGATCATCGGAATGCTGATCGTTTTCATACACGCCGCACCCAGCGCGGATGCGCAGGTAGTCCAAAAACCGGCTCGGGTCATCAATTACAGTGCTGAAAACTTCGACCGCCTATGCTTCCGCAACGTGGTTGCAACCGAGGCACGAGCAAAAGCCGCCCGAATGCTCACAGCAAAAACAGCCATGACGGAGTCGTCAATAACATTGAGTCCCGAGCAGAAAGCAAAACTGCTGCTCGCAGGAGAGATTGATATCCAGCGATTCTTTGCCGCTTTTGATGAGTTGAAAAGTCAGTGGAAATTTGGAAGCATTCCGCAGGACGTGTTCTCTGCACAATTTCCGAGCATGCGTACTGCTGCCCTGCCATTGATGGAACGCTACCAGAAGGGACTTCACGGTGAAGGCTCACTGTACCACAAGGCGAAACTGATGATTTTGACTCGCTCTGATTTCGAAGCAACCGAGGCATTCACTTTAAGACGCAAGCAGAAGCTATATCGGAACTTAATTCGAGCCACAGTCGCTTCGTTGGACTCGCGCCTACCCCTCACCATTGAGCAACGCGAGGCAATGATCAAGACGATCATGGAGAACACGGAGCCAATGGATCCTCATGATTACAACGAACCCATGTTGTTCGCCACCTTACCGAAACTCAAGGAGGTTGAAAGCAAACTTCAACCTATCTTCAGCGAGGAAGAATGGCCCGTCGTCCAACAGTTCATGGCTCTCGCGGAGCTGCGAAAAAGATAATGCATAAATTCCTGCCCCTCATAGCCACCGTTGGCTTCATATCTGTAGCCACATGTCCCCAGCTAAAGGGACAAGCGTTGGAGATCCGTAGCGGTGATCCAGTCCCTCGCGACGTGCGAGACATGTACGACCGGGGACTCGCATTTCTGAGCCGCACTCAGGCAAGTGATGGAAGCTGGCAGTCACAACAGCAAGGTACTGGCGTCGCCGGCATGGCGGTGATGTGTTTCATGGCTTCCGGGGAAGACCCTAATTTCGGGATGTATTCCGGAAACATCCGAAGGGCGATTCGCTACATCATTGGTAAACAGGACAAGACGACCGGCTACTATGGCGGATCGATGTATCATCATGGATTTGCCTGCCTCGGTTTAGCCGAGGCATACGGTGCAGTCGATGATCGCAGACTATGGGATGGCATTCCGAATGCGGCCAATCGTTCGGTTGGTCAATCGCTGGAACTCGCAGTCCGATCGTCAATCACAGCACAAAAGACGAACACCTACGGAGCGTGGCGTTACAACCCAAGTGGCAGCGACGCGGACACCTCAGTTGCTGGGGCTGTGCTCATGGGATTACTTGCAGCCCGCAATGCGGGAATTGAAGTACCAGACGAGGCGATCGACCGGGCGATTTCGTACTTTATCAAGATGACCGCAGCATCAGGTCAGGTTGCTTACTCAGGAGGCGTCGGCGGGTTCAACGAATCACTTGCCCGGATCTCGATCGCAAATCTCGTGTTTTCCATCGCCCGCCGAAAAGACATTCCCCAATTCAAAACCACGCTCGGATACTTAAAAGACAAAATGCAGGGCGGCAGCCCGGGTCATGGTGGCGTTGAATACCAAAGTTACTACCAAGCTCAAGCGTTTTTTCAGGCAGACATCGCGTCTTGGACCAATTGGAATAAGACGCTAGTTCGGCGTCTTAAAAAATCCCAAGCCGAAGACGGAAGTTTCAGCGGAACACACGGTCCGCACGTCTCGACGAGTTTGTGCTTGCTTGCCTTGGCTGTCAATTATCGATTCCTGCCCATTTATGAGCGTTGATTTGTTTCATTTTTTAATCAACACAACAGCGATTCTACGGCTCGCATTTCTGACATGTGCACTCGGTGTTTCCACCAGTGCAGCTCAACAACCGCTGCCCACGCAGAATCAGCCCGCCCGCGATGCGAAAGAAGCGGTCCAACCGGAAGGGAGCGCAACTGCCCCAAACCCTGACGATGCACGCACCGGAATCCTCACCCTGATTGACGGAAGTCAGGTCCCCGGACAATTGCATCCCACCAGCGATGCGGCTGTGGTTCATTGGCTTGCCCGTGGTTTTACGACGCCGTTCCAGTTTAAACTGGAAGCGATCGAGAGCATTAAGTACCCAAGAATTTCCTCTGCGGCAGACGGCTTGCAATCAGACGAGTTTGCAATCGAATTCAGTAACAGAGACATCGTTTACGGCAACATTGTCAGCTGGGATGCAGGATTCGTCACGGTCCAAACGCAAGCTTTTGGTGACCTGGTGGTCCCAACTGAATGCATCACAAGACTGTACCGGGTTCAGGAAAACGACACCGTCCTGTTCGCCCGTTTCAAGGGCTTGGAATCCTGGAGCACTCCACAATGGCAAACAAAGGGGTGGCAGGAATCTGGCAACTACCTTTCAACAGAACAGCGTGGTGCCGTACTCAATGGTGATTTGGGTGTCCCGATTCGTTCTGTCATAGAACTCACGCTTTCGTGGAAAGATCAAGCTGACTTTGTAATTTCATTGGGATCGGATGTAACTTCCACCAAGGATCAGTCGATCGATGGTTGGCGACTTGAAACCGCTGGCCAAAAACTGATTGCTGTCCGCGAATCAAAAGACGCTGCTAATCTGGCGTTCATCGCCGACCTTAGCTTGCGACGGGATCTACGGCTCACCTTTTATTTGGATCAAGCTGCCGGAAAACTCCATGCCATGCGAAAAGACGGCAAACTGCTCGCAACCTTGCTGACGCCAAACAAGCTTGTTTCAGACGACAGCAACACGGCAGAGAACACTCTCGCAGACGGTGCCGATGCGGCGGAATCAAGGCAGACTGGCATTCGCATCGTAAACCGCGGCAAGCACCTAACGGTCGAACGGGTGTCCATCGCCCGCTGGCTGGGTGAACTACCGAACGCTGCTGCCGAGGCCGCTGCTTTGGTGGCGTTAAATGACGGTACTTTCGCAGCAGGAAGCGTCGAAGGCATCGAATCCGGCGAACTTTCAATTGGTCAGAACACTCCCAAGTCAAAGGTAGATTGGGACCAAGTCACCGCGATTACTTTTCGCAAGCCAGACCCACCACCAGCGCCGGCACAATGTGCATTGTTTCTTCAAAATGGCATCCGTCTCTCTGGAACCGTCGTTAGCATCAATGAAGCAAACTGCACCTTTGTTTCGGCCAATTCAGATGCACCGTCGCAAATCCCACGTAAGGACATCCGCTCGATCATCGTCTTCAGTCATGAACCCAAACCAGCTGATGTGGCAACAGGCGGTGAGACCAAGGGACAACTGCAGATTGGTGACTTGAAACTTACCGGTATTTTGGCACCTTCCGATGCTCCCACCGCGGCAATGCAATTCAAGTGGCAACCGTACGGCAGCGACACCGCCGCAACGATGAATACAAACGTTGCAGGGAACATCCTTTACCGCAAGGTTCCAAAGCCAGGTCCCAAAAACGCACAAGCACGCGCGCAGGAAATGCAGCGTCTACGAATCAAACAACAACAGCGAGGACTCAATTTTGGCGAATTGTTTCTGAAACGGGCTGATGAGGTCAAAACGCCGAAAGTTGAACGTGATTCACATGTCGTCCACGTACGCACAGGAGATATCATCTCGTGCCGCGTAGACCGCATTGATTCAACAGGTGCCTACGTCTCGACTATCGACTCCAAAGATGGATTCGTGTCACATGAAGAGATCAAAGCAATCGAGTACGTTACCAACGCCCCTCCACCCGACCTTGAGGCAGCGAAACGCGAGCGTTTACTTACAATCCCGCGGCTGCAAAAGTCGGCACCACCAACACATATACTATGCTCACACAACGGCGACTTCCTTCGCTGTCGGCTGATCGAAGCAAACGCAGACACTATCCGCGTGGAGGTCCAACTCGCCGAGATTAAATTACCACGTGATCGGATCGCCCAGATCATCTGGCTTCACCCGCAAGAGGATAGTGTTCAACAGGAGGATGCCTCAGAGAGCATTTCAGAATCAGCGCAATCATCCATTTACGACGGTTTGGCCCAAGTCCTGCTCCGCGATGGCAAACGTGTCACTTTCAAACCCACCCAATCAACCAAAACTCACGTCAGTGGAGAGAGTGCGATCATTGGACCCTGTACTTTCCCGTTGGAAACAGTCGACCAACTCATCATAGGCAAGCAAATCCTTACCGAAGTTACTGACATTGCCTACAACCGGTGGAAGCTTCAATCAGCAATCGAGCCACTGGTCACAGCAGCAATGGAACAGGGAACGGATGTCACTGGCAGTATTTCACCCTTGATAGGTCAGCCTGCACCGGAAGTGTCCCTCCAGCTACTAGACGGCACGCCTTTCAAACTCTCTGCTCAAACCGGGAAAATTGTAGTTCTCGATTTCTGGGCCACATGGTGCGCGCCGTGCATGCAAACAATGCCATTAGTTGATGAAGCCATCAAAGAATTTGACGGTGAAATGGTCAAATTGGTGTCAGTGAATTTGCAAGAATCAGCACAACAGATTCAGCCGGTGTTAGAACGATACAATCTCAAGCTTACGGTAGCACTGGACACAGACGGAGTCGCTGCAGCCCGTTACGAAGCACGGGCAATTCCACAACTCGTCATCATTGGAAAAGAGGGCGTTGTGAGGCAACTGTACGTTGGAGGCGGATCAAAAGTAGTTGACCAGATGTCGGCGGCTATCAAGGAAATGCTGACTGAAGATGCACAATGACTGCCGGATTGTGAGTTAGATTGACGAATTCGTTTCCCACCAGACAAGTTGAATTTCAGATCACATTCAACGATTCAGAGTCACGCTTAGAACGACGCCAGCAGTGCCGTGAACTGCAAACGTCTTAATTAAATTCACCACACGAATGCTTTTCTTGCGTGGATTGATCCAATCCTCACGAACTCAGAACGGGAGGAACCAAGGCTTGAAACTCTTAAAATGCTCCAAGCCCTCCAGATGTATCGGGCACTCCAGACGTATCGAGCAGCCAATGTGCATCAAGCTCCGGTGTTCTAATTCCTGTGAGCCATCCTAAAGGCAACGCGATGAGCCTGAGAATCAGTCCTCATCGATCTCACATGCGCACTCGACCAAGATCCCTTGGCAACGAGGGCACTGCTCATGACGACAACCTGGCACGTGCAACTGCCCCACTTTGACGCCGCACTCCTGACACAAACCAGTAGGTTCAGCAACCTCTGCACCGGCAGAACAGGGCACGCGGCTAAGACGCTGCCCGTGCATCAAATACTCACACAATTCCTGCGCTTCCTCGATCTCCTGCGGCCATTCAGCAGACATCAACACACCGTGATATTCCACCAATGCATCACTTGGCACCGACGAACCATCATCCACCATTCGAACATCCGGACCGAAACGCACGGGCTGCCAATCCCAGCAACCTGACAATTCAGATGATTGCACCAAGAACAACGCAAAAGCTTTCTTCACATCTTCGATCGAAATCACAGCAGGATCAACAGCGAAATGCTGATCCGATGCTCCCTGACGATACTCAAGCTCGAAGGTACCGTCTGCGTTGTGGTAGGTTTGAACAAAATGTCCTGGTTCGGCGGTAAGAATTAAAAACTGGTCCGTACCCAGGCTTGTCAAAGCCATTTGGATATCGGCATCAGTCGGGGCATCCAAATGCTCGTTGTCATTAATACTTAATTGCATGTATGCCTTCCTTCGATCCAAATTTCACCAGCAAGCGGTTCGTTCGACCGTCTTGCCGCAGCCCCGGCAATGAAAAACCAATACAGCCACTCATTCCCATCGCTCGTCGCCAGATTGTCACCGGAAAGCCTTATGCAAACAAGGTGTAATGCAACCCTCGCCAGCACGGCACAAAATGTTGTTGCGACACGAATGCCCCCGCGAGCAACAACCGAGTGTTCACATCTGGTCAGTCAAACTCTCGCAGAACACGATGCTCCACCGGCCCAACCACGACCATCATGAACGACTCACAGTTGAGTGAATTTTTCATACAGTGGAGCATCCGAGTTTCGTGCGGATTGGTTTACGGTCGACTGCTATGCCGACTGTGGCATGTTCCATCCACACAAAAAGCACCGACAAAGTTTGAATATCGGCTGTGGACAGCGGGCTTTCTGTTTTTTGGTTTGCATGTCTTTCTTTCATTTCACTTCATCCACCAGTGGCGTCACGACGAAGCATGGCTTCGAACCGCAATCGAAACAGAAAACCTCGTTGGCGTACGCAGAGGAGATGGTGTTTGGGCGAATTATCTTATGCTTGTCATTTGGGGCATTGATATTTTACGAATCCGCAAGGCACGTCGATTGCAGAGATGCGATTCTGTATTCATTGATCGCATCGTTGGATCCTTCATTGGCTTTATGTTCATCAACGCGACAATCGTATTTGGGCCGGAGTTCTACAGGCACCTTCTCTTCCCGGCTTTAGTGCTGGCGTTTTTGTTCTGGCGTTTTGGCCCTGGAACTAGCGGTATAGCGATAAAAACGCGTTGGGACGATTGACATCCTCATGGCCAAACCCTCGTCTCGTTGCCGTTACAATGTAGTTTAGGAAACTTGCGACTTACCGCCACACACCCGACCAAATTCTAGCCATGTCAAATCATTCGCGTCTGTCGTCCTTTCTGGATTTTCCTCTCGCCACCTACAGCATGACGATGTGTTGTTTCGCTTTACTTGTCACCGAACCACTGCATGCCGTTGATTCTGACAAGCAATCCAACCCAACGATGGAATGGACTTTCAAATCCGCACGTCCCGAAATCGCACCTCATCACGATCAAATTGCGCCGACGCCGAACGCACCTGCTCTCATGGAAATTTCCGCAGATCATCGCGAGGGATTGTCTGGCTACTGGACTGCACGACAAGCCGTCACCCCCGGCACGCATGTCCAATTTGAAGTCCGACGGCGAACCAGCAAATTACACCTGAAAAGGCGTGCAGCGATTGCCCGGATTCTATGGCTGAACAAAGACGGGCAAAAAGTCAAGCGTGCAGACCCAACCTTTAGCTCTTATCGGGCTGGTGAACGACCACAAGCTGAACCGGAGTTCCCCCCCGTTATCAAAAGGACTCACGAATATGACGTGCTGTCCGCGGTCTATGCCGTACCGCCACAAGCAACACAAGCTCAGATTGAATTGCACTTTCGCTGGGGGAACCCTGACTCAGCCGTGTGGTGGGAGTACCCCACCTTAACGAGTGTCGAGGCACCAAAACCCCGAATTGTTAAACTCGCAACCGCGCATTTACAACCGCGTGCCGGCACCACTTCCTTGGAGAAATGTCAACAATTCGCTCCCCTGATTGCGAAGGCAGCAAAGCAAGGTGTCGACCTCATCGTGCTTCCTGAAACCCTTACCTATTACAGCAGCAAGGGAAACTATGCCGATGCCGCCGAGCAGATCCCCGGTCCATCAACTGAGTATTTTGGTAAACTTGCCAAGAAACATGACCTGCATATCGTGGCCGGTTTGATTGAGCGTCAAGGACACCTCGTCTATAACGTTGCTGCACTGATCGGACCTGACGGCAAGCTGATCGGCAAGTATCGAAAAGTGACTCTTCCTCGTGGTGAAGTTGAGGGGGGCATTACCCCTGGTAATTCTTACCCCGTTTTTCAAACACGTTTTGGAAAAGTTGGGATGATGATCTGCTATGACGGTTTTTTCCCCGAGGTGGCGAGGGAATTAAGCAACCGTGGAGCAGAAGTCATTGCCTGGCCCGTTTGGGGATGCAATCCGCTGCTGGCAGCCGCTCGAGCATGCGAAAACCACACCTACATTGTCAGTAGCACCTACACTGATCACAGTCGCAAGTGGATGACATCATCTATCTTCGGACATGATGGAACCAGTTTGGCAACAGCGACCGAATGGGGGACGCTGGCAATTGCAGAAGTGGATCTTGGATCGCCAATGTACTGGCATAGCTTGGGTGATTTCCGTGCTCAGATCGCACCTCACCGGCCAGAGCTAGAGCCAAATCAGTGAACGCTTGCCGTTGACACAACTTACGCGTTACCTGGACGCCTCCACGCACTTTAAACACTGCCAAGACAATGCGTCACGACAATTGCTGGAGCCATAAAGCGACTCACCAATCTTGTACCTCGCTCTGTTTAGCGACCCAATCACAGTTGAGTTCCTAACCGATTAACAACACCCTAACGATAAAATGCTCATCATTCACGCCTGATGCCAACCTTTTGGGCGGGGCCTCGGTGTTTGAGCATGGGGCAAGCCAGAATTCATCTGACCCTGCGTTGTATTTCCTGACGCAAAGAACGATCCGCTGTACAATTTAGTCCAACGGCTGCACGACAGCGACAGAAGGAAACGATTCCACTTGGCAACATTGCTTAACGATTCTTCGCTACGACTCGCAGCCACCCACCTGCGCCGACATCTCACCGAAGTGCGATTGCACCGCGAACTTCCTTCGCACCTAAACGATTGGTCTCCCCATGTTCCGTATGTCCTACCAAAGCCCCTGTTTTATTGCCCAACATCTCGGTGAGCATTTTCTGTTCCCGGCTTTCCTGACGTTGGCAACATGGTGTCTGCTTGACGCACCAGCAGTGCTGGCAGAAACGCCTGGGGAAGTCAAAGTAGCAGTATTCGATGTTGATGCGACGCCGCCCGTCGGCACCATGATGGCTTACGACCGGGTCATCCGTGTCGAAGAACTGGGTTTGCGATGCCGTGGCATCGTGATCATGGGTAGCGGCGACCCTTTGGTTCTATGTGCGGTCGACTGGATTGGGATCGGTAATGCATCTCATGATGCATTTCGCGACCGTATAGCAAAAGCCGCAGGGACAACAAGAGAACGCGTTGCTGTTCATACTTTGCACCAACACGATGCGCCACGCAGTGATTTTTCTGCTGAACGTCTCCTGCACCAAATCGGGGTTACCGATGTGGGCCTGCATGAGGGCGCATTCGCTCGCGAAGTACTCGCTCGACTTGACGCAGCAATCACTGCCGCAATCAGATCACCTACCCCAATAACCCATGTGGGTCATGGATCCGCGAACGTTGAAAAGGTTGCCTCCAACCGACGAATTCTTGGACCCGATGGAAAAGTAAATGCAACGCGTTATACGACATGCCGTGATCCAAAATTGCGGGCGGCTCCCGAAGGCGTCATTGACCCGGAACTCACCGCAATCACCTTCTGGAACGAGCAGGAATTAGTCACGGTACTGACGTACTACGCCTGCCATCCACAGAGCTACTATCGCACCGGCGTTCCGAGTCCGGATTTTCCGGGTATTGCTCGTTTTCTTCGGGGGCAAGCTGTACCTAACGTGCTACACCTGCACTTCAATGGCGCGGGCGGCAATATTGGGGCGGGAAAATACAATGACGGAAACAAGGAGAACCGCCTTACACTAGCGCGTCGCGTCGCGGAGGGCATGAAAAAGGCCACAGATTCAGCCGGCAAAGCACCCCTGAGCGCCAGTGATGTGGGCTGGTCTGTTGCGCCAGTATCATTGCCACCGGCTAAGCACCTGAAGCGTTCCGAGTTGGAAGAAAAACTCGCCCAGTGGAAGCCCAATGACTACTGGGGAAGCGCGGATGAACTTGCCTGGCTGAACCGCTGTGAAAGTGGAAAGAAGATTGAACTTAGTTGTTTACGCCTCGGCGACATTCGGATTGTCCACATGCCCGGCGAACTATTTGTTGAATACCAACTTGCTGCGAAAGCAATGCGTCCTGACCTGAACGTTGCCATGGCAGCGTATGGGGACTACGGACCCGGCTACATAGGAACTGAAATCGGTTACAGCCAAGGTGGCTATGAAACGAGTCCGAGGGCGTCCAAGGTTGACAAGAGTTGCGAAAAAGTTTTGATGGATGGAATGCGTACCCTGCTGCTCGAAGAGAAAAAGCAATGAACAATTTATGGAAAACAGGTCCGCGCACACAACTGCCAAAACCTTTGTGCCTTGTCTTCATTTTGCTCGTCTGTCGCGTCAGCAACTCTGAAGAAGACTTTTCCAAGGAGCTGCCAAGAATACCGGCAAGCACGCCCGAAACGGCTCTGCAAAGTTTTTCTGTTGCCAAAGGTTTCGAGGTTCAACTCGTAGCAAGCGAGCCGCTAGTTGCGAGTCCCGTGGCCATTGAATGGGATGCTGAGGGCCGGCTTTATGTTTGTGAAATGCGTGGATACAGCGAAGATCGCGATGCTGGCCTGTCGCGCATCCGACGACTTGAGGACACCAACCAAGATGGTCGCTACGACACCAGTGTGATCTTTGCCGACGGTCTCCTGTGGCCAACAGCATTGTTCCCCTACAAAGGCGGTCTATTCGTTGGCGACGCCCCAAATCTGTATTACTTCCGTGATGAAGACCAGGATGGAAAAGCGGAAACGAAAGAGGTCGTGTTGACTGGCTTTGGTACTTCTAACGTCCAAGGTCTGATGAATTCATTTCGCTGGGGATTGGATAATCGCATCCACATCGCCTGTAGCTCAGCGGCCGGCAAAATAGGGCGGCCCGGCAGCGACACCCAGCTCGAAGCCAGGGGCCGCGACATTGCTTTCAACCCAGACACCTTCGAGATCGAAGTCACCAGTGGTGGAGGGCAGCATGGGATGGCCTTCGATGACTGGGGACGAAAATTCGTGTCCTCCAATAGCAACCACATCCAACAGGTGATGTACGAAGATCACTACCTGAAACGTAATCCTTACCTCAAGGCACCATCGGCAAGAATTTCCATCGCAGCGGATGGTCCCCAGGCCGAGGTCTACCGAACCAGTCCGGTCGAGCCTTGGCGAATCGTGCGCACTCGATTGCGTGTGGGTGGTAAAGTGCCGGGCCCTGTCGAGGGTGGAGGCCGGGCAGCCGGATATTTCACAGGTGCCACTGGAGTCACGATTTATCGGGGCGATGCCTGGGGATCTCAGTGGAAAGGTTTGGCAATCATCGGGGACGTTGGCAGCAATTTAGTTCATCGGAAAAAGATCGACACAACGAATGCACAATTCATAGCTCGCCGCATCGATGAGAAGTCAGAGTTCGTGAACTCCAGCGACATCTGGTTTCGCCCAGCGCAATTCGCCAACGCGCCGGATGGAACCATCTACATCATCGACGTATCTAGAGAAGTCATCGAACACCCGAAAAGTTTGCCACCGATGATCAAGAAACACTTGGACTTGACCGCTGGCCGCGATCGCGGGCGAATTTACCGAATTGCACCGACCGAATACCAGTATCGCCCAACACCAAATCTTCGCAATGTTGACACGAAAACTCTTGTCGAGTTGCTGGACAACTCGAACGCCTGGCATCGCGAAACAGCTGCAAGACTACTGTATGAACGACAAAGTCCTGATACAGCCGAAAAATTGAACTTCAAATACAAATCAGACCCAACACCTTTGGGAAAACTGCATTTACTTTACGCAATGGCTGGCCAACACAAGTTAACGTCAAAGACCATCACCGCCGCGCTCCAGGATCCCCACCCCCAAGTAAGACGACATGCCCTGAAACTTGGAGAAACATTCGCTTCAGATCCCGCCATCGCCAAGTCATTCTTGCTACTGGCCGATGACCCATCACACGAAGTACGGATCCAATTGGCATTTTCTGCAGGAACGCTTCCATCCAAAATTAGGATTCCATTGCTGGAGCGAGTCATCGTGAGCCAACCGGGTGACCGCTGGCTGGAAACCGCCGTATTGAGTTCACTCAATGAGGGTGCGGGCGAATTGTTTGTAAGGCTCGTTCAAAACAAAAAGTTTAGGTCCCAGGCAGCGGCAGCTTTTCTAGCGACGCTTGCAACCCAAATCGGCCAGCAGAATCAACCAGCCGATATCGAACTGGCCATTGACCAGGCATCAGCGTTACCCGCGACAAACGCACCATTCACACTCCCAGTCATTGGATCACTCACGGCCTATCGAGCACGTAACAATCATCACCTGCAGCAATTGTCGCAACAGGGACGCCTGGCAACTCTGGACGCACTCAAATCAAATTTGGTCACCGCTGCAGGCGAAGCTTCTGGAGACCCGAAACTGTCGGTTGCACAAAGAGTCGCGGCTACCAAATCGATGCGTTTCGGTAAGCTCGAAAGTGTCTCAGGACCACTGATCAAGCTGATCAGCAACCGACAGCCCCACGTCGTGTCCCAAGCAGCAATTGAAGCACTGGGCACCTTCAACTCACCTACCATTGCCACCCCGTTGCTCTCCGCGTGGAGCAAACTAAGCCCCCAATTACGAGCTACTGCTACGGAAGTACTTTTTGCACGAAATGATCGCCTGACTCAACTTTTTGACGCTGTCGACTCAGATCAAATCTCACTTGCTGACATCGGTACACCGCGATTGCAAATCGCGGCCAAATCCCGTGACTCAAAGATCAAATCCAGGGCGAACGCTTACTTATCCAACATGGGGTCTGCTGATCGCAGTGAAATACTGGACAAGTACCAAACCGCACTCACTCAGGATGCTGATCCCATCAGAGGCCGCAAGCTCTTCACCCAGCACTGTTCCGTCTGCCACAAAATGAACGGAGTCGGACATGAAATTGGACCTAACCTCGCGAGCATTCGAAGCCGTGGTGCAGAGACAATCCTCGTTAATGTGATCGATCCTAATCGCGAAGTGAATCCACAATACCTCAATTATGTCCTGCTAACTCAAGACGGACGAGCGATGACTGGAATGGTAGCCTCAGAAACCGCTAGCAGTGTGACACTGCGTCGTGCTGAATCGGCAACAGACACCGTACTGCGAGTGGATATCGAAGACTTGAAAAGCACTGGACTTTCCATCATGCCAGAGGGCATGGAAAAGTCGATCGACATTCAAGCGATGGCAGATATCATTTCTTATTTGATGCAGCCGTGACCCGACCAGCGGCAGTGACTCACCGGCGGCACAAGGTCGATTGAGTGCATCGTGGATGACAGCACTGTCAGGATAACCACGCCTTCATCACATCGCGAGGCATCCGACAAGACGCGAGAAAAGAACCCACCATAGAAAAACTCTGGGCAGACTCTGGGCAGACTCTGGGCAGACTCTGGGCAGACTCTGGGCAGACTCTGGGCAGACTCTGGGCAAGCAAGTCCAAGAAGGCTGCCACGAAGATGGTGAAGGTCGCTGCTTCTTCTTGCATCCAGCGTCCAATTCGCACGGAGTGCCCCGCATCCGCTTGCGTAGAAAACGATTGCTCAGCTTCCAAATCAGTGCGATCACATCACGAACACGCCTGCAGCGGTCATGGCAAAGTTACCTGTCGCACTCGATATCATTCATCTGCTCAAAGCAGATCTTTGAAGGCGACCTTCACCCGACACTTATGACGCCGGTGTGGTTGGACTATCAGGTGATGGGCTGGCTGGTGCTTCTGCACCACCAGGAGCTGCCGGGATCCCTGGTGCTGCTGGAGCACCGGCTGCTGGGATACTGGGTGCTGCTGGAGCACCGGCTGCTGGGATACTGGGTGCTGCTGGAGCACCGGCTGCTGGGATACTGGGTGCTGCTGGAGCACCGGCTGCTGGGATACCGGGTGCTGCACCGGCCGTAGATGCTGCGTCACCGGGTGCAGGATCCTTCGGTGCATCCAAGATATCACCATCAAGGGGAGAATCTTTTTTCTCAGCAGATTTTCCGGTCTTTTCCTTCACGCTTTCGATGTTGGCCAGCTCCGCCAAGACAATGACCTGCTCCTCGAGGCCCTCGAGAAACTTGGTGCGGTCGTCCAGCGTTTCACTATTGAGTGCAGTGACAACTTCCTCCATTTTCACTACCCAATCCTTCACGACATCGGCTTTTGCCTCATCGACACAAAGCATCAATCCGCCGCCGCTTTTTGGTACGCCCTTTGAACGCGAGCCAGTTGCTCCCATGCTAAGTTGTTGCAGAACTTTATTGAGATATCGACGCGAGCCAATCACCTCAGCAGGCTGATCTTTGTAGCTAGTGGTCTGACCAGTACCAAACCCCATTCCGTCAAACATATCGTCTCCGATGTCGTCCTCGGGGGTATCACCAAATCCTGCCCCGGGTTCCATTCCTTCCATACCGCCCATACCGAGCCCACCCCCGTCGCCTTCGCCAATGTCAGATCCTCCGACCCCACCCGATGTCGACTTGCTTGACTTGTCTACTTTAGGAACCAAAACGTCAATCGGCTTGACTGGCTGACTCTGAGTGGGTGGTGTGCGTTCGAATGAATTCAATCTTTTCACTTCTGATTGGAAAGCATCGTGTGCCAACCGAGCCCAGCCCTCCAAAACATCCTCAGGCTTCCCCACTTGTCCCTTCATACTTCCGCCCAGCGCTCCGATCTTGGAAGCTGAGTAAAGTGCAATCAACTCCTGCTTCTCTGGGGCAGTGCTGATACCTATCAACTTCACTCCCAGTTGCTTGCCATCATCCTCACTGGAACCGAGTTGCTGCAAAATATCGACTGCATACCGCTGCACGTAGGCATGAACTTTATCGGTGCGGTTAACAGGTGTTTTCGAGTCTAATAGCTCCGTCATCATGGCTCTCAGCTGATCCTTACCCGCTGGCGGAATCTTATTGAACCCGAGTCCGACCTGTCTTTGGAGCCCGAGCAAGGCAGCCACACGAATGCCGTCAACATTCGCTTCATCGCGGTACACCTCAACCAATGGTTGCAACGCAGCCATATGCGGGGTGGGTGGTACTCTACGAAGAGCATCGGCCGGTGCACTATCAAGCCTTCCGAGAATCAGGACTGCATTGATCCGAGCCGTCGGATGGTAATTTCCTTTTGCCAGCGCGGTCATGGGAGGCAACAGCATGTCTGCAACGGCTCGTCCCAAGTAAGGCTTGCTACGCTGCGACCGAGCAAGCAGCACGTTGACATCCTTCAACAAAGGCGTGAGCTCTTTCAAAGCATCTGGCCCCGTCATTTTGGCTGGCACGTAACGCTGAAAATAAGCCTTGGCCATGACCACATCGCTATTTCCGCCAGCACAATAACTCTTTGCTGCAGCGACGACTCGCGCCTCCACGCCTTTTTGCGCAAAATGTTCATGCATCGGGACCGATTTGTAGCTTTCCTTTGCTGCAGCCTCTTTTTCTTGGCCTGAGGCCTGTACGGCATACCAACAAAGCATCACCACAATCGCCAGCATCGCAAACATCAGTCGTAAGTGAGACTTTCCGGGCTGGCGTTCCACGGCGATAGCACCGCCTTGGCTTTTTCCAGCCCGACTCGTGCGGAAATCGTTTCCAGAACGAGAATCCAATGGTTGAAAGCTCATATTTTTGCACCGTTCGATTGTTGGCCGGCAGACATGGGCCGGCAGGATGAGAAGCTATATCTAATTATTCGCGAAAACCCCGGTCCACGTCAAACAAAATTCACGGTTCCCGCCATACACTGCGCCCGAAAAGTCGGAATATCCGGTGGTTTCAGTAAAATAGCCCGTGTTCAGACGGTTAACCGCCTCCCTAGACGACTTGCCAACCGCATTACAAAAGCCAATGCCGTTTTGGGCAGTCCGGTTTTCCATCCAACGAAAACCCCAAAACCACCATTTACTGGAACTCGAGTCGGTGCCCACACGCTCTCAGGACGCTCGGGCTCGTTGTCGGCTGAAATCCGTTGCAGCCAATCGAGACGACGCTCATTGCGTCGCAAAAAGCCCATTCTCTCCATCAATTCCAGGCAAACGCGAGCCAGAAAGATCGAGCAATCTGACCTGATCGGTATTCCAGCTCAAACAACCCTATTAGCTATCAAACCTTACGGTCGAAACAAGCATTGGATTGGCAACGGCATGCAGCCACAGTCACGTCCTTTCTCTACCACCCCCATCTTTGCCAGTCTCACGCTGGAACGGTGCCGCCACCCTCGGTACCTCAGCAATCGATAGATTCTATTGACGCCGATGCGAGCAATTCGTAGCGTCCTATCCCAGCAGGCTTGGCACATCCGGGCCGCAGATAACGAGGCCAATCTTTGGACTCATCGCTCCCACAAAAATCACGGCATCTCAGTGGAACGCTTCTTTTCTTCACTCTTGTCTGCCGTGCTGATGATGACAGCGGTAGGTTGCACAACGTGGGGAAGAACTGGTTCACAACTCAACGCAGACGCAAATGACCAAGTTGCCGAATCAACATCACAGGGATCGTTCAATCGCAAACGCGTGACCTTGGACGTCGAGTTTATCAATGCACCATCGCCCGACCTGAAAACGTCTCGCGAACCCTCAGTTTGGCAATGGGTTGATGAAACTCGTATCGACCCCAGTCTGCGCACGCACATGATTCGTAACGGGATCCGAGTTGGTTTGATTAACAACGAGGAGGAGTTCCGAAAGGCACTTGGTCCACAAGAGGATGATCGCGATCTGGTAGAAACGTTTTTGGCCGAGGCTTCGATAGCCAGCGATCTTGCGCACGGATCACAAAGCGTTCCGATGCGATTGGGGCGCAGATACGAATTACCGCTGCGTCAACCTCTCGAGGGTAGCCATGTCGCCATGTTACGCGAGGGTGATGAACTAATCGGCAAAACGATGCAAAACGCGCAGTACGTGCTGGCGATGACAAGCAGTCGAGGCAAGACACCAGAACAGATCGAATTAAGAATTCAACCTGAAATTCAACACGGCGATACCGTTCAGAAGTGGGTCAGCAGTGATACCGCACTTCGAATAGATAGTCGCCGTGAATCATGGCAACTTGCGTGCCTCAATCTGAATCTCAACGTTCATGAGGGGGACCTTATCGTCATCGCCCCAACCCAGCCTCTGCGTGGTCTAGCAAAACACATGCTTTCAGGTATTGGTTCAGACAATCAGGATGAGCAGCTGATTCTTTTAATTCGAGTTACTCAGATACCAACTCTTATTGAAGATATTTAGACTTCCGCGATCGTTTGAGGGCACGTTGCTTCACGACTTTCATGATCGGCAGGGCAAGCAGGCAACCCACCGAAACTGCAGCGTGACGGTTGTGAGGTACGCCGCAGGTCAGACAATCGATCACCGCTCAAAAGTTGATTTGGACCTGAGAATGTGGTGATAATGTTGCGCAAACCGATGCGACTCATCTCGCACATATTGCAACAGACGCAAACCAAATGCATTTTTGCTGAGCACAATCGGCTCGGAGATGCCGGGGCGAAAAATCTCTTCATCGCGTTTAGCGAGCGAAATGACCGTCGGTGGTGAAATTTCTTGATCGCGGAAGGCCGCCATCGCTGCGTTAAGCTGTCCCTTACCACCATCGATCAGCAGGATATCCGGGAATGAATCCCCGTCATCGCTGAGCCGCCGAAACCTTCTGGACACAGCTTCGTAGATGCTGCGGTAATCGTCAATTCCGTCGACATCCGTGATCCGGAATCTCCGATATCCGGGCTTGAATGGCAGGCCATCAATGAACTGAACAAGACTCGCCACTGTTTCCCCGCCTCCCAGATGTGCGATATCGACCCCCTCAATGACGCGTGGAGTTTCAGAGAGGTCGAGTACCTTGCGGAGACCTGCGAGACCTTTCTTTGGATCAATATAAAACACTTCAGGTTGCGCGTGAGTCTCAAGCTCACCTCGCTCCTCAAGTCGTTCGAGCATATTGATTTCGTCGCGCAGCACAGCTGCCCGTTCAAAGTCCAACGCTTTACTTGCTGCCTGCATCTCAGCAGTCATCTCAGCTAACAGACGCTTCTTGCCACCTTCCATGAAGGTCATCAAGCGTCTGATGTCCTTGCGGTAGTCTTCCTTTGTGATCCGTACGTTGCAGGGAGCCGTGCATTGATTGATGCTGGCAAGCAAGCACGGACGGAACCACTTCCAACGCTCATCGGCTTCGCTGATATCCAGCGAACACGTACGAAACCGAAAGATACGTTGTAAAACCTGAATCGCACCACGCAACGCACCTGCGCTGGGAAACGGCCCGTAGAGTTTGACACCCTTCGTGGGTGGCTCTCTCGTCAACTCCACACGCGGAAACTCCTCTCGCGTTGTAATCATCAAGTAAGGAAAACTCTTGTCATCCTTGAGGTCCTTATTGTGCTTGGGTTGAATATCCTTGATCAACCGCGACTCCATCAACAACGCATCCACTTCACTCTCACAGTCCAGATAATCAATGTCAGCGATTTCCGGAATCCAATTGGCCGTGCGTTGATCTTCAGCCGCCGCTTTCAAAAAGTAGCTACTAGCGCGACTACGAAGATTTTTTGCCTTGCCAACATAAATCACCACGCCAGCAACATCCTTCATCAGATAGACGCCAGCTGACTGTGGAAAATTTCTGACTTTCGCCGCAGCTTTCTTGAAACCAAAATCGTCGCTGGAATTCGCATCCGCCGAGGTGACATCAGATGCCTGAGCCAGATCGAGTCCGTGAGAATCATCATCGCACGCCTCTTGTTGACGATCAGGTCGGTCGCCTGATGATTGATCGATGCCGTCCAAATCGTCTGCATCCAAATCGTCTGGAACACGGGGCGTCATGCTTTTACTCGTTCACTTGGCTGCCTTGGCGTTTCGATCCTGCCTTGGCGATTCGAATCTAGCTAGCACATCGATGCAGCGCTGCTCTGCTTGGGCTACTCAGGAATTGGGAAAATGAGGGATTGGGCTGCTGCTCAAGATTGTAGCGTCTCGTCAGCCTCAACCCATTTTCGCGGCTCAGATACCGGCTAAACGCTTACCCAATTCTCTCAGGTTCAGAATCCGGAGTCCTGCGCAGACTCTGAATTACAAGTATTTTTCGCAGACAGCGAGACGATAAAACGCGTAGGCAGCGAGCTTTTGAAAGAATCAAATTTGCCGCACACAGCCCACCCAAAACCTTACTTGGACTTGGCAGACGCCGAAGTATCCTCCTGAGCTGTATCCTCCTGAGCTGTATCCTCCTGAGCTGTATCCTCCTGAGCTGCGTCTTCAGCTGCCTGAGAACGTTCTTCCATGTTCTTCAATTTTTCCTGCAACTGCCGAATTTGCTCTCGCATCTCTGCCGGCGTCTGTCCGGTTTTCTCTGCTTCGGCTGCATCAATCGGCACCGGTGCGGGTTCCGACTTTGGCTTGACTGGCAATCCGTTCAAGGAAGGTGGATCGCCCAACATTTCCTTTAGCTTCCCTGATACTTTCTGCTCAAAAGACGTTTGCCGAACTGGCTTGGTATCAGAAGCTGAGTTTGGACCTGCTTTGCGTTCTTGTGGTGCAACGCCTGGCTGCACGGCCGACGGTTTTCTCTCCGTCCCACCAAGCAAGCCCCCGAGCACAGATCCGATTCCTTCCAAAACACCCTTCTCAGATTCCATAGGTTGTTCACCACCTGCTGGGTTTGTGTCTGGCACACCGGCTTGTTTTCCGTCCGGTGAGACAAACGACGGTTTGATCTCGGTCGTCAGCTTCATGCCTTTGATGAGATAAGCATTACCTCGAACAACTCCCAGTGATGCAATTGACTGCTTGGGCAAATTCTGCAGCTGCCTTGAGAAAGCTGTGCCATCACTGGTCAGCAGACCATCAACTGAGACAACGCGATCAGCAGGCTTGATTCCAGCGATGTCTGCGGCTGATCCATTGACAACCCCCTCAACAACAGCACCTCGTAACCGCGATACAACTGCGACAAGCATCCCGTACTGCCCGGCGATTGTGTCCGCACCGTGCCGAGCGGTCTGCTGATTCATCGGTATTGGGGCACCTGCCCGGTTAGTAGAAAGCGGAAGCGTCTCGGGTGCCCCTGAGATTGCACTGGTCCCTGCTATTCCGCTGGCAGGCCGCGTCGCAGCAGTCCCACCTCGTCCCGGTACCGGCGGATTGGGCAAAGGAGCAACAGGTACCTTGTTTGCGTCCAGATTTCCAACTGTTCCGTTCGCTTGCTGCGGGCCCAACAAAGGTATTCGAATCGTTTTCATCCTGTCACCCCGCAGCACACGAGCGTTGACCGCCTGACCAGGCTGCCGCTGACTCAGAAATCCCGCGATGTCGGCGATTTTCGGGGTAAGTGTTTGATCGAGTGAAACAATCACGTCATTTTTCTGAAGCCCCGCATCATCCGCCCTCGAGTCGCTCCTGAACCCAGTCACAAGCACCCCCGGCACGCCAGGTGGTGAATCCAACACATCAATCCCCAGCGAGGCTTTTCCAGAACTCACAAAGGGCTTTGCAACCGGATCAGCAAGCACGGCTTGGCTGCGTCCATCGTCAGGTCCAACCGTGCCTGGGTTGCTACCGTTGGAGTTACCGAACAGTTCAGGACCATACTGCAACAGGGCATCCACCAGCGGACGACGCGTATTGGGTCGTTGTCCGTTCACGTCGGGAGTAGCGGCTGAAGGATCCTCGGCAGTCGCATCTTGCTTATCAAGCGATTGAACACGACCTTGCAAACGCTTTAAGAAACCCTGCCCAAAAGCGGAATTGGTGGTCGACGACGAGCTGACCGCGAAAATCACGGTGCTGATCACGATTGGTGCCATTGTTTGTCGCATGCCGTAAATCCATTTCTTATTCAGGTTGATCTATCAAACAGTTCTTGAGGAAACTTGATTCATATCAGCTGTGATTACCTTTGATCTGAGCAGCTAATACGTTTTCCCTTCCCTGCGCTTCCGCCGGAAATCATTTTCATTCTTAAACTGAAACGATAGTCCTGCGATGTTCACTTTCCGCGTAACGGTATGCCGTATTGGGCGATCTGCGTAGCGACGGTTTGTTTTGAGCCGTCAAAGGGCGTCCATGAGTTTAGGATAGCAGCCTGATGACGCAAGGAAAGGATGGCACCCCTCGCGAAACCCCTCGTTATCAGGTGAATCGGCGTCGTAACCATGAAGTCTGGCAATCAGCTCACACCTATCACCGAAGTGGTATAACGGGTTCAGCTTGGAAAAGAGGCTTGGTGTTTGCAGCTCACCGCAAAATCCACTTGTAATCACGCCAGCAAAGCGGCGATCACTGCAATGCATCGTTGTCCAGCTTGCCAAACGCGTGAATTGCCGCCCCAAACGTATGACTTGTCTTCCTGATCACCAAGCATTCCAATCGCACTACAAGAACTCCCGCTGATTGAATACCGAGATGTTCCCAAGCGAACGAGCGTCTCACTTACGTCACGTCAGACCTCATCCGATCTCTCGCTCACGCACCTTTCATTTCCCGAAGACAACACAGCCTCATGTTTTGGAACGTCTGATGTCATTTCAAATCGAGCGTGCTCCGCTGGACCAACTACAAGACGTCTTGCCCAGATTGTTATCGAGCCTTTCAATCGGCCGAGCGCAAATCGCCTTGGAACACCTACGCAGTAACCTGCAGACTCGTCCGCATGATGAAATCCTGTTTTATATCGCCCGTCAACGGGCATCGGGACAACCGGGGGCGGGAACCGCTAATATTTCGTCATCGATCGCCGCTTTGATCGCCATCCAACAACCTTGCATTGACCAAACAGCCCCATCTGATGTGGCCACCATCGTGCATGCGGGATTTTTAGTCGACCAAACGAGCGATCTTCCCCAAACAACCGCCCAAGAAACCGCTACCAATCCAAAGGCCCTAGAAACGAGCAGCCCAATACCTCAGACCGAGCAGCACCCGATCATTCGACAGATGCGTGACTCTGTTGAACAGGATATGAAAGGCCGCGGTATTGGGTTCATTCAATGGGCGACCGACGCCGCCGATCAGGTCGGCACCAAGGCAAGACAGTGGCATAACGGCCTGGGATTTCAACAGATCGCTACCCTTGATTATCTAACCGGAAATGCGGACCTGGGCACTGCAACCATCAATGGCAAGCCTGCCGAACACGGATCGCCCACCAGAATCCGCTTGCAAGGCATGGATTGGGACAACCAAGCTCGTTGTCTTGCGTTCACGCAACTGGTCGAGGCGACCTACACCGGCACACTCGACTGCCCGAAACTCGCCGAGTATCGCACAACGAGTGAGACGCTTCGTGGCTACCAGACCGCGGCGTCCTTCGCTCCCGAACTGTGGTTTGACGTTTTCGACAACAACACCGCAGACAGCTCCCCCATTGGATGCATGATCCTCGCAAAACACGGCGAGCCACAAGATCAAGCCGCAAACGAGGCTCCCAAGAACCCCGAGGTCGTGTCATCGAAAGGCCCAAATGACGACAATGATCCACCCCGCAATTCCGATGCGTCTTCGGAGGCGCCCGTCATTGAAATTGTCTACATGGGCTTACTACCCCATGCTCGGGGCAAGGGGTTCGGAACCTTACTTGTCGACCAAGCCGCCAAAGTAGCAGTCACTCTAGGGGGGAGCCGATTCATTCTCGGAGTCGATCGAGCGAACCAACCGGCTCTCGACATTTACAAACGCAAAGGCATGACTTCATTACTGAGCGAAACAGTCTGGGTAAAACAGATAAAACTTAGAAACTGACAGCGAGCCTGAACTGCCGTTATTTCACTGAACTGGCACATCACCACAGATTCTTTTCACCAAAATCACCACAGCAGGTTCATAAATCAAACATTTGTTGCGCGGTCGCAAAACTCATCAAAAAGCACAACCAATAGACCTAAATCGCTTGTGTGTATTGACTTACAACAGGCCAATCATTGACATGGCCGATTCAACGAGGACTTTCCAACACCTTTTCCACCGGCACTGGTCGGATACGATCAGTCCAACACGGACCTGCGATGCCAAAACTCAGGCATCAAAATCCGGCTTTTCGGGACACTTTAAAACTTTCACGCAACAAGTCGAAACG
>Ga0315321_10000179_pt1 | contig 43034 bp, 27 predicted proteins | sample M180m21515metaG_FD_203464 | JGI IMG/M metagenome (GOLD analysis project Ga0315321, IMG submission 203464) | Ammonia-oxidizing marine archaeal communities from Monterey Bay, California, United States - M1 80m 21515 | ecosystem: Environmental > Aquatic > Marine > Intertidal zone | place: USA... | reverse complement strand
TAAAGAAAAGGAGGCGCTTGCGGCTCTGAGTGGGCTGCTTGCCGATATTCTTGGAGCCGGGTCATACTCGCTTGGAGAAGAACGAATAGCTGAAATCCACAAGGCGGGCCAGCTTCCGGATTCAAATATTCTTGTGCTGGAAAATCGGAGGCGATCCCGCAGGCAGTCTTTTCTTGCGGTGGGCGGAGTGGCTGCGGTGGTTCTTACTGGATTCGTGGCTTTGTCCCAATTTGACGTTGGTCAACCCAAGATGGGAGTTGACGGCAATGGCGGCCGAGTAACTGAAGAATCAACCCCTGCGGGAAGAGCCGAAAATCTTCCGGGTGAGGTGGTGATACGATCTGCTGAAGGAGTAGCGATTCCTCTTGGGATTTCTAAAGCGGATCCATCCTTCGTTGAAAAGGCGCTCCTCGAAAATGGTCAATTGCCTGAGCGTGAACGCTTTAAAATAGCGGATTGGGTGAACCTTAGTGTGGTAGAATTTGAAGCGCTAGTGGTGATGACGGATCTTGAGGGGTACTTTGAAAGTGGTCTCTGTCCGTGGGATTCCACCAAGTCTCTCTGGATGGTCAGCCTCCGTTCAGCGAATGGTCATACGATTTCGCCGGCTACTAAATTAGTCTTTGATCCGGAATTCGTAGAAAGCGCCTACTTGGTTGGTGGTGGTGGAACTCGGGGAAATAGGCCTGTGAAATCAGGGGAGTTCAATTCGTCCCAGATTTTCCTATACGAGTTGGAGATCAAAAAAGAAGGCGGTCAGCTAGGCTCATTTTCGATCTCTGCTGATCATGATGAGAGTGGTTACGTCCCGATTTATGGCCCGCAGCGGATTCAGGAAAATCCAACTGTGGGTTTCAGGGCTGCGGTTGTTCTTGGTGGTTTCGCCCGGTGGGCCGCATCTGATTCCAGGGAAAAGGAAACCCTTGTGCTGCTTGCGCGTGAAGCGAGAGAGCTCATGGCACTTAAGGAGGTGACCGATGAATCCTGTCGGTATGCCTTGGATGTCATCCTCCAGTCGGAGGAAACGCTAAATCGCTAAAACGACGGCGACCTACATCATTCCGAGCTTCATCTTTCCCTCCTCTGAAATCATGTCCTGATTCCACGGGGGATCCCAAACGAGCTCGACACGTGCTTCATTAATCTCGCTAAGCGACATGATCCGGGCTTGAGCATCGGCCGCTATGACTGGGCCCATTCCGCAACCGGGAGCGGTTAGGGTCATTTTGACATCCACATCAGTTCCAGAGTCTACTTCCGAGAGTGTGCAATCGTAGACCAAACCAAGATTGACGATGTCGACAGGAATTTCCGGGTCAAAGACCTGTTTCATTTGATGCCAGACCTGCTCTTCAAGGCTGGCATCGGTAAGGCGATCGGCTTCCGCTTGCTTCTCCTGTTTTTCGTCAGGATCTACTCCAAGGGCGTCGGCATCACTCGAAGAAATTCGGGCCAAACCTGCCGAAGTCGCTACGGTGTAAGTGCCTCCCAAAGTTTGGGTGATAACCACCGGAGTTCCGGTGGGGAGCGTGATGGTGTCTCCGGATGGGATCTGGATCGCGTCGACTTCGCGGGTAAGGCTGACTTCTTCGTGCATAATATTATGGTGAAGAGGATCGTTGAACACGCCGTTGGTGCAATGGTTTATTTTACCTTTTGCGGTTTGATCTTTTTGAAGGCCTTCGTTGAAGGGACGGGCTCACCAATTTTCTCGACCGGATGGGTGTAAAGATATTTCCATACCGGATCATGCATGAGTGTTCCGTCCTTGCCTTTAAACGATCGACTTCCCGGAGTCACTGAACTGTGGGCGCGGTTGGCATCGTTTTTGACATCGAAGTTTGTGATGAGGCGTCGGGTGCTTCCGTAAGGCGGGCTACTTTTGTCGACATCAACGATTGGTCCAAACTTGTGGAGCCCAAGCATTTCCCACGAGCGTTGGTAGTGGAATTGATCCCAGCCCATGTCTTGAGTGTGGCTGAATCCAAAGAAGCGGTTTGCTGGAGTTTTCGAGGGAAGGGCCTGCCAGGCTTGATATTGGTCCCGGGGACCGCAAAGGGCGACGACGCGGGCTACTTTGGTATGCTTGGCAAGTCGGGATGCGGTCGTGGATCCATGGGAGGCTCCGGTTAGAATTACTTTTTCCCAAATTAGATCGGTCTTATTCGGATTCAAAAATTGCCCCCAATTTCCTTCAGGATTCTCTTTTTCAAGATACTTAACGAAGTTGAGCGAGCGTCCCTTGATGCTATCCCTCACTGGAATATTGGCTTCGTCACTGTGATCCTCGCCGGTTGCAGCTTCAAGTCGCATATCACCTCGGCAATTTTCCGAGACCGGTCGCTGTTGGCAGCATTTTGAAAACCATTGCCGAGCGTAGTGAACCTGGATGGCGTGAATACCATAAGAATTCAAGCGGTCAAGAAGTCCCTGGTTTGGGGCCATGAGCCAAATCGCTAGCCTCTCCTTCGAGGCAATTCGAGTATCAACACAAGCGTTTTGAATGTCTTGTGGTTTGCCCGAGCTATTTTGGAGAACGAATCCGATCGTAGGGTAGGACTTTACTTTCGGATCGATCTTGCTGGCGCGTATTTGAATTTTGTATTGCTGCCCGTCCGCGAGAATAGGAGGTGAAAGGAGGAGAAATAACAGAGTGCGAATGAGCATAAGGTCAAAACGCTGATCGCGTGCTTATTCTTGCAGGCTCTTCGACTGGTCAAAAGGGGCCTGATTATCCTCAAAATTACTGGGATAAACGAAAATTCTGATAATTAAGGCCTTACGCCCATCGAGGGCGCAGACACATGAAGAGAAATCGAAACAGTGTCCTATTTTTTGCGTTCAGTCTGAGTTTGGGACTTCTTTTTTTTGAGGTTTTTCTTGAGACCCAAATGGTAGATCGTGATCTGGCTGTAGGTTTCGCCGGGCCGGAGAACTGGTGAGGGAAATTCCTTTTGATTCGGTGAATCAGGGAAGGTCTGTGACTCGAGGCAGAAAGCTGATCGGTGTGCGTAGTTTTTACCGCCTTTTCCTTTTAGATCATCTAGGAAATTTCCAGTGTAAAACTGGATCCCCGGTTCGGTGGTTCTTACGGTAAGAATTCGACCGCTGGTCGGCTCGGTAACGACTGCTGCTGTTACCATTTTTCCATCGTCTGCTTCTTTGAGGATAAAGTTGTGATCGTATCCTATTCCGTTTTTGAGTTGCTCATTTTCTTCATCGATTCGTTTGCCAATTTGGGTGGACTTTCTGAAGTCAAACGGCGTCCCTTCGACTGGGGCGATACCAGTTGGGATTGAAGTTGCATCGATAGGGTTATAATGTTCGGCGTTGATCTTGATGCGATGCTGGAGATTGGTTTCGCTGCCTTCTCCGGCAAGGTTAAAGTAACTGTGATTGGTTAGATTGAGAATAGTCGGTTTGTCGGTGGTGGACTTGTAACGGATGCGGAGGGCATTGTCTTGGGTCCAGGTGTAAGTCACTGAATTATTCAAGGTCCCGGGGTATCCTTCTTCGCCATCGGGACTGGTATATGTCAGGGTTAAGTTCGGATTGTCGCCCATATTCCCGACCCTTGCTTTCCAGATCTGTTTATCGAAACCCTTGAGCCCACCGTGGAGATGGTTAGGATCGTTATTGGTGGCGACTGAGTATTCTTTGCCATCCAAAGTGAATTTTCCCTTCGCGATTCGGTTCGCGTATCGTCCGGTGATGCAGCCGAAGTATGGACTCTTCTCAACATATTCAGCAACGGTGTCGAAACCGAGGACGACGTCGCCCATTTTTCCATCTTTGTCAGGAACAATGATAGAGGTCACGGTGCCGCCGTAGTTCGTGATGGAAACTTTGGCTCCTGATTCATTTGTGAGAGTATAAAGCGCAACAGGTTTTCCGTCGACTTTGCCAAAGGGCTTTGAGGTCACGGAGAATTTAGCGGCGGAGGCAGCAAAAGGGAGAAATGCGCAGAGAGTGAGGGTCTGTTTGTTCATAATAAGTAGCGGCGTTCGTGTATGAGGATTTTCGATTAATGGATTACTATACTGCGATCTCCAATTCCCTTTGAGAAGCTTACTTTTACCGTTTTCTTGCCCCGGCAATCATTGATGGTTTTATTGAATTTCCTCCCCCTTCTAATGCCCTAGCGGTCCAGTGTTCGTTGCAAAGTAGATTTCGACCTTTGGCAAATAAGCTGATAAGGAGACCTATGATTGAAGGATTAGACTGGGTCGTGATCGTAGTGTCGCTGGCAATTAGTTTGGGAATTGGCTGGTGGGCCGCCAAAAAAAATACCGGTAATACCGAGAGTTTCTTTCTGGCTGGCCGTTCCATGCCATGGTGGCTGCTTGGAGTGTCGATGGTTGCCACGACCTTCGCGGCCGATACTCCAACCCTGATTACTGACTGGGTGAGAACTGAGGGAGTTTCAAAGAACTGGCTTTGGTGGTCTCTTGTTTTTTCTGGAATGCTGACCACCTATGTCTTTGCCAGACGTTGGCGTAGGTCCGGCGTGATGACCGATGTAGAATTTTACGAGTTAAGATACTCCGGGCTCGGAGGTCAGATTTTGCGAGCCTACCGGGCCTTGTATCTCGGGTTGTTTTTTAACGTATTTATCATTGCGGTGGTCTCCTTGGCGGCGATTAAGATTTTGGGAGTTTTGATGGGGTTGGATGCCTGGCAGACCATTCTGCTAGGTGCCGGAGTGACCATGCTTTACAGCGTCGCGGGTGGATTGCGCTCTGTTTTGCTGGTAGATTTTTTCCAATTCGCCTTAGCGATGGTAGGGTCAGTAGCTGCGACGATTTACATTTTAAACATGGATTCGATCGGCGGCCTCGATGGTCTTTTTGCTCATGAAGCAGTGCAAGCCAAGATGAGTATCATTCCGACCAAGGATTCGAACTGGGTCGAGTTTTTCATCATACCAATTGCCCTAATGTGGTGGACTAGTTATTATCCGGGGGCCGAACCGGGGGGCGGTGGATATATTGCACAGCGGACTTTAGCGGCGAAGGACGAAAAGCATGCTACGAAGGCCAATCTATTTTTCAATGTTGCCCACTATGCCTTAAGGCCATGGCCATGGATTTTGGTTGCTCTTGCTTCTTTAGTGATTTTCCCAGACTTGGAATCGATCGATCAAGCCTTTCCAAATTTAGACGATGGAAAGCTTGGGCACGATGTCGCTTATCCAGCCATGATCGCCCAACTCCCGGCGGGATTGAAAGGAGTTGTGCTAGCTTCGTTAATCGCTGCCTACATTTCTACTCTTTCGACTCAGGTGAATCTGGCGTCGTCCTACCTTACCAAGGATTTTTGGAAGAGATTCTGTAATAAAAACGCTGGTGAAGGTGAACAGATCCTGGTTGGTCGGGTGAGCAGTGTTTTGGTTCTGGCATTGGGATCCCTAGTAGCTCTTGCTTTTACGAATGCCGCGCAGATGTTTAATGTCTTATTGATGGTCGGGGCCGGAACTGGCTTGGTGTATTTGCTTCGCTGGTTGTGGTGGCGGGTCAATGCGTGGAGTGAAATTTCGGCCTCCTTGACAGCGATTGTTTCGAGCTATCTCTATACGAGTAAATCGACCTTGCCCTTCGCTGACCCTTTTGGCTGGGCGGTTACGATGGGCCCTTGGAACTATGTCGGGCCAGTTGTCCTGACGACTTTTGTTTGGCTGGTGGTTACCTTTTTGACCAAGCCGGAAGAGTCGGAAACCTTAACTCGATTTGCAAATCAAACGTCTCCTCCAGGGAGTGGGTGGGATCGTTTTAGAACAAAAGAACGTGACGCAAATGAACCATCGATGGGGAGTGACCTCTTAAAAGTTTTCTTTGGAAGTGCCGGGATTCTTGCTGTTCTTATCGGAACAGGGCTGACGATCTATGGGGATTATTTGCCGGGAACTCCGCTTCTTGTTGCCGGCATTTGTACTTTGGTTCCTCTGTTCCGTTCACCGATTAGGACTAACTAGGGATGAGTAATTTTTAGCTCAGAAAAGGTGGTAGGGATATCCGTCACGCGGAGCCCAATTGTTCCAGTTTTGTAAGTCGGGTCGCGATGGGTGAATAGCGCTCTACCGTTGATAGAAACGGTGAATTCCGATCCGACCCCTGTGACCGAAAGTCGATGTTTCTTTGAGGTGTCAATGGGAATAGATTTACGTTTCAATTCTTGCCAACTGCTCCCGTTCATCTTGCCGATCAGGACCGTGTTTTGGCTTGGTTTGATGCCGAGAAAATATCCCCGGGCGGCATCAAACCCTACGGAGGGTGCGGTGATTCGAAATAGAATTCCAGAACCCCGGCCCTCGTTGAGTCCATGAAAGTCGAGCGTGACAGATGCGGTGAAATCATCGGGTGTCTTTTTGTTTAGGATAATCTTTTCACCAGAACGGAAGGTGTTGACAGGGCTTTGGGGGGGGGTGCCAAGTTTGAGGCCTTGCGAAATTGGTTGGTAAAATTGGGCATGCCCGAAGTAGGAGTGATCGGTGTCCAGATCCGAGGAGTAGGGTAAAGTCAACATGCTGGTATGCTCTCCGCCTGGTCGAGGAAATGGTTCGTTTCGGGGAAAGGGTCGGCCAAAAAGTGGACGTCCATCGCGCGACCATTTGAAGGGTTGAATGTGGATACTCCGCTGCCAACCGGGAGCCCGGCTCTCCTTGGCGTGGAAGACCTGCCACCACTCGGAACCGTTAGGTGATCTCACGAAGCAGGAATGACCAACTCCAAAGGTCTCCTTAGTAGATTGAAATACCGAACCCTTGTTCTTTTTCCACCCCAAAGGATTAAGGGGATCATCTCCCGTGAGTTCAAGGATCCCGACTTTATAGCTTGGGAGCCAGGAAGCACCGCAAGAGTATGTGACGAAGGTTCGATCACGATTTTGAAGGACTTGAGGTCCTTCGTTTAGACCGCGCCCTCGTGGCTTTGGTTCGGTAAGCTCCCAATTATAGTCTAAGTTATCACAGATTCGGACACGTTTGGTCGAGAGTTTGAGTGGGCTCTCCATTTCTGCAATGTAGAGATACTGGTGATCAGTGTCGGGGCCGTCCCAACCGGACCAGATCGCGTAGAGTTTATCCTTCAGCTTAAGAGGAGTCATATCAATCGCCCAAAGATTTTGATTAGCGGTCTCACCGGTCTGGAAAGGACCGTGGAGTTGATATTCCCCCAAGGGGTCATCGGTTCTAGACTGGAGGACGTATGCGCGGTGATTCTCGTTCTTCCCGTCGGATGCAGCGAAATAGATATGCCATTTTCCGTCAAGAAGGTGAAGCTCTGGAGCCCAAACTTGTCTTGAATATGGGCCTGAGTCGGGTGAACTCCAAACGAGGTGCCGTTGGCCGAAAGAGGTGAGGTTTTGTGAGGTGTGAATAGTGATTGCACGATCGCCTTCCGATGAGCACCACAAGTAGCGTTTGTTTTTTTCATCACGCACAACCCACGGATCTTGACTGACTCCGATTGGATTCACGAAGTGGGTTTTTGGAAGGGCGCCTGTCTTGCTATAGGTTGGGTCGGACCCATCAACGGGCATGCCAGAATTCCACTTCAGGAGTGCCTTGTGGAGTTCATTAACGATTTTGGGATTCTCTTTGGCGAGGTTTTGTGACTCACCCGGATCCTGGGGGAGATTGTAGAGTTGGGGATCAGATCCATCGATATTGATAAGGTATTTCCAATCACCATGGCGAACGGCGAGGTCTGGATTGTCTTCATCGAATCCGTGGCCGAAACCGGGGCGGTCCGGAGGGCGCCGCCAAAAGAGCGGGGCTTTACGGGATTCGTATGATTTTCCGATGAGAGCTTGGGCGAGATCTTCGCCATCAAGTTTTCGGGAGGGCTTGGTCCCGGTGAGTGAATAGAGTGATCGGTTGAGGTCGATTGCCGAAAAGACAGAGGACTCATTGGTAGTCCCTTTTCCTTCAGCGGGCATGAGTCCGGGCGCCCAAACAATGAGAGGTGATCGAATTCCTCCCTCATACATCCAAGTTTTGGCCCCGCGGAACGGTCTTGATGTTCCAGCGCCTGGCTCGTGTCCATTGTCTGAGCATACGGTGATGATGGTGTTGTCGCGTAGCTTCGGATCGTTACGAACCCGATCAAAAAGGCGCGCGAGCTGTTCGTCCATGGAATCGAGAACACCATGATAAAGGGCCCGACGACTGCCACCCCACTTTTCGAGTGGCGGCCACCAGGGACCATGGACGTCGTCTGGCCAGAGGTTGATAAAGAAAGGTTTTTCCTTTTTCTGTGATTGATCGATAAAATTGAGGGCCTCGTTGATGAAGCCGGTGGTGATTTCGAATCGCTGCTTCCACTTAAAGCCTTTGCCGAGTCGCTCGGCATCGGCCCAAATACGACCTTGGATGGGCTCTCCTCCGTCGGGGTTGGGCTTGAGGGTAAGAGGAAGAAGTTTTGGGCCGATCCCTTCGAAGTTAGTTAAACTTTTATCAAAACCGTAACTTGAAATTTCGGGAGCTTCAACGACATCGCGTTGCCCTCCCATATGCCATTTACCGAAATGGCCAGTGGCGTAACCCGCTTTCTTGAGCTGTCGAGCAAGGGTGGGGGCTTCCGGATCGAGCCATTGGGCCATCCCGCGTCTTTTGTTATCGCGCCGATTATTAAGGTAGGAAGTGATTCGCCAACGGTGTGGGTATTGTCCGGTAGTCAGGGCAACACGGGATGGAGAACAAATGGGGGAATTCACGTAAAAATTGGTGAACTTAATGCCCTCGGAAGCGAGGCGGTCGACGTGTTGGGTTTTGACCTTACCTCCGAAACATGAAAAGTCTGAGTATCCCATGTCATCGATGAAGACGACAATGACATTAGGCCTATCTTTAGAGTGTGCTTCTCGAAAGGAAACTGAAACGGATAGGAGAAGAATGAGAAGGAGTTTCATTTCATGTGAGCCCTAATAAAATACTGATTGCGGCACAAAATTTGGAACTTCTGGCCTACACTGTATGGACAAAGGTGAGGGGTATGGTGTTGATTATTTTTTGCTGAGATTAGCCTGCATATCTTCGAGCGAAACCCCTTTAGTTTCGGGAACCATTAAGCGGATCCAAACGAGTTGGAGAATCATCATGGAAGCAAAGAAGCCGAAGATTTGGGTCGCCGTAAAGGCTTCCATTGCAAGAGGGAAAATAAAGGTCAAAATGGCAGCGAAGACCCAATGAGTGGCGCAACCAAGTGACTGCCCAAAGCCCCGAGCCACGGTTGGAAAGATCTCTGAGATGAAGACCCAAATGACTGCGCCTTGCCCGACAGCGTGTGCGGCAATGAAGGCAAGGATGCAAATCAGAACGAGGTTACTGCCAATTCCAGCTTCTTCTTTGGCGGATTTGAGGGAGTCGCTAGCGACTTCTTTAACCCAGGATTCGGAAAGGTTTTCGGAGGTAACTTGAGAGGTGTATTTTTCGGGAAGTCGGGAAATATTGGAGGCGATAGCCGGCGCTGAATTATTGAGAGAAATGGCATCAGCGGCATCAGCAAAGGGAACACGGTAACTATGAAATGCCCACGCGCATACGGCGAGTGAAACGATATATCCAAAAGAGCCAATGTAGAGAAGAGAGCGTCGGCCAAGTTTGTCGATAAGTCGAAGGCCAACTAGGGTGAAGATCAGATTCACCAAAGTGATGAGGCTGGCATTAAAAAGAGATTCGCCTGGATCGAAACCGGTCATACCCAAAATGCGCGGGGCATAGCCGAGGATGGCATTGATTCCGGACAGTTGATTAAAGAAAGCGATGAGAAAGGCGAGAACAAGTGCAAGTTTTAGAGGCTTCCAGAAAACGCGAGACATACCTGATTCAAGGTCGCCAGCTTGCTCGATCTCTCCTACTGTTTCTTCTAGTTTTGCTTCTGAAAAGGTCGGATTAATTTGACCTAAAATTCTTTTTCCTTCCTCTCGCTGACTATTGTTGATGAGCCAGCGGGGGCTCTCAGGAAGGGTGAAACACATGAAGGAATAGACCAGAGCCGGGATCGCTTCGATTCCAAGCATCCAACGCCAAGCTGTGTCACTGTCTGGCCCCATCATCTGAAGGATGATCGCATTTGAAACCGTGGCGATGAGAAGCCCGAAAACAATGTTGAATTGAAACATGCCGGTAAGGCGCCCACGACGTTCCGCTGGTGATATTTCAGAAATGAAGAGGGGCGCCGCGACGGTTGAAACGCCAATTCCGATACCTCCTATGAGACGTGAGATTGCAAAGATGCTAACATTGGGGGCGAAAGCAGAGCCGATCGCCGAGACAAAATAGAGGATGCCGATCCATAGGAGAACTTTCTTACGACCAAACTTGTCGGTAGGTCCGCCTCCAAAAATTGAGCCCACAACTGTACCCCAAAGTGCAGCACTCATGGCAAACCCATGTTCAAGTCCGCTGAGCCCCCAGAGGGATTGGATCTTTTGTTCTGCTCCCGAGATTACGATAAGATCGAAGCCGAAAATAAATCCGGCTAGAGCGCAGGTGATTGCCCAGTAGAGCAGCTTTGAGGAAGAATTTCGCATGATTAAAGTTAGAATGAAGGCCTCACCATCTGCTATTTACGGCGTGAATTGAAGAATCCTTTTATCCAATCGTTACTTTTGAAGTTGTGATTCTGCCTGCAAAACAAGAGAGCTTTTAAGAAACCACGGATGTTGCTCTTATTGTGATTTCAGCCCAACTGTATTCACAGCGATAACACGATATTTATGCTGCGTTCCGGGTGTGGGCTGCGGGTCTATAAAAATCATTTTAGAGAGCGGTTGCTGCGGAGTGTCACTGTATTGAAGCCCCTGAAAGAGTGGCCTCCCAAAACGGGTTAGTGGCTCATCAGGAATGGTGGCGATGGGTTTGTCATCCCGAAAAATGATGAAGTGGGCGAGGCCGCTTTCGAGGTCAGCCGTAGCGGTCCAGGTTAAGGTGGTACCATTGACTCTTAAATCAGTGGGTAGAGGCGGTGGAGTTTGATCCGGGATGGCTGTATTCTTGATGTAGGCGAGCCACATCTTTTTAATTCTCGGACTGGGAAGCCAAATATTCCGACCGTCGATCTGATGTCGAAAGCTTCCCGAATTCTTAGAGGTGATTTTGACCAGTTGCGTGTTGGGAGCTCTTGGGAGTCGAAGGTCAAGACAGGAATCGAACCAAGGGATGGCAAGATATCGTTGGTTTCCGCATTCGTGGGAAGTGAGCGGATCAACGGCATAAGCAATTTGGCCATTCTTTTTACTAAGGGTGTCGAAAAAGACCTCGTTGGCTGGCCAGACTCGAGAAAAACGCCCTGTCTTGACGGTGACACCCTCTTTTGTTCCAAGGTTGCACATAATAGGAACAGTGAGTGCTGCTTCGGGTATTTTGTGAGGTTTGATAGAGGGTCGATCTAAACTTTCTTTTAGGTAGGGGACGCCAGAGCGAAGCCAGACTGCTGCGACTTTTTCTGGGTGAAGCATCAGCATTCCTCCCGCCCAGTGTCCGCCGCCACTGTGTCCCCAAAGAGCCCACGGAATCCTCGAGAGCTCAAGGTGATCGGATTTTTTTCCGAGGTCGACTAGAGCTTGCTGGAATCTTGATCCCGAACCATTTCGTGGATCGCACCATAATTGGCAATCCGTGTCTTTTGGCTGTTCATAGGAAGGAGCCATAAGGGCGCAATCATGCTTTCTCGCAAGAGCCTGCCAATGAAGATCATAGGCTCCGGTGAGGCCTGATTTACAGGAGCCAATCCCGCATCCGTGTTGGTGCACAACGATGCCGCGCAGCGTCTTGACATTGGGTGGGATCCAAATCGTGTATTTGACAGCGAATTTAAGTTGCTGAGGTTTGACTCCAGCCTCGTATCGGATTCTAAAATAAGGAGGGTTGGCAGGGGGAAAAACCTCATAAGGACCTTTCGTTTCTTGGGCGCCGATTTGCGCTATAATCAAAGGAATCGCGATAAGAAATAGACGAAGTTTCATTGTAAATGGTCTTTGAAGTTCTGAGGAATTGCTAACGAGACGTCTCAAGGTCGAGCAGGGGAAAGATAGCCCTTACTCAGATACCCAATAGAATTTGAAGGTGGTCATGGCTCGCCTGATTATTTTTGATTTCGATAAAGGGGAGCTCTCCATCCTTTTTTAGGAGTTCCTTGAGGACGCACTCTATAAGCGGAAGGTGGAATCTTTGTGTCTGCGAAAGTGCGGAGAGGCAGGTTGTCAGGGAGGTGCTTGATGCGGATATCCTTGAATTGAATCTGCATTGCGGGCCCGACATGAACCTGAAAGCCGAAGATTCCACCGAGCACACGCCCATCTTCATCGAGGTCAATGAAGTCTGCGGTCATGCTTTCATTGACCCAGTGCTGGTGATGGTTTCCGCGAACACGAACGCGGTAGTCATGCCAAACATCAGGGGAGAATTTCTTCACGGGCATTTCGCCGATGACCCAAGATTGACCCTTTTGATCAATAACAACTTTTTGGCCGGTGTAAGAAAGGATTCGGCGGCCCCGCTCTTCGTAGGCCATGCCATTCATATTCTCGCGGGCCATGATATCGCATTGGTAGCCACCAGCGACATCCAGACCAAATTCGGGGATCATCTTACTTCGATACTGGATGCCGCTATTGGCTTGATCGCTGAATTTTACTTTTACCTGTAATTCGAAGTTGCGAATGGTTGAGGCGTTCCAGGTGATGAAGCGGTTCTTTCTTAAGGATCCGTCGGTGACACCTGTGAGAGCGCCATCTTTGACTGACCAGTATTTTTTGTCGCCGGTCCATCCGTTTAAGTTTTTACCGTTAAAAAGGCGCACAAAGCCATCTGATTCAGGCTTAATAGTCACCGCGGCTGATGCTTCAGGATAGGGGGGGGTCGAAGCAGTGAATTTTTGAGTGGGTGGGTCGAGAGGTCCGCCCATTTCCTTGATTCGCTGGTCGGTTCGTTTCCGAAGTTTCTCAAGGATCTTGGCGTATTTGGGATCACTTGCCCGATTGACCAATTCATCTGGGTCTTTTTTAAGGTCGTGTAGGAATTCGGTGTCGTGATCGATGTAGCGAACATATTTGTGAGTGGAATTACGAATTCCCTCGTAAGCGGGGATTCTGTGCCGAACGGCGAAGTGTTCATGGAAGGTATCAGAACGCCAGTTTTTGGGTTCCTCGCCATCGACGATTGGCTTGAGACTCCGTCCGTCAAAACGCGTGGGTGATACTAGGCCGGCCCAGTCAACAAAGGTGGCAGGGAGGTCGATATTAAGAGCGGGAAGAGTGGAGACTTTTCCCTGCTTGTCTTTTGAAACACGTGGGTCAGCAATGATCATAGGAACCTGGATAGATTCCTCAAAGTGAGACCACTTTCCAGAGAGCCCTCGATTCGCCATGTGATATCCGTTATCTGCTGAATACACGATAATGGTATTGTCTGCGAGACCGGCATCATCAAGCGATTTGAGGAAGCGGCCGATAGCATTGTCGATTCCAGTGACCATGCGGTAGTAGGCCCGCATGTTAGTTTGGTATTTCTCGGGAGTGTTCCAGCGCCAGAAGAACCGCTCACGAGTGATGCTGGTTTGAAGAAAGTCTGGAAGGTTATCAAAAATGGCGGGGTCAGCCAGTCGAGGAGGCCCAATGTAAGTGTCATTGTAAAGCCCGTTTGCAGACTGAGGCCACGCGAAATGCCCAATGCCGGGACGGCGGTCGCCATCTTCAGCGTGACATGCGTTAAACCACATGTTGAGGGCAAAAGGTTTGTCCTTAGGTTGCCGTTGTAAGAAGTCGATCCCCTTGTCCACGATGAGGTCGGTTTCGTGGCGAAGCGTGCCATCGGGAAGCGTTTTGAAGAATGGGTTTCGCCCAATGACCTCGATTTCGTCAAAGTGTGCCTTTCGATTAAACTTACGAGAGGCCATGACATGCCATTTTCCGAAGTAGCCGGTTCGGTAGTTGTTTTCCCGCAGCAGATCGGAATAGAGAACCTTAAGCGCTGCGTCTCCGACACGGTCGCCGTTTCCGGGAGTACGATAACTGCGGGCAGTCATCCCGGTGAGGATGGAGGTCCGGCTGGCCCAACAAATTGGGTGGCTCACAAAGGCTTGTTGAAAACGGGTGCCCCGCGCGGCGAGGCCGTCGATGTGTGGTGTCTTTACGACAGGGTTTCCATAGCAACCTAGGGTCGAGATTGTCTGATCATCAGTGAAGAAAAAGACAATGTTCGGTTTCTTGGCGGCAATGAGATTGTGCGAAGTGATTGCGAATAGCGTGCAAAAGATCTGGGGGAACCGACTCATATCGGGGTTAATGATACCCTAATCCTACCAATGTTACGATGGCGTTTACGAAAAATTGCTGGGAATTGCAACTAGATGGATCCCTCAGGATAGATCGCAAAAAAGATCGAAGACAAGGTGAGTTAGGCTCAGATAAAGCGTTTATTCTCAACCCTCTAGAGGTTGCCATTTTTCAATTCCTTGACGGCGTAATCAGCAGCGCGAGCAGTAAGAGCCATATAGGTGAGCGAAGGGTTTTGGCAACCCGCGGAGACCATAGCAGAGCCATCAGTGCAGAAGACGTTCTTAGCCCCCCAAACCTGATTGTGTTGAATTGAGAACTGAGCTGCCCATACGGGCCGTTCCCATCTCGTGGATACCAAGGCCAATTCTGGGCTGCCGATTAAAGGTTCGGAAGCAAGGGATGTAAAACCCGTTGGGACGACGACCGTAATGAATTTTGTCCTGATGAGTTTCAAGGCTGGCACTAGCTCCGGCACCAAGGTGGTGATCCATAAGGTAGCCGCCGAGCGAGCCGCTTTCGTCCATGCCATTAGGGAAGCGCCGCGACTTTGAATTCATGAGAATGGCGGTCGAGGCTACAGTGGAAGCGTTTAGGAAAATGACCTTGGCGTAGTATTCGATAGTTTCAAAGGTGATCTCGTCGATAAGTCTAACTCCAATCGCCTTCTCGGCTTTGTCATCGTATATTGCGGAGTGAACGATTGAATGGGGACGGAAGGGTCATCTTACCAGTATTAGCAGCAGCCTTCAAGGTCGCGGCCTGGCTGCTGAAGTAGGCTCCAAATGGACAACCGCGGCGACAAAGGTTTCTGTACTGACAGCTAGCGCGGCCGAGAGCGATTTGCTCTTCGGTCGGCGCCGTCAGGTGCGCGACTCGTCCGGGAATTAGGGTGCGACCTTTCCCTTTTTCTTCGATGGCGGCCTTAAGGTCTAGTTCGGGAGGAGTAAGATCCATCGGCGGCTGAAAATCTCCGTCGGGGAGCTGTGCGAGTCCTTCCTTGGAGCCACTGATTTCAGCGAATTCCTCAACGTAAGAATACCAAGGCGCGAGTTCCTCGTAGGAAATAGGCCAGGGGATAGAGTTGCCTTCCTTGGCGTTGGCCTCCATATCGAGAGGACTGAGGAGGTGCAACAAAGTTAATTTTCATTGCGAAGCGAGTTCTATTTTCGCTGTTAGTAGCTCCGTCCCCAAATTGCTCGAGATTTGGTCAGTTTTCCAGTCATGAAGCAAGGCGTCTCGATTTCGTCTTGCCTGTCGATGGGTAGACAGCGAATGGTGATCTTAAGGCGTTTAGAAATCTCTTCTTCTTCCTCGCGCGTTCCTGCCCATGACGTGACGAGCCAACCGGGATTCGGATTAGAATCTTCCCAGTGTTTTTCGAAAGAACTGAGATCAGCGCACTCGGTAATATTTTCGTCACGGAATCCGCGAGCTCGATCTAGCAGTGACGTGTGGATGTCGTCTATAATTTCGATTGCACTGACAAGAAATTCCTCTTGGCTTATGAAGCTCTTTTCGTTGGGAGCCTGATCACGTCGTTGAAGGCAGACCTTTTTTTCCTCAAGGTCTCGAGGGCCAATTTCAACTCGAAGCGGGACACCTTTTTTGACCCACTCCCATTTCTTTACACCTCCCCCGAGATCGCGTTTATCAACGTGGACCCGAAGGGCTTCGTTCCCGTAAGATTGCTCGCGGAGCCGCGCGGCGAGGGTTTCGCAGGCGGTTACGATGGCATCGCGTGAATCCTCTTTTGGGGTTACCGGAACAATAACGATTTGCTGAGGCGCAACTCGAGGTGGTAGAACAAGACCATCATCATCAGAGTGGGCCATGATGAGTGTTCCAACAAGACGGGTGGAGACCCCCCACGAAGTGGTGTGGACATGTTGTTCCTTGTTATCACGATCCACGAAGGTGATGTTTTGAGCTTTAGCAAAATTTTGACCGAGGTAGTGGGACGTTCCGGCTTGAATTGCTTTTTTATCCTGCACCATAGCTTCGACGGTTAGGGTGGACTCAGCACCAGGGAAGCGTTCAGCCTCAGTTTTCTCTCCCATAATGACAGGGATTGCGAGAAGATCCTGGAGAGCATCGGCATAAAGCTGATGGATCATCTGGGTTTCTTCTAGAGCCTCTATCTTGGTTTCGTGTGCAGTGTGACCTTCCTGCCAGAGGAATTCAGCGGTGCGGAGAAAAAGACGTGGGCGCATTTCCCAGCGCATTACATTGGCCCACTGGTTGATTAAAAGCGGAAGGTCGCGGTAGGAATTGGTCCAACGAGAGAAAGCGGCCCCGATGATGGTTTCTGAAGTAGGGCGAATGACGTAAGGCTCGGCAAGTTTACCGGTGGGGACCATTTTGGTTTTACCGGTTTCAGGATCTTTTGCTGTCTCAAGACGATGGTGGGTGACTACTGCACATTCTGTTGCAAAGCCCTCGGCGTGCTCAGCTTCCTTTTCCAGATAGGAAAGGGGGATTAAAAGGGGGAAATAAGCATTTTGATGTCCGGTTGCTTTGAATCGCCCGTCAAGATCACGCTGGATGGCTTCCCAAATCGCAAAGCCCCATGGTTTGATGACCATACATCCCCGGGTCTCAGAATTCTCAGCAAGATCGGCAGCGCGGACGACTTGTTGATACCACTCGGGAAAGTTCTCCGTGCGCGTGGGTGTGATTGCATTTTTCGGCCTCGCCATTACTGGCGCAGGATTAGGGAAAGTGCAAGCGAGGCAAAGGAAAAACGAGGTTTGGATTCAGAGAAGTTTGACAGATTGATGCGGTGTCTTGCCAATTTGATCGCGATTTTCTAAAGTCTCGCTGTGCAGAGTGATCTTCGCGCCGTCCTTCAATACGTCCCGTTCTTCCGTGGGAAGACTTTCGTGTTGGTAATTGATGCTGCTAGGATGCCGGAACTGGCTCTTGCAGAATCCCTTCTTGATTTAATTGCACTCCAGCAAATTGGTGTGAAATTGGTGGTGATCTCCATCGGAAACGGCGAGGCCCGAATTGACCATCTGCTGATCGATGGTGAGCTAAAGTGGCAATCGGCTCACTTGGAAAAGGATCAGGTCGAATCAATTTTGAATCGTGGTCAATTGGCTCTGATAGAGAGGCCTGAATTGGAGAGTCTCGGAAATGAGGTAGTAGAGTTGGCCAGTTCGCTCGGGGCATTTAAGTTAATCGTATTCCTTTCCGAACAGGTGTCGGGCGGGAATGCCATTTCAAGCGAGGATGCCCGCAAGTGGCAGGGTGAGAGCGAGGTTTTATTGCATCGCGCTGCTGAAGTTTGCATTCTCGGAATTCCCCGTGTCCATCTTCTAAACGAGAATTATCAGGGTGTATTAATGGACGAGCTTTTCTCAAACGAGGGTGTTGGTGTAATGGTTTACGCCGATGACTATCTTTCGATTCGGCCGATTGCACCTGACGATATTTCAGAGCTACTGGCAATGGTGGGGCGTTCGATGCGTGATGCTCACCTTGTCCCACGTTCCTATGAAGAAATTGAGACTTCGCTTAGTGACTTTCTTGTAATGACAATTGATGGTAATGTTGTGGGGTGCGTGGCTTTGCATTGCTCGAACGACCGCAGGTGTGCTGAGATCGCCTGTCTTTACGTAAAACAAAGTCACGGAGGGCAGGGATATGGCCAATTACTTGTCGAGGCTGCCGAACAACAGGCTCGTGAACTTGGGATTCCTTGGGTGTTTGCTCTCAGCACTAGGGCTATCGATTTTTTCGTGGAGCAGCTAGATTACCATCCCTGTCCAATCGAAGTGATTCCAGATTCCCGGCAAGAGAGACTTAGATCAACAGCTCGGGAATCCTTGGTAATCCGGAAGACGATAACCTGATTATTTATTCCTCAAGAAGCCCAGCAGACAAACGTTGGACGGTTTCGATATCGATGAGGAAATAGCTCGGATCCGTATCGGTCTTTCCGAAGAGAAGCCGATTCACCTGCCCTTCGATAATTTTTGAAATCTTAAGCTCGCGTTGCACCGTTCCAACCGGCTTTCCATTGTCATCGATTTCCTCGACTAAAACGGCGATCCTGAGGTCGGGCTCGACTAGTCGGCTCGCTGCATCCTCGACCACGGGGCCAATCCATTTCTTAACCTCAACATCTGTGAGTTTCTTAAGCAATTTCTCGGCCTTGTTTGTGTTGAGGAGCGCGGTGACATTCTTGTTTGATCGAGTGGCGGACCACTCCGAGGCATAAAAATTATAACTCAGGTTCAAAGCTGGTTGGCCCTTCTTTTTAATTGAGAGCCCATTGATCTCAAACCGATTGATATTCCAAAGGCGTTCGCCTCGCCATTGGAAAGCTTCCAGAGGCATTTGGCCGATTTTCTCGGCACCAATTTCGACAACATGTGGAGTGTGATTACCTTTTTCATCGAGCCGGTTCGCGAAAAAGTGGCGGGCGCTCACCTTTCCTAGGTGGAGAGTGATATCATTGAATTTTACAACCTTAGGGGTATCGAGACCCAGTAATTCCAGTCCGGTTGCTCGGCTAGTTAAGTTGTTCCCGGGACGCGCTACGATTTGTAGTTCAGAATTCTTTTCGCCTTGGATTCCTGCCTCATAAGCTTCCTCGGAGATTTCAAGCGGACGGCCATTGTTTGCGCGACGGGCGAAGTATTGAGGTTGGAGTTTTTCGCCCACAACAAAGTTTGCTGGTTCTCCGTCTTTGAGGTTGATTGAAATTTTCCGGATAGGTCGATCAAGCCCGTATTCGGCCGGGTCGGTGGCGGCGTCATTGGTGAAGCCCTTTACTTCATTTTTAAAGAGGGCCTGAAAGAGTTCATTGATTTGGAAAATATTGGCAGGACCATCGTATTTAGGTCCACGCGAGGATGGGAAATCTTCCTGCGATACTCTAGCATACCAGCGTCGTGCGCGCTCGTGGGGATTCATCTCGAGGATGAGGTCGACTTCACGCCCCGTGAAGTCGCTGATCTTGATCGACTCCACCTGCCTGACCTGGAGGGAAGTCATGGTGCGGCTGCGGATTAAATTTACGCTGCGGGGAATACTGTCGAGCATAGTGCCCGGTCCTTTTGGAACCAAAAGAACTGCTGATCGCTTCTTCTCGGGACCTTCCGAGACAATCACGGGAACTGTCGAGACCTGATCATTTTCTGGTGGATAAAATGTTGCCTTGACCGGATTACTCAAAGAACCGTCCGGAAGAATGTATCGAACGCTAATGGTGTAATCAATGTTGTCCGGGAGAGGGTCGGGAAGCGCTAGGGCCGATTCATCAAGAACCGCGTTCGCTTGAAGGGCTGCTAAGCCGCCAAGAATCTTGGTAACCGTTGCGGGGCTGCTAGCGAGTTCGTAGGGTTTTGTGATCCTCCACTCATCGGTTTTAGAAAGAGCCTCACGCTTGATTGTGATTTCGGAATTCTTCTCGCTAAAGGTGATTTCTCCTGCAAAGGCCGGAGAATTATAAAAGACCTGATGATCTCGAAAGAGCCGTAATTCTCCGGTGAAAAGGTCCCTCATTTTTACGGTTCTCAGTTTAGGATCCGCGAAATCGGAACAGACATAAAGATAGCTTTCTTGATCTTCTTCTTCCGGTTGTATGATAAGAGTAGGGAAGCTTGGAGGAGCTTGTGTTGGATCTTCGGATTTGAAGTTAGGGTCGAAACCTCGCCAGCTTGTGTAGCGACCCATCTTGAAGTGGCACAAGGGATTTCCTTCTTTATCAAATAGCTCAACCTCTATTCTATCTTTCCTGAGTCCGAACTCGGCAAGATCTTCTACTTCGTCACGTTTGATAACATCTTCGATTTGTAGGCGGGCCGCGAAATCAATGAGCGAGCGAACAGTGCGGGCATCGGCGTAGTCATCCCACGGCTCTTTAATGAGCCAGATTCCGCCAGCTTTGACGATTTCTGCGTGAGTTTCATCGCTGTTAAGGATATCAATGCGGCCTACCTCAGCTGGATCGAATTGATAAACGGTTTCACCGGGCTTCAGCGGCGGAGACCCCATGATGAAGTTCAAATTGCCATGGAGTTGGTGCATCACCGCAAGAAAACCCAGACCAGCTGTGAATAGGCTTATAAAAAGGGTGGGGAGAACTCTCATATTACAAAATTTTAAGCGCGGCGCATGTTCCAGACGAACATCGCGGTTAGGAAGAGACCTGCTGGAATGAAAAAGAGGACAAGGTTGCCCAGGAATTTCACCTCATCTTTGATCAGGTTAAGTTTCCGGCGCTGCAGAGTTTTTGGGCCAATTCCCATCAATTCTTCACGCCCAAGAAGCCAGTATGTTGAGTTTTTGATGAAGTCGAGTTGCTCGTTGCCGAGACGAGTGGGATCTAGGAAATCAGAGGTAGAAAGAACGATCATTTTCGAGACATTTGGTGCTGTATTATCGGCATTGGCATTACCTCGGATCACGGCGGCTCCTATGGAGAGAGGTCCGCGGTAGTCTGCATCGTCGTCATATTTGGGATTTCCTTTTTTATAGTCAGTCTCGCCCCAGAAATCGGGAGCTGTTTCAATAAGGCTATATGCCTGAATCCGGTTGGTCACAAGGTCTTCCGCACCCTCCCGAACCTCGAGGCTGCCTACTCGCCCCTCGAAGGGAACCGATTTCATTTCGAGACTTTGATTGATGCCGAGTCCGGCCCCTGCTGTGAAGGTGGCGAGCACTTGATTTTCAGTCCGACCATTTCGGGTGCGAATAATCCGGTCGTCACGCGGAGTAACCCCATTTTTACGAAGGAAGGCCCGGAAGTTAACAGGGCGGGTAGTCGGGTTCAGATACGCGATGATCGAAGAGGAAGAACGTCTCCAGTAGTTCTCAAGAACATCAATTTCATTAGGCTCAAAATCATACTCGGGTGCCACGATAACGAGCCCTTCAGCATTGTCGGGAATCTTGTCGACTTGAGAGATCTTGAGTGGGAGCAGAAGGACATTTTGTTTCTGCAAAGCCTCACTGATGACCTGCCGGGGAGATCCAGCTGCGGTGACCTCAAGGTCGCTCTTGTCTTCAACGAGATACATAATGCGGGGTTTCCCCTCGATTGCGGATTGCAGCATCGAGCTGAGCAAGTCTTCGTCTTGATAGCCAACTAGGCGTCTTTGTTTGTTTACATCGGTCCGGTTGATTACCATCGAACTTGCGGGAAGATAGCGCAAATGACTAGTGACCTCTTCGGTTGGCTCAACTGAGTTAGCTGCAGCTCCCTGACGGGCGTCGATGATGAAGATGTCGTCCTCAAAAAGTTTGTCTGCCAGTAGGTCGCCATAGTTGTTTTGAATCTCGAAAGCGCGATCTTTGTCGCGAATGGGATCGAGATATTCTAGTTTAACTTTACCGTTAGAAAGCCGCTCGTATTCTTCGACTACCGGCCGAAGCCGAGAGTAATGAGGGGAGGTTTTCCGGAGCGCTGCAATTATTTTGATAGGCCTTTCTCGTTCTTGCACCCCGGATGAGATGAGAAGTTTTGCAGTTGCCTCCGAAAGAGTGAAATCGTTGGTTTCGGTTAGGTCGTAACGCGTGTGATAAGTCAGCGCGAGATAGTAAATGAAGATCAGCGAAAGGAGTGCAAAAAACACCTGAAGGACCGCACGCAAACCCAGTCCCAGCCGTTTGACTGGTTGTGGTGGTGGCGCCATATTGAAGTTGGAATCTGTGTCAGCCATGCTTACTAAAAATCAGGGTTTCCAACGTCGGAAATCCAAGAGGTGAAAGGTGAGGAATAGAAAAAAAGCGCTTGTTGATAAATAGAACACAATTGCCCTGCTGTCGATAAGCCCCCGGGAGAACTCACGAAGGTGGTTCTGGGAAGAGATGAACTCGAAGAAGGGGGCCGCGGGAATCTGGTCTCCAAATAGCAGGGGGATAAATCCCAAGAAAATATGAAAGATGAGGATGGCGGTGCAAACCACCCCAGCAATAATCTGACTCGACGTCAGGGCCGAAGCTAGGCAACCGAAAGCGGTGAAGAGCATCCCCATCAGGGCAATAATAGTAATCGCACCAGCCAGTTCTCCATTGGTGAAAGGAGGGGGCACATCAGTTACGATGGTGAAAAGGTAAAAGTGGACTACCGCTACAATCCAGAGAGAAAGGAAGGTTGTGTAAGCCGCTGAAAATTTCGATAAAATCACCTGCCAGGTACGAACTGGAGCTGTGAGAAGTCCCTCAATTGTTCCTGATCGATTCTCTTCGGAAAACAGCCTCATTGTAAGAACTGGGAACAAAAAGAGAAAGTAAATCCCAAAAATTGGTGAAGTGAAGGTGACAAAAACGAGACTTTCGGGAACAGCGTTGTCCGAGAATTGCTTGAAAGTAGCAGTCAGGGCGAAACCTTGCATAAGAGCTGCAAAGCAAAGAATGAGCCAGCCGAAGGGGCTGAGGAAATATGATTTTAATTCCTTAAAGTAAAGAATCCGGAAGATGCGCATGAGAATGAGGGCTTAATCTTTGCGGGTGAGTTCAATAAAAACTTCCTCGAGGGTGCCAATACGGCGGCTCAGAGAACGGAGGGGCCACTTTTTTTCGGCGGCAAGATTACTAATCTTCAGGCGGGTGTCGGTTTTCGGTGCAGCGAAGAGGGTGAAGCGATTCCAGTCATCTTGGAGTGATTCGCCGACCACGCGGGTGATCTCGTCGAATTCCAAAATTATTTCTTCGACTTCACTTTTCGGAGCTTTGAGCTCCACCGTGACCCGTCCAGCTGTTCGCATAGAGCCGACCAGGCTCTCTGGAGTATCGGCCGCTTTTATTTTGCCTTCATCAATAATTACCACCTTGTTGCAGGTCATTTCTACTTCGCTGAGGATATGAGTTGAAATGAGAATGGTGTGCTTTTCGCCAAGATTCTTGATTAGGCTGCGAATCGCCCGGATTTGATTTGGGTCTAAGCCATTGGTCGGCTCGTCCAAAATCAGCAAATCTGGCTCATGGATCAGTGCGTCAGCTAGGCCAACCCGCTGACGGTAGCCTTTGGAGAGGGTCTTGATCATCTTTCGGCGGACATGAGTGAGCCCGCAGGTTTCCATGACTTCGGACAGCCGTTTTCGCAAACGACTCCTCGACAGTCCCTTGAGACCTCCACGGAATCGAAGGTATTCTTTTACCCTCATGTCGGTGTAAAGAGGCACATTTTCCGGCATATAGCCGATTCTTTTTCGGACCTCGAGCGATTCGCGGAAAATATCCTTTCCCGCAATTCGTGCAGCACCCGATGTTGGGGGAAGGAAACCCGTTAACATTTTGAGGGTTGTTGACTTGCCAGCGCCGTTTGGTCCAAGAAAGCCGACAATCTCTCCACGGGTGACTTCGAAAGAAATTTGATCGACGGCCTTGAGGCGCCCGTAACTTTTACTGAGATTTGAAATCTCGATCATGGTTTTTTTTTAGAGAATCGTTGGTGTGGGTTGACTCGCTCAGGTGTGCGCATTACCTAACGGCAATGTTTAGTCTGTTCCAAGCATGAATGTCATTCTATCGCGATAAAGGTTCTTTCCCAATAACACATGTCTTCTCATATCTCGCCCCGGTTAAATGCCGAACTTTTGGAGCAAAAATATGCGCAGTGGAGCGCTGACCCCCGCTCTGTGGAAGAAAATTGGGCTGCGTTTTTCGAGGGATTTGAACTCGGCTCGGCGGTTCCTAGAAAAGGTGGGCCCCAGGGACAGCCTGAAGTGGGTGCTGATTCGGTTCGTCTTGACCAACCGCTTTCCGAGGAACAGCTATCATTCCGAGGGAAAATTGTAAGTTTAGTCTACAATTATCGGACACTTGGCCACACTCAGGCTCACATTAATCCGCTACATAACTCGGGGCCTGCTAACCCGCGCCTTGAATTGAAGACGTTTGGATTCACGAACGAAGACCTAGATCGGGAGGCTGCGACCCAGTTTTTCCGTGATGGGCAGACGATTAAGCTGAGCGATTTAGAAACCTCACTAAAGAAGACCTATTCAGGCAAGACCGGCTTTGAGTTTATGCACATCCACAACACGCAGGTCCGTGATTGGATTCGTCGGCGGATCGAGGATAAGGTTTACGCGCCACCGATTAGCAGCGAAGACAGCAAGAAGGCCCTTCGCTGGTTGATGGAATCCGAGCTTTTTGAAAGTTTTCTCGGCAAAAAATTCCTTGGCGAGAAAAGATTCTCATTAGAAGGGAGCGAAGGACTCATGATTCTTTTGAATCGTATCCTTGAAGGTTGTCCTTCCTCCGGGATCAAGGAAATTGAAATGGGAATGGCCCACCGGGGGCGCCTCAACGTCCTCGCTCATTTCGTGAAGAAATCTATTTCCACACTTCTTTATGAATTCACACCGAATTACGTTCCTGATCTTGTTGCGGGCGACGGCGATGTCAAATATCACCTCGGATACGAAAAAGTCCGTAAATTAGAAGATGGCGAGGTTCGCGTAAGTCTAGCGGCCAACCCTAGCCATCTTGAGGCCGTCAATCCAGTTGTCGAAGGAAAGGCCCGGGCTCGCCAGCGAATGATTGGCGATGATGGTGCCAAAACTGATCGGAAAGTAGTTCTGCCCCTTTTAATTCATGGAGATGCTGCTTTTGCGGGGCAGGGTCCGGTTGCAGAGGTTCTCAATCTTTCGCAACTCGGTGGCTATCGAACTGGCGGAACAATTCACCTGGTCGTAAACAATCAAATTGGGTTTACAACCATGCCGGAGGATGCTCGCTCTTCTGCTTATGCGACCGACGTCGCCAAGATGATCGAAGCTCCTATTTTGCACGTGAACGGTGAGCGCCCGGAGGAATTAATTTGGGCGGCGGAATTCGCCCTCGAATTCCGCCAAGTTTGGGGGCGCGATGTTGTTATCGATATGTATTGCTACCGTCGTCAGGGCCATAACGAAACCGATCAAGCAGCATTCACCCAACCTCATATCTATCGTAAGATTTCAGGGCGTAAGACTGCTGGTCAACTTTATCTCGACGAGTTGGTTGCCTCCGCAATCCTTACTGTCGGAGAGGGACAAGAAATTCACGATGAAATTTGGAATGGTCTTGATGCCGGCCTCGAGGAGATGCGCAAGAATGAACAGGAGGGGAATCTTAATATTTACACTGGTTCTACTGCAGAGACGCAGCCGCCGTATTCTCATAATCCTGTTGTGACCGGGATCCCGCTAGATCGCCTTCAGCACATCGGCAGAGTCCTCACTACGATTCCGGAAGGATTTCAGCTCCACCCGACGCTTGCTAAACGCTTCGTGCCGCGTCGCGGCGAAGCTTTAGTAAATGGAGGTCCGTTTGATTGGGCCTTTGCAGAGGCCCTCGCCTTTGGCGGCTTGTTGACCGAAGGCTTTCCAGTGCGTCTTTCGGGTCAGGATTGCCGGAGAGGAACATTTAGTCAGCGCCACGCGGTTTTGTATGATTACGAAACACGAGAGCGTTATGTTCCTTTGAGCAATCTGAGTGATGATCAGGAAAAGTTCTGCGTCTATAATAGTCTTCTTTCGGAAGCTGCTGTTCTTGGATTCGACTATGGCTACACTCTGGGTTGCCCTAAGATGTTGATTATGTGGGAGGCGCAATTTGGCGATTTTGCGAATGGCGCGCAGGTACTCATCGACCAATTTATTTCTTCCGCGGAATCGAAATGGCAAACCCCAAGCTCGCTCGTAATGCTTCTTCCTCACGGATATGAAGGTATGGGACCTGAGCACTCGAGTGCCCGGCTTGAGAGATTTCTGCAACTGTGTGCCGAGAAAAACATGATCGTAGGTAATTTCACAACACCCGCCCAATATTTTCACGCCCTACGTCGCCAAAAGCATTCCCTGACTCGAAAGCCCTTAATCGTGATGACTCCCAAGAGTCTATTGACTAATCCGCGAGCGGTTTCGCAGGTTGAGGACTTCCTTGATGACACTTCATTTCAGGAGGTGCTCCCCGACAATTATGGGTTCGAAAAGCCAGAGAACGTCTCCCGTGTCGTCTTCTGTTCTGGTAAAGTTTATTACGATATCCTCGCCTATCGGGAAGAAAACGGGATCAAGAATGTTGCGATCGTTCGTATCGAGCAGTTATATCCATTTCATATCGAAGCGCTTAAGCAGGCAATCAGTCCATACAGTTCCGCGAAGAAGTTTATCTGGTGCCAAGAAGAACCTCTCAACATGGGAGCTTGGAGTTACATTCAGCCCCGACTCAAGAAGGCCACTGGCCGGAGAGCTCGGTATGCGGGCCGCGATCGTGCTTCAAGTCCCTCTACTGGCTCCAAAGCCGTCCATAAACGCGAGCAAAAGATGCTCTGCGAAGAAGCCTTTTCAGTTTAACAGACCAATGTCTCACCAAATAAAAATCCCACCAGTCGGAGAATCAATCGTTTCCGCGCTTGTTGCAAGATGGCATATCGCCGATGGGGCTACTGTCGAAAAGGGGCAAGCCCTTGTCACACTTGAGACTGACAAAATATCGAATGAGCTGGAGGCCGAAATTGCCGGAAAGATCTCGATCATTATCCATGAAGGTGAAGAAGTCGAGATTGGAACAGTGATCGGTTTGATCGACGAAGCCGCTGTGAGTGAGGTCGTTCCTGCCTCAGAACTGGCCCCATCCCCACCGGAGAAATCATCAGCAGAAACGCTAGGATCTAAGGGCGAAAAAATTGGCATCATCGTTCCTGCTGCCGGTGAGTCTATCACATCAGCCACCGTAGCAGCTTGGGCGGTATCCAATCATGATTACGTAGAGAAAGGGCAGCCCCTTGTTTCGCTGGACACCGACAAGGTTTCGAGCGAGTTGGAAGCAGAAGTTTCTGGAATTGTTACGATCGAAGTGTCCGAAGGTTCTGAAGTTTCGATTGGCGAAAAATTAGGGTCAATTGAGCTTTCTGAGGCACCGGTCTCATCGACTCCTGAGGCTCCAAAGCCCGAACCGACCAGCGTTGAATCTCCGGCAGCGCCGGTTGAATTATCTACTGCATCTACCCCAAAGCCGGACGTTGGTGCCGATGAATTGAGGGTAACGCGGAAGAAGATGACGCCACTTCGTCGTAAGATCGCCCAGCACTTGGTGAATGCTCAGCAGGCGGCCGCTATTCTCACAACTTTCAACGAGGTCGATATGACCGAAGTCATGAAGTTGAGAAAATCGGTTCAAGAGGAATTCGTGAGTAAGCATGGTGTGAAACTTGGCTTTATGTCTCTTTTCACAAAGGCTGTTGTCCAAGCCCTCAGAGATGTGCCCTCCATTAATGCACGTATCGAAGGTGACGAAATCATCGAGAACCATTTCTATGACATTGGAATCGCAATGGGAACCGAGAAGGGGTTGATTGTTCCAGTCGTCCGTGACTGTGATCAAAAATCTTTCGCACAAGTTGAGAAGGACATTATCGATTACTCTCTCCGCTCGAAAGAGGGAAAGATTGAACTTTCAGATCTCTCTGGGGGAGTCTTTACAATTTCTAACGGAGGCGTTTACGGTTCACTGTTAAGCACACCGATCTTGAACCCGCCACAGAGCGGAATTCTCGGTATGCATACCATTCAGCAGCGCCCGATGGCGGTGAACGGAAAGGTTGAGATCCGCCCAATGATGTATCTGGCCTTGAGTTACGATCACCGCCTTGTTGATGGAAAAGAAGCGGTGAGTTTTCTAATTCGGATTAAGGATAGCCTTGAGAATCCAACTCGGATGATGCTTGAGATGTAGTCCTAGTCCAAATCGTCGACTTGGCCCTTAATTCCTCATTTGTTGCAGAGGATTGTTCAGCTTTGATCGGGCCAGAGAAGGTCATCTTTAGTGTAGGGTATCTTGTCTCCTCCGGCTGAACGGAGTTCCAAAAGTTTCTGAGAAACCGGGTGGAGGATTAACGGCGAATTCCAACGATCTACGAGTTGTCCTTTGCTGTTCAAAGCCGGTCCATCTTGGGCTAGAAAAGGCCGCCGGTGCGAATTACTCCCGTGAAGAAAAAGGACAAGATCTTCATTGGTGGAATAGTCCGCAGTGTCCCGTTTCTTGACCAACAGAAAAACACTATCGATAAAGCGAGCCATCATTTCAAGGTCCTCGGCAGCCGAGGTGTCTTTTCCTGCATACCCCGCCAGCATCGTATCTGAGAGAACCGGATCGGGAGGCTCCTTGGAAAAGACAAGATTGGCCTCGTTTTGCGGAGCACCGTCTTTTGTTTCCGGTTCGGGTGATCTTCGATTAATCAGTGAAACAAGAATGGTGAGAGCCACGCAGGCTCCGAAGATCCTGGCTTTCATTTAAAAGGAATCGGGTTTCAAGAAGCCAATCGGTAGAGTCGAAGGATCGCTGGCCTCTGCATCCCCAATATCATAAAAATTGCTAAGATTCGGAAGAACCTGCTCGAAGTTTGCCCGGCCCTCTAGCCCAAACCAAAGGAGGAGTTCGGCAACGAGAGCATCAACTGAAGTAGTCGGAAGAATCCGCCCACCCCGGCCAACATCATTCGGAGAATCGCGGGCGAGGCTCGGGTATTGACCTAGAACTTGCCCTCCGGCAACCGCGCCCCCCATGACAAATTGGTTTCCGCCCCAAGCGTGATCCGATCCGGAGCCATTCGAGCGAAGAGTTCGGGCAAAATCGGAGGCTGAGAATGTCAGCACCGAATCGGCAAGGCCACAGTTTTCAAGACCTTGTTGAAAAGCGGCAAGAGCTGGAGTGAGTTCGGAGAGAAGGTTCTGTTGAGGTTCGATGAGCGAACTGTGGTGATCCCATCCTCCGCGGGAAACGAAGATGGTCTGTCGTCTTAACCCAAGTTTGGCGCGCAGGGCGATGGTCTTAAGTGTCGCAAGAAGGTTGCGCGCGATACCGGAATCTGGAAAAGAAACCCCCGCAAAACCTTCTTCAAGAGCGTCGAATTCACCTTGGACAAACTCCTGCTGGTCGAGACTTTGGTTGGTGAGTTCAGCAAAGGCCTTTTCCATCAGATGGTTATACTGCTGCTCCATCATTGATCGGAGCGCGAGGTTTTTGAGTGCGGTGGGGTGATTATTACCGCTTAGCTCCGAAAAGGTCAAAGCACCACGGTGCGTCATCACAAACTGCTGGGTATCTCTACCCACTTGAAAAATATTATTTCCAGCGAGCGAGATGCTCATCGAGGTTTTTGAGCCCCCATTTGATTGGTCGTGTAGAATGTCGGCCGTCCGCCCGGCCCACCCAGTTAGGTTGGTTTCACCTTGGGGCAATGAAGTCTGCCACTGCTCGGATTGGTCACTGTGTGAAAAGAGGCCGCGGGGCCGGGGCTTGAGGCGATCCTTGTATTGGTTCCTCGTCATCGGTTCAATGAGGGTTCCGATATTGGAGATGAAGGAAAGTCTGCGTGGCCCCTCTGGTGTCCCATTTCCGTTAAAGAGCTTTTGTAAGCCTCCCATAGCAGGGTGAATCGCATATTCCTGACCGTCACCATTTACGCTTTGGCTCAAGGGTAATAGAGACTGTTGAGCTAGAGCGAGGTTGGTTCGAGTTGCTGCGTAGTCGGCATATCGTGCGGTGTCGTTAGGTATGAGAACGTTGTATGAGTCAATACCACCGTGGAGATAGAGGCAGACCAGCGTTTTTCGGTCTTCTGAGTCAGTTGGGAGATCTGCGGCAACTGCGTTATTAGCCATCTTGAGATTCAAGAGGGTCGACATAATAGAAGTTGATCCAAGGGCTGCACAAGAGCTTTCACCCATGAAGGAACGACGGGAGAGTTTATGAAGAGAAGACATGTCCTTGTTGATAGGGTCTAGCGTTGCACAGCCCCTTCGGGGGACATCATGACCAGGTAAACTGCGAGGCGGGCTTTTTCCACAGGATCGGAGATCGCAGTGTTGGCGAGGTTGGATTTAATGATCGATCTTGTTTTGGCACTCATGCCCCCGGCGCAAACGACAATGTTAAGGTAATCTAAGAGGACGTCCGAGTCTTCTAGATAAGGCATGAAGTCCTCGTAATCCGGAGTAAATTGATAACGGCCATAAATTCGGAACCCTCGATCAGCAATTTTCCAAAAACGATTGGGGGAGGAAATCAAAGTGTAGGAATTAGCAATTTCCAACGCAGGACCATCTAGGCCCGCTAGGCCAAGGCTGCCGGGTGGCGAGTAGTCCGGTCGGTAAAAATTGAAAACCGTCGGAGAGTTCATTGGCATCTGCAAGGTGTCTTCAAAATATTGCCCGTAATCCCACCAAACAAGATTGCCAGACCGGTTCATCTTCGTCACTCTCGCGAGATGCATCGTCCGAATGACTGGCTCCCGGAAGAGTCCGAATTCAGTTGAAGCAGCAATGGCAGGATCACGGGCCTCTGGATCCATTAAAATCGCCTTTACGACTGCACCGAGGTCGCCCCGTTCGCCATACCCGTTATTGGCGAAAACCGAAGAAATCCGCTCCACATAGGCTGGCTTTGGATTACTCGTGATAAGAAATTGAATCAGGGAGCGGGAAACAAAGGGAGCGCAGTTGGGGTGCTCAAAAAGGTGTCTGATAGCATCACGAATATCTTGCATGCCATTTTCAATGCTTGGAGTTCTCGCAGGAATGACAAAATTGTTGAGCAGTGTTTTCTCGCCGAAGTCATGCTTTTCGGGGAAAAGCACCATCGGCAAGAGGTGTTCCTGATCTTGCCCGGATTGAATTCCCCAGCGTGGTTTTGCAAACCAAAGACCTGTCATCACTCGCGCAAGTTCGGTGATGGTGTCGTTGTCATATGTCGGGATTGGGTTCCCCTTATCATCAAGCTTCCACGTCCCATCTTGGTTTAGTTCCCAGAGTCCAATTGAGAATAACTGCATGACCTCCCTGGCATAATTTTCGTCGGGATAACGATTAATAGAAGGATCTGGTGGGAGATTACCAACGTGGGAAAGATAACGCCCCATGTTTGCATCAAGGGTTACTCCCATGAGGAGGTCGTAGTAGTTCCCAAAAGCATGGTTAACGAGCCTGTCATAATAGCGGGAAAGACTGCGGACGTTTTGGTCAATGCTGCTATCTTGGCGTGAGATTACGAGGATCTGTGATAACGCAAAGGAAACCCTCTGTCGGAGTTGATCAGGGCCAGAAATTGCGGCGCGAGCAAAAGCAGATTGGAGGTTTCCATCTTCAAGCCGCTCATTATTAGCGATGTGGTAGCTATTATCAACTCGGGGGCCATTCAGGTCATTTTCGATCTCTCTAATGTAGTCCTCGTGGTGGGTTGCTGGCTGGCTTTCGATTTGATCATCGATCCAGCCTTCTATGCCTTGTCTGCGAACATTTTCAATTTCAGACATGGTTGGACCAAATGAACCTTGCAACAAAAGACGAGAAGCCTCGGTGCGAGTAGGAGTGGTACTGCCGAGGCCAAGTGCAAGAGACGCACGGTTGGTAAATCTTTCTAAGTAGATCGCTCGGTCGCCGGGTATGGTTCCGTCTGGAATGCCATCATCGTTATTATCGTAGGCTACCGCTCTCCCCAGCGAGTCAGGGTCCGTTGATTTCGAACCAAGAATGCTCTCATCCCAGTCACTTAAACCATCCGAATCAAGATCACGATCCGAGATTGTAACCCGGAAGAATTCGCGCGATAAGCTCAAGGGAACGGTGGCTCGGAACTCACCTCCATTGACGGACAAATCGGCTTGGGATAGTGCAAAATCCTGAAGGTTGTTCGATGAATATATTTGCTGTGATTTCAGGAGCAATCTCGGAAAACAGATATCGAGCGAATTAGGCATCTCAGACTTTTCAGTGACGACCCGGAAGTTTGATTTAGGGTCAAAAGGATCGCTGCCAAATCTAGCCTCATCTTCATTAGTGAATCCGTCTCCATCATCATCGTCTGTTGGTTTGAGTTGTCCTGCACCAAAGTGTGCCTCCCAGAGGTCGGACATCCCGTTATTGTTCAAGTCTGCGCCTCCTAACACCTGCTGGCTATAGAGTGGAGGTAATGAATCAGCTGAATTTGGATCTGTGAATTGGGCCGCTTCCAGAGAGTCACTGACACCATCGCCATCACTATCAGGTCGGGACGGGTCGGTCCCCAAAAGTGCTTCGAGCAGGTTTGAAAGACCGTCGGAGTCCTTGTCAAGCAAGCTGTCAGAAGGGTTATTCAGGTCGAATCCATGGGTTAGTTCATAAGAATCGTACATCCCATCATTATCCTCATCCGCGAAGTGGGAGAGCCCGTTGAGAAGTTCCACTGGGGTTGATGAACGGTAGAGCTTTAGTCCCTGACTGAGATCCATTTTCGAGCTTCCTGGAGCATTAACATTTCCCCAGACCGCTGATCGGTCGACCACGGAAGGCGCGGCTTCGCATCCAGTAAATTTCCGCTCGGCAATCGTGATTCCCGATTTTTGATTAATAATGGAAAAGCTAACCGTCCAATTAACTCTTGCGCTTCGATCGCTCAATGCTTGGACCCGGAAGGTGAGAGGATCAGAGGTGTCACAGGAGCCAAATCCCGCGAAGCCAAGTGCCTTGGTGAGGTCTTTACTGTCGTCGCGGTAGTATAAGTTATTCCCATTTCGTCTAAAGCTTCCCTGACCCGTGGTGTTGAAAAGAAAAACAATTTTCCCTTCCCGCCGAAACAATCTCATTCTAAGGCAATCGAGGGCATTGACTGTAAGATTGCCGACCTTCCAATCGATGAAGTCTCGCTCTGCCCCAGCGTCGCTCCTAACCCCATTACCGTGGTCGTTCACGAATTGCAGGTCGGTTGCTTCCCATAAGACCTCAGTTGCGCTGACGAAAACCGGAACAGGCAGAGAAGAGAACCTTCTATCCCTTGGGTCAGAAAAGTTTAATCTCTCGCTGGCATCATCCACCCCATTACCATCTGTATCTGGGCGAGTCGGGTCACTCCGGAGAGGGTGATTCAATTCATCAAAATCCGAAAGCCCATCGTTATCAGTATCTCCGAAATTAGGATTGCTGCCCGCGGCTGCTTCTGCAGCATCGCCAAGACCGTCGCCATCGGTATCCGCTTTCCAAGGATGGCTGCGGGCCCTAAACTCTTCGAGCCAATTTAATGAATCACCGTCCGGATCGTCATTCAACGTGACATCTGAACGGTGCAGAATCTCCCACCAATCGGGAAGGCCATCGGAGTCAGCATCTCCACTAGTGTTAATGATCTGGATCCCTGCGATTCCAGAGGCATTTCCTGATGTTCGGAAGCTCTCAAATGAGACCGTGCGTCCAATTAGGCCTTCATAACGAACAACATTGGCAAGAGGGGCGTTCGGGCCAGTAGTTGGGTAATACAAAATAAAGTCTAATTCACCTCCTGCAGCTAGCGGTCTCATCATGGCACTTAACTGGAAAAACCCGTCTCGTCTTAGAGTTGTAAGTGGACCTAGGCTAGCCGCCGATAGATACACGTAAACATCGTAGGTGATGAAGGATTTTGGGATATTGTTGATTTGGATCCCTGCGGGGGTATCTGAGTTAGCGGAAAGGTAAGTATTTAAAAGACTGGCGGCGGGAGTGCCGTAAGCCGAACTGGTCCGGGCTCCGTCAAAATTGAAGGACACAGTTGTGGTGGTCGCATTACCGGCGGAATCAACGATTGCACCTGCTACGGGACTGGCGATCTGGCTACTATCGCCTGATCTCAACGGGCCACCCTGAGGGGCAGCGGAGCTTACGAGTAATTCGGTCTGATTCCAATTGGTTTGAGGAATTAAACCGTTGGGGAAGGTGGATGGCCAGAGTCCGTCGTCAGGACGGTTTTTCGATCGAAAGTTGATCCCGATGGCTCCTGCCCATTGTGGTGGAGTGCTCTTGTTATCATTGGGCTTGTAACCTGTCTGGATCTCCCAGGCGTCAGATGCACCATCCAAATCGGTATCCACTAAAATCGGGCTAGAGTTTGTTTCTTCACCGTCGAGGAGACCATCATCATCTGAATCCTTATCTAGTGGATCGCTTTCAATCTCGTTCTGATCCTCCAGTCCGTCTCCATCAGTATCAGCAAGGCGGGGATTTGTTCCGGCAATGAATTCGTTAAGGTTGGTCAAGGTGTCTCCATCCATGTCGACTGAAGCATCGGAAGGGTCTGAGTCCGATAATTGATAGAGCCTTTCCCAATAGAGTGGAAGATTGTCTAAATCAGCGTCTCTGAGCGCGGTCGGATCGAGTGATAATGAAACCTGATCCATCGCCAGCGATGTTTTTGGAGTATTACCAATCCGCCGAATCTCTAGGGTGTTGGCCCCTTCGGAAAGACCAAGCCCAGCCGTTGAGAACTCGCCCGACACCAAAGTGTAGCTTTGGAATTTTTCGCTGGTAAAGGAAGCCGGATTCCCATTCAGGCTTATCGTCACGATGTTCTCGAGGGAAATGTTATTCCCTTCCACAGTGGTGTTGCTCCAGATGAAATCGAGTTCGAATCTCATGAGACCAATGTTAGTGGCCTGTCTTGCATTTAGATTGAAATGGATCACGTTACGCGGATCTGAGGAGGTCAGCGAGCGTTCGTAATTTTTGATGCCCTCATCTCTGGCGAGAGTCCCGACAGGGGCGGGGTAAGTTCCGGCGAGATAGTAATGATCATCCAGAATAGTGGCAGCTCCAGGCGCGGTATCTTGCCGGCCGTTCTCTCGAGAGAATTCCGAGCTTGAGTTGTTATTGGTTCCAATCTGGATGATGGACGTGAAGTCGGCTCGGGCCGAAATAGTCCCGCTCAATAGGAGAGATCCTAATAACCCTATTTGGCGAGCGGAACGAAACATTGAAAGAAGTGTTACGGATTTATTAATAATTTCAAGATCCTAAATAAATATTTTCTTATTCTAAGAAATTCGTTCCTTTGGGCAAAGGATCATCTTATCGACCGCCCATCGCCCAAGAAAAATCGCATCCTTTGAAGGATTGGACAAGCGGCAAAGATCCCATAGCGTGGGGGTGTGGATTTCCGCCTTGTCAGTGAATTTGCCCCCAAGGGGGATCAGGAGCAAGCGATCGCCAAGTTGGTGAAATCGATTAAATCCGGCAACCGTCATCAGACCCTTCGTGGCGTCACTGGCTCAGGTAAGACATTCACAATGGCAAATGTCATTGATCAGATCCAAAAACCGACCCTGATCATGAGCCACAATAAAACTCTGGCCGCCCAACTTTACTCCGAATTTAAAGCCTTTTTCCCTGAGAATGCCGTTGAGTATTTTGTCTCATATTTCGACTACTATCAACCGGAGGCCTACATACCCCGCTCGGACACCTACATTGAGAAAGACTCATCAATTAACGAGGAAATTGAGCGGCTCCGCTTGAGCACAATGGGATCACTGATCACGCGTGACGATGTTATCGTGGTCGCCAGCGTGAGCTGTATCTATGGGCTAGGAAATCCGGAGGATTACAAAGAAATGATGTTCGGGATTCGTCAGGGTGAGGAACTGGGGCGCGATGAATTTTTGACTGAGCTTGTAAATCTTCTCTTTGAACGAAACGACATCGCCTTTGAGAGGGGTCACTTTCGAGTTCGGGGTGATGTTGTCGAAGTGAGGCCGGCTTATCTAGAGAAGACCGCCATTCGGATTGAGTTTTTTGGTGATGAAATTGATCGCATCACGTCGATCGATACAAGGAGCGGTCATGTTATCGACGAGGTAACTCATTACGTTTTTTATCCGGCCAAGCAGTTTGTCAGCTCTAAGGAAAAACTGAAGGATGCGATGGTTGCGATTCGGCAAGAACTCGATGATCGTATCGCCTGGTTCGAGAAAAATGGTAAGCTTATCGAGGCCCAGCGTATTCGCATGCGGACGGAGTATGATCTCGAGATGATGCAGGAAATGGGTTTTTGCCAGGGAATCGAGAACTACTCGCGTCACATCACGGGACGAAAGCCCGGCGAGAGGCCCTACACGCTGCTCGACTTTTTTCCCGACGATTACCTTTTATTGGCGGATGAGAGTCACGCCACTCTTCCACAGGTGCGCGGGATGTTTGAAGGAGATAAAAGTCGCAAATCGGTATTGGTAGATCATGGTTTCCGGCTACCGAGCGCAATGGATAATAGGCCTTTGCGCTTCGATGAATACATGAAAATGACGAAGCGCCGACTCTATGTCAGCGCGACGCCCGGGCCCTTTGAAATTGTAAACTCTCGTCCTGATAACCCGAAATTCATTCCGATTAAATCTAGGAATGATACCGATTTTGATCCCACTTTTTTTAAGCGCCTTACTATCAAAGCAAGCGGCTCGTCCGAAGATCCGGAGGATTTTGATGTGTCTCGCAGTGGGGGTCAGTTGGTTGTAGAGCAGATCATTCGGCCGACCGGTTTACTGGATCCAATTTTGACGATGCGTCCGTTGAAGTCGCAGATCGATGAGACGATAGAACTCTGTCAACAACGCGTTGAGAAGAACGAAAGGGTGCTCATTACGACTCTAACCAAAAAGACGGCAGAAGATTTAACCGAATATCTTCAGGGGGCCGGCCTGAAAGTCCGCTACATCCATGCCGATGTCGATGCGGTTGAGCGTGTCGAAATTCTGCGAGCCCTTCGAGCTGCCGAGTTCGATGTTCTGGTCGGCATCAATCTTCTCCGTGAGGGACTAGACCTTCCTGAGGTTTCCTTGGTGTGCATTTTAGATGCTGACAAGGAGGGCTTTCTCCGAAATGAAACAAGCTTAATTCAGACTGCCGGACGAGCCGCCCGACATGTGAATGGTGAGTGTCTACTCTTTTGCGACACGGTGACTGATTCCATTCAATGCTTACTTGATGTTACGGAATATCGCCGCGCGATTCAAAAAGACTACAACGAGGAGCATGGGATAACTCCGAGGAGCGTGAAAAGAGCGGTTCAGAAAAGCCTTCATGATCGTGAAGCTAGCCATCAAGCGGCCAAGGATATCAACACCTCGCTAGTCGCAGAAGACGAGATGGTTTTCAATGCCGTCGAGGTGATTCATGAAATGGAGGAAGAAATGCAGAAAGCTTCAGCGAAGCTTGAATTCGAGAAGGCCGCTCACCTTCGAGATCAAATCAAGGAATTGAAGAAGCGAGCTGGAATGAATGAGCCTTCTCCAAAACGAAAGGGACCGGTGGATTACAATTTGGCCCGAAAGGGAGAAAAGGGTATCTAGCCGCAGTAGTGAAGCTGGAATTCTAGCTCAAGAAAAAATCGGGGATTTCTCACCCTAAGTTAAATCGCTAAAGCGAAAAGAATGGCTCAAAGGAGACGGTTTAGGAGAAGCAGGTCCGGTTCCGATATATCGAGAGACCCTACTTTCTAAGCATCTTGGATTTTGACACTCTTGTCTGATGGAGGCATTGTGGTCATCCAATGTCGGTTCCGCAAAATACTATCGCGCTTGTTTATGATTATGATCAGACACTAAGCCCCAGTTATATGCAGGATGATGTCCTGTTTCCAAAGTTTGGGATCGACCCCGAACAGTTCTGGCGCAAATGCAATATTTTAGTGAAGGAAAAGCTCTGGGATGGCGAGTTGGCTTACATGAAATGCCTTCTCGATTATCTCGGGATGGATAATGTTAGCAACGACGATCTGACGCAGTTGGGAAAGGGTTTAAGCTACTATCCCGGAGTCGAAACTGTTTTTGAAGAGATCCGAGAATTTTGTCTCCGACCGGAGCATGAGGCTGCGGGAATCAAGGTCGAGCACTACATTGTTTCATCTGGTCTCCAAGCCTTGCTGGATGGATGTTCGTTGGCTGGAAAAGTTAAGGCGATTTTTGGATGTGAGTTTGGGGAGGACGACCAGGGACGCATCAGCTTTCCCAAGCGAACGATTTCCCATACGACGAAAACCCAGTATCTCTTCCGGATCAACAAGGGGATGCTAGGTCATCAGGACGATGTGAATGATCACATGCCGATCGAAGCCCGGCCGATTCCTTTTGAGAACATGATTTATGTGGGAGATGGCCCCACCGATGTCCCATGTTTCACGGTGATGAAAAAAAACGGCGGCCACGCAATTGCGGTTTATAATACCAACGATCAAACCGGGCGCAGTTTTCGAAAGTGTTTCCAACTCTGTAATCATGCCGACCGGGTTAAGCACATTGCTCCGGCAGACTACCGGAAGGGAAGTCACTTGCGTCTACTTCTTGAGGAAATGGTGAAAGAGGTTGCAGATCGCATCCTTCAGGAGCGTCTTGAAGAAGGCCAGCAAGGGCGGGTTGCAGCACCGGGTTTTTGATTTTTTTGAGCAATGAGCAGAGAACAATTTCACTTTGTCGGCGTTTGTGGAACAGCCATGGGGTCGGTGGCAGCCGGGATGATCGAAAAAGGTTACATCGTCACGGGCTCCGACCAATCGGTCTACCCCCCCATGTCGACTTTTCTCAAAAGCAAAGGGGTGCAGATCATGGAAGGCTACCGAGCCGGAAACATTCCGGATGAAGCGACGACTGTTGTAATTGGAAATGCCATTAGTCGCGGGAACGATGAAGCGGAGGCAATCCTTGAACGGAGACTTCGCTATATGTCATTACCCGAAGTCCTGAAGGAGTATTTCCTTTGCGGGCGACGCAATTATGTGGTCAGCGGAACTCACGGGAAGACAACGACAAGCTCGATCCTGGCTTGGCTCTTTGAATCTGCGGGCAAGAAACCTGGATTTATGATCGGAGGAATTCCAGCGAATTTTGGTCAGGGCGCCCGATTCACTGACTCGGAATTCATGGTGATGGAAGGCGATGAATACGACACCGCTTTTTTCGATAAGCGTTCCAAGTTTCTTCATTACCTCCCGGAGTTGGTCGTAATGAACAACATCGAGTTCGACCATGCCGATATTTACAACAATCTGGATGAGATTATCCTGACCTTTTCGAGGCTTCTGAAAGTCGTTCCCCGAAACGGCTTAGCCCTAATCAACGGGGATGACCAAAACTGCCTTATTGCTGCCAGGGAGTCCCCATGTCCGACAAAGAAGGTGGGTTTTAGCGAGTCTTGCGATCTTCGAATTACCAATGTGGAATACCTCCCAACTGGGAGTTGTTTTATGATTGATGGAGAAACCTACGAGGTTCCTATGGTCGGTGAATTCAATGTTCGGAACGCCGCCATGGCGGTTTGTTCAGCACAATTCGCCGGAATTGAGCCGGGGGAAATCAGGAAGGGCTTGCTGTCGTTTGAGGGGATTGCTCGACGGCAGCAAGAACGGGGGGAAGTTAATGGAATCACGGTTGTAGATGATTTTGCGCACCATCCCACCGCAATTGGGTTGGCGATTGATGGACTTCGTCAAAAATATCCTTCGCGACGTCTTTGGGTCATTTTCGAACCCCGGTCGAATACGACCCGGCGAAACATCTTTCAGGATGACTTGGCGATTGCTCTTAAAAAGGCGGATTGCGTTGTGATTCCTGCGATACCAGATCCTGAAAAAGTTGCGGTAGATGAGAGGCTCGATCCCGAGAAACTAGTCGCTGACATTTCAGATGAAGGGGCCCGTTCGTGGTATCTTGGTGAGGTTGATGAGATTGTGGAACATGTTTCCTCCCTAGCCGAAGGCGGGGATGTCATTGCTGTTTTAAGCAATGGTGGATTCGGCGGGATTCATGAAAAGTTGCTAACCTCACTTGATGACTAATGTCCGGAGTTGATTGGCACTGGAAATATCTTTGACCTTTATTCTGGCGTCAATTCTCAGGTCAGGGGAGTGGTTTTGATGGTGCTTCGGTCACGGTGTTGGAAGTGATTCAGGGCGGCAACCCTTCACTGAGTAACGGCTTAGATTCAATTGCCTGCTCCCAAAAGTCGGATGGCTCCTAGGCAAGCGTGGATTTTAAAGTCTACTAGCACTCCAGCTTGTTCCTTGGCTTGCATGAACGAAACAAGATCTTCGAGGTTGACTAGGTGAGTTTTAATATTCTCTCCGCCGATCCCGCCACCTTCCCCGGTTTTGACACAGTTTTCTGCGAGGAAGAAGTGGGTCATTTCGTCAGTCATACCGGCGGAGGTGGGTGAACTGAGCAGGGGGGATATTTTTCCAGCGGTGTATCCAGTTTCCTCGACTAATTCACGGTTAGCGCAATCAATAATACTTTCGTTCTCAAAGTCTTGCTCATCTCCGATTAAACCTGCGCAAATTTCGAGAACTCTGGATTCTACGGGGCGGCGATATTGTTCAATTAGGATTACTTGGCGGTCAGTTGTGAAAGCGAAAATGCCAACAACTCCGGAGGCATTGGGGCGAGTTGAGAACTCCCAATCGTCGATTTCTCGGAGGGAAAGGAAGCGACCTTCGTGGTGAGAGATGATCTGAGGCATATTTTCACAATACACGGCAAAGAATCGGTGGCCAAGCCACGTATGAAACGTTAAGTAGAGAGAGTTAAATGAGCGGAGAGGATTTCAACATCACGGTGAGTTTTCAGCATCGGGTCCGATTTACCCGGAGGGCATTCGCTCCGGATAATCGTTTGATGGCTGATCTTTTGGAAACTCGAGGGCGAAGTAAGGTATTGGTTTTTGTGGAAAATGGTCTCCGGGAGTTCTTTCCCCAGCTGGAAGGGGAAATTCAGGATTATTTTTCGGATCTTAGCGGGCTGAGGCTCACCGGAGTGGAATGGCTCGCTGGAGGTGAGGAGGCGAAGCGTGACGATGAAGTTTATCAGAATGCTATGTCCGCCATTGAACGCCATCATATTGATCGGCATTCTTATATCGTCGTAATTGGCGGAGGAGCATTTTTGGATGTTATTGGATTTGCGGCAGCGACAGGCCACCGCGGGGTCCGTTTGGTAAGATTTCCGACAACCACTCTTTCGCAGGATGACAGTGGAGTTGGAGTTAAGAATGGGATCAATGCGTTTGGGAAAAAGAATTTCATTGGTGCTTTTGCCGTTCCCTACGCAGTGGTGAACGATTTCCAATTCTTACATACCCAGCCTGAGTTGACCCGGCGTGCCGGTCTCATCGAGGCTGTCAAAGTAGCTTTGGTCCGTGACGGTGAGCTTTTCAACTGGATGGAAGAAAATGTGGAAGGATTACTTTCCTTGGATAAGGCAATCCTCGAGGAAGCGGTTGAGCGTTCGGCAATCCATCATGCAAGGCACATCGCTCAAGGGGGAGACCCGTTTGAACTGGGAAGTAGCCGGCCTCTGGATTACGGGCATTGGGCAGCTCACAAGCTAGAGCAGCTTACTGATTTTGCCCTAAGTCACGGTGAAGCGGTTTCGGTAGGTGTTGCACTCGATACTCTTTACGCGGCAAAAGTTGGGCTACTCAAAGCTGGTGATTCCGAGCGTGTTTTGAAACTGATCGAGGGTTTGGAACTGCCGATTTGGCACGAAGCTTTGGAACTGAAAGATCCTGAAGGACGGCGTCGCGTTTTTAACGGACTCGAGGAGTTCCGAGAGCACTTGGGTGGCGAACTCACGGTCCTGCTTTTGAAAGAGACCGGAGTAGGCGTTGATGTTCATGAGATCGACGAAGTGATCTGGGAAAGCTGCGCCGAGGAGCTCAAAGCAAGGGCTCTTTCTATAGTTTAGAGTTTATGAATATGAAGAGGGTCACGGTGCTCAATGTGGTCGGGCTGACACGCTCGGTCATGGCTGAGATGCCTCGCTTAAAAGAGTGGAGCAAGAGGCAGGAGGTGGCGAGTTTCAAACCGGCCTTTCCAGCAGTGACCTGCACCGCACAAAGTTCTTATCTTACGGGAAAAACTGCGGGACAACATGGGATCGTCGGGAATGGATGGTATGATCGGGAGGATGCCGAAGTGAAATTCTGGAAGCAATCTAATCATCTCGTGAAGGGTGAAAAGGTTTGGGAGGCGGCGGGAGTCCAATGCGCCAAGATGTTTTGGTGGTATAACATGTATTCCTCAGCCGATTTTGCAGCGACGCCGAGGCCACTTTACCCGGCTGATGGGAGGAAGTTTTTCGATATCCATACCCAACCGATGGGAATGCGTGACCAGATCAAAGCTGACCTTGGGGATTTTCCCTTTCCTTCGTTTTGGGGACCAAAGGCTGGGATTGGATCTTCGGATTGGATTGCGAAGAGCGCCCGTTGGATCGAGGAGAAGGAGAGCCCGGCTCTGAATCTGGTGTATCTCCCTCATCTTGATTATGGGCTGCAAAAATATGGCCCCGGCGCTCCCGAGATGATCGCGGAGTATAAGGCGATCGATGAGGTGACTTGCGATCTAATTGACTTTTTTGAAAATCGCGGAGTTGAGGTTCTCGTGCTTTCTGAATATGGAATTTCGAAGGTCTCAAAGCCGGTTCATCTAAATCGGATTTTTCGCGAAAAGGGATGGATTCAAGTGAAGGATGAGCTTGGCCTTGAAACATTGGACTGTGGCGGCTGCAAAGCGTTTGCCGTGGCCGATCATCAGGTTGCTCATGTTTACGTGAATGACACTTCGATTACTGAAGAGGTTCGGGAGGTAGTTTTGGCGACCGACGGAGTGGAGGAAATCCGGGAAGGTTGCGAACTATGGGGCAAGGGAACTGGAGCTGATCGGGGTGGAGATTTTGTAGCGGTATCGGATGAGGATGCTTGGTTCACCTACTATTTCTGGAAGGACGACGCCAAGGCGCCGGACTTTGCGCGATGCATCGATATTCATCGAAAACCTGGATACGATCCGGTGGAGCTATTTTTAAATCCTGAGATTAAACTGCCGCTTGTGAAAATCGCTGGGTTTCTGGCTAAGAAGAAACTGGGCTTTCGTGGGCTTATGGACGTCATTCCTCTGGACGCAAGCTTAGTGAAGGGATCGCATGGACGGGATACCGTTTCACAAGAAGAGCAACCGGTTGCCATCGGTAACAGGGCAGGGCAGGTCACTTC
>Ga0315321_10000176_pt1 | contig 43144 bp, 22 predicted proteins | sample M180m21515metaG_FD_203464 | JGI IMG/M metagenome (GOLD analysis project Ga0315321, IMG submission 203464) | Ammonia-oxidizing marine archaeal communities from Monterey Bay, California, United States - M1 80m 21515 | ecosystem: Environmental > Aquatic > Marine > Intertidal zone | place: USA... | reverse complement strand
ACAAAACCAGAATCAGTAGCATGATTGGCGGAAGGCGAAGAGTCGGACTGCTTGCCCAAGACCGCTTGGTCCATGTGATAAACTCCGGCAAAGCCATTCGTCCAAACCGAACCGTCGTAAGTGTAAGCTTCAATGGCCGTGGCCGATGGGTTCCCCCATGCGAGGGTCAGTGAAGACGAACTGTTCAAGTCGGATACGCGGACCCAAACTTCGGAAACTCCCGTGGGGTCCCAATTTTCGATTTCGTAAGGAAGAGCGCGTCCACTTGCGTCAAATATGCGAAGGTCGTATCCGGTGGTCTGTCCGTTGCCGTCCTTGTTGATGAATCCGTTGTAGGAAAACCCGGTGATTCCGGCAACCGAGAGCCTGAGAAGGGCAGGGAAGTCCGACAGGGTGCTCGAACCGGCATAACCGGTCGCGTTGGCATCGACCGTGTAGACGAATGCATCCAAGTCCACGATTTGAACCTTGAATATCTTGGTCGTTGTGACTCCGCGCCCGGTCAGGGTAATGGTCACGTCGGAAGAAGACCCACCGATCGGGGTACCGGAAATGACACCCGTTGCGGTATTGTAAGACAATCCGGCAGGCAAACCGACCGCAGTGCGGTTTGACACCGTACCAAAGGTTGGTGGATTGAAGCTCATGAGCTTGCCCTTCTTTCCGTAGATGTCAGAAACATCCCCGAAGTACGGAGGACCTTGGAAATTGTCGAATTCGAACATGTCCGCACCGGCTTTTTGATTCTCGTAGGAGAAGCGAACCCATTCCTCGGATCGCATGACGGGAGAAAAACGGACCTCGTCCAGTTTTCCATCCATGCCCCAATCGTTGAGTTCGGAGTCATTTCCGATCATCATTCCCTCACTGAGATCACCGGGAGCGCTCATGCTGCCCGAGGACTTGTAAGCTCCATCGTTGTAGAAGGTAATCGTCTTGGACTGACCATTGATCACAAACGTAATGTGTTCCCATTCGGATGACTTCCAACTGTTTACCACGTCGATTTGGTAGTTCGGGTTATCCTGAGCCCCACGCCCGTGCATTCTTTTGTCGTTGTTGTCACGCATCATCAGTTCGAAACCGACTTTTTGGTTCCAGTAGCGCTTGGCACTGAAGATGCGGTGATAATTGATGTCATTGGTGTTGCCCGTGGCAACGGCTGTTCCCTCGAATTTCATCCACATCGAACCGGTAAAGCTCGAACCGAGATTAAAATTCGGAGAAGCGGGAATTTTGATCCCGTCGGTTCTACCCGTTGGAAAGTGCTGAGCTCCACCAAGCACTCCGGTCGGGCTGGAGGTGACTTCGGTCTTTTGTCCGTGATTTCCATTCGGGGAGGAATCCAAAATCGTCGGTCCCTCTTCGTCATCCATGTTCCAACGGGACGCATAACTCGACCAAACCTCCCCGTTGTTCACGTAACTGGGAAATTCGGTCACCGCATTCTCGTTGCCCCACCACATCTTGATGGTGGTGTTTCCTTCGGAAGGAGGCAGAACCTTGGGTATCTTCACCCAAACGTAAGAATCGGCACCCGGATTCCAGCCATCGAACTGGTAGGGCAGAAGGGTACCGCCCGTGGAATCGGTGAAGCGGATATCGCGGCCACTGATCGAGGCGACCTGCGAATACTTGAATCCATCGGCCTTGGCTTCGTTCACGGTCAGGTTGGCCGGGAAACCATAAAGTCCGTCGGTTACCTTGAGCTCGATCTCGTTGATTCCGAGGTAGGTATTGCCTCCGTTTGCCGCACTGATGACCATTTTGTAGTAGCGGTAGGAACCGGGAGAATCGACGGTGAAAGAGCGCTTTAGCCAATTCGACCAACCGGTCTCGGAAGCAACCGTGTCAATCGTCGTCCAACTTGATGCGTTATTGGAACCTTTTAGCGTCCAGGTCTTGGGTGACCGATTTCCAACCGTATTGTTCTGCGCTTGTACGGTGTATTGGGAAACGATTTTTGCCTCACCCATGTCGTACTGAATCCAAACGTTCGGCAAACCCGATTGCAAGGGTAGCCAACGGCCATTGGAAACGTTACCCCTGTCGTCAAATGCACGGGTCGGAGGATACTGAGCGTGGGAGGCGGATCCCGTAACGGAGCCTTGCCCGGCTTTGGTCGCGTCCACGATGTTTCCGGCACCCGTATATTTGAGGGTCAGGTCCATCGAGTACTTCCAATCATCCAAGTCGATCACATTGACCGTGACTTCCTTGATTGCGGCAGCATACAGGTTGTAGGCAAAAACCTTGAAGGTGCTCGACCCCACAGCCGTGGGCGTACCGGTAATGGCGCCGGTATTTGCGTTCAGGGTCATCCAGGAGGGCAGGTTGTGCGCACCGAAATGAGTGGGGTTGCTGGAGGCCTCGATCCGGTAGTTGAATGGGTTGCCCTTGGCCGCCGCAACGTCACCCGAACTGGTGACCGCGGGGGTTACCTCGCGGGTTCCGTAACGGAACAAGTTGGCCGTGGTTTCATCATCGTTGGCGGCAGCGGCCCAGGAGGTGCCTTCGTCGAGCGAATAAGCGAAACCGATACCACTGATCGCTCCGGCTCCTCCGCCTCCATTGGAGAACCGGGCCTCGAAATCATACCATCCGGGTTGACCGAAGTTAAGGTGGGCCTCCTGCAACGTATTCCAGGAACCGTCGTTGATCACGACCGATCCGTCCACTGTCACATGAGTTTTGTCGTCGACGTTTTCACGGAAAGAAACCTTGCCCGAATCGGTGTAGACTTGCCCGGTGTAGACGACCGTAAAGTTGTCCAACCAGGGTGGCTTTGTGGAAACTTGCCCCATGCCTGTACCGAGGGGGTCGACTCCGTTTTCGGCACCCGTTCCAGTCGCCCAGGTTTCCAAATCGCCCGGGTTGTCGGTGAAACTCATGTTTCCGGTAAGTCCACCGGCAATAAGACCGGGAAGGGAAATGGGTTCGGCCACGGTGGTGAAGATCAAGGTTTCGGGTGTCCAGGTCGTGCCAACCGAGTTGGTGAAGGCCGTCCGGACGAAATAAACGTTCGGACCTCCGATCGTACCTGCACTGAGCACCGCGTTCAGAACACCGGGAACCGCCGTACCGGCATTGATTTCGTTTTGCCAAGAGGAAGCATTCGTTCCGCCATCCGCAGTGCCCCAGTAGAATTTCGCAGTGGTGACCGCACCCCCGTTTGCTTGCAAACTGGTATTGAGGATGGCCGAATTGGAGGTTATGTTCGAAACGAGGTTGATCGACCCGAGAACAGGAGCAACCGGAGCGGATGGAGTCGTAAAACTCTTCGTGGTCGTCCAGGAGGGACCACCCGAATTGGTCGCCTTGTAACGGAAATGATAAGTCGTGCTGACGCTCAGTCCGGTCAGGTCCTTCAAAAACGGACCGACCAATTTATTTCCAAGGCTTACCGTATTTTGCCAAGTTCCGGTGCCGGCGTCCGAGGTGCCGTAATGCAAGGAAATGGAAGTGGTCGCGCCCCCCGTTTGAATCAACGAACCGGAAGCCCGCGCGGTCGTCGCATACACCAAACTCGGCTCATCGATCGAGAGCTGGGGAACGGAAACCGGCAAGTTGATGGTCAGGATTTTCACGTCCGTGGAAGCAGAAGTCTCGGCAATCATGCTTACGGCATAGGTTCCCCCGATGGTCGGTGTTCCCGATATGACACCGGTCGTTTGGTTGATGCCCAAACCTTGGGGCAAACCGGTTGCGTTCAACACGGCATTGGGATCATCCGCCGTGATGGTGTAACTGAAGGCGTTGTTCAATGTCGCATTTTTTTCCAAGGCACTGGTAATGGAGACAGGGGTCAGGCTTTCGCCGTTTCCATTGTTGTATATGATTGCCCGGTCACCCGAGGAAAGAGCTTGGTCGTAAATCCGGAAGTCCGAAATTTTCCCCTTGAACGTGCGACGCTGATGAGTCTCTTCTGAAAATCTTCCGATTTGCACACCGTGGTTCTCTCCGGTGCTGATCTGAGTACGGGTCCAATCGTGACGGGAGACATTGTCAACGTACACCTGAACGTTCGTTCCGGTGTAGGTGTGGAAGACGTGAGACCAGCGGTTCATGACGCCCTCGGCAACCTGAACTTCTGGATCCCAACACCAGTGCTGAGACCTGAACCTGGTGTAATTGGAACCACCCCAGAATGAGCGTAATGCCCACATATTGTTTCTGCCATCGGTACAACCGCGGGTACCGTACCCGTACATTCCCGACTCACTTTGTTGACCATTAGGAACAAACATCCAAAAACAAACCGTACGAGCGTTGCTTCCGCCCACTCCCATATCCGCTCCCTTTGCGTCGGAAGCCAACCATTCGTCCACACTGAAGGCCAAGGAACCTCCGCCGAATCCGTCTCCGGAAAGAACGGGGGATTTACCCTGATTACCCGTAAGGGAACCGGTCCAACCATTGAGGGGGTCGATGATCGATTCGACAATACCGGCCGTCACGTAAACCGTGGGTGCGGAACCTTTCTCGAGTTGCGGCCCCCAAACAAGCGTAGTGGCGGTATTGTTTCCGGCATAACTGACCTCACCACCCGATGCCGTACCGGCATGAAAACGAACGCGGTTACCAGCGGTAAGGGTTGCGGAAAAGGTAATGCGGTACCAACCTTCGGATCCCACTGCAGTGATCGTGGCAGCCCCGGCCGTTGGTAGGGAAGTTCCCGTTGTCTTGGTGGCGGAAAGGGCAGTGCCATTGGATAGGTTGAATACTTTGTAAATGGCTCCGAGCTCGGTACCGTTCCCATCTTGTCCTATGCCGACGTAGGCTTCGGTCCGGCCACTGGCCTCGGCTTTGACGTGAATGGATGCCGTGAAGGTTTGTCCGATCTCGGTCGCAATCGGTACGGTTCCGCCATTGGTGATTCCGTGCAAGCCGGTCGAGGAATCCTCCTTGAGCCTTCTTGCCGTCGTTTCTCCATCGGGTCCGTTTGGCACGTCGATCCAAGTCATGGTACGACCGTAATCATTGGTGACGTTCGTTCCCCAACCGGGCTTGGCATTATATTGTTCCTCATGAGTTTTGCCCCTTCTGCCATCATTTGCTCCCACTTGCATCCAGCGGTTTTCGGAATCCCCGACCGGCATCCACATGTCGCTGTAGGTCGATAGACGGATCAAACGGGCTTCCAGGGTGGTCGGAAGGCGGGAACCTTCCGCAATGGCCCGATTCCTGTGCTTTTCCCAGCTCGTGGTACCGGGATCGTAGTACGAGGAGTAGTAGTTGACGCTGGTACCGGTCTTGGACCAGTCGTCATGTTCCATCCTGACCGTGGCGCTCAACAGGTTGTCTCCGGCTTGATCGAATGGAAACCAAGCGGCAAGACGCTCTGATTTGTGGGGGAGGGGCTTTGAATTGAAGGTTCCGGCAACGGGCGACCAGGTCGATCCTCCGGAATTGACCGCATAGGCCCGAAAATAGTAGACATTTGGCTGACTCAACCCGGTAACGGCACTGGAAAACGGACCGGTTCCCTTGGTGCCGAGGTCGATCATGTAATCCCACTTGCTGTTGTTGAAAGGATCCACGTCTTGAATATTGCCCGCATCCTCGTTACCCCAGAAAAGCTTGACCTGGGGATATTCCCCCCCGGTGCTTACGATGCTACCGTTCAAGGTGGCGTCGAAATAAGAAGCTTTGCTTGCGGTGAGAGGGCCCAAGTTCGGAGGCGATAGGCTGGAAAGCGTGGAGAAGGTCTTGGTGGCACTCCAAACTAGGCCACCGAAACCACCGTTGTTTCGACCGGCCGTACGAAAATGGTACTGCTGACCGACGAAAAGACCGGCCAAACGGCCCCGGTAATCAGCTCCTTGAGCGTAGGTGCCCAGCACAAGCTGATTTTGCCAGGCGTATGGATCGTTGCCCGCATCCACGGTTCCGAAGAAGGCGAGAACTTTGACCCCCGTACCGTCCCCACCGTCACTGGTAATCGTTCCGGAAACATCCGCCCCGTATAGACCGATTTCATCCGCTGCGTTGGTTGTGAGCGTGGGAGGAGCAGTCACACGCATATTGGTCGACCATACCCCAACTCGTCCCTGCGCATCGGCTGCGAGAATCTTCACGCCGTATGTGCCCACGGCGGGTGGGGTGCCTGAAATTTGCCCACTGGTCGCGTTGACTTCAAGCCAGCTGGGTGCATTGGCAAACCCATACCAAGTCGGGGTCGATCCGGTGGTCGCAATAGTGTAATAAGTAGGAGTCCCGACCGAACCTGCCAACTTGTTCTTGACGATGGTCGGAGCACCATCCTCGAGGAACGGGTTGCTGTTCTTGTAAGGATGATTGGTATCCATGTAGATTCCCCACTTCCAACCGAGATAACCCTCGATCTTTTGTCGGTCTGCATCGGAGAGGAGTCCTCCGAAAATCAACATTTCGCCCACCTCGGCGATGGAATGTTCCGTAGTATCGTATCCACCGAAGGCAATTTGAGCGGGAGCCGTATTGGTGTTGTTTTGCGCATTGTTGTTTGCTTTCCCGACCGTTCCGTCCATCCACGTCCAGGTGCGGGGATCGGTCGCAAAACCCGTACCATTCCAAGTGCCATTCGCGTCCAAGTTAGCGGAGTTGGGGGTTTGTACGGCCGTAAAAAGGTGAAAGACCGTATCGGACGTAGTGGTTCCTCCGTCCACCCAACCTTCGAAGTAAAAACGGCGATTTTTATTACCGTGATGACCGAAAATCCAATTTCTTCCTTGCGAAGTAATGACACGTTGCTTGTAGGTGGTATTATCCGTTGCGTAACGCGATACGGCAAAGGCGGTGTATCCACTTTCTTTGAGGGTATCCTGGAAGTTGTATGAGGTCAGTAAGCGGTCATTACCATCGAAATGAACGACTTGAGTACCGCTCGGACCGCTTTGAAGGGATGCATTGCCTTCGACTTGGTCCATGTGGTTGTCGTTACCGGACAAGTCAGGCCATACCTGCACGGGTTGCCCGACTTGGGCTCCTGCAATCTCGTTGGCATCCACCCAAAAGACCAGGTTGCTTCCGGATTCGTCGCTGCCGTTTGCACCAACGTCGATGGAAGTAATGCTTTCCCCACTGAAACCGGGCGTCACGACAGGGAGATCGATGGAGAAAGCCGGGTTGGCGTATTCGCCATCCGATGTACGAACCGCAGCTGCCCGTAAGGCGAGACTGACCGTGCTCGGCATGGTATTGGCGGTAAGGGTTACGGTGTAACTCGACCCACTGCCACTCAAATTACTGAGGGTTCCACCGGTCACGGTAAAGTCATCCAAGGCCAAGTCCGTGACGTTGGTGTTCGAACCACTGCGTTTGAAATTGACCGTAAGCGTCTGAATTTTGCGGTTTTGATTGTTGCTGCTGATGAAAGGAGTCAAAGCTACAGGCAAATCATCGGTGAATATATCGTTGATCTCAGCCGAATTCAACTCGACCGAATAAACGCGAAAGTCGTCCACCATGCCGTACCAATTGGAACCCCACAGGCCCCATCCGGTGGAAGCGCCGACGGCTTTTGTTTTGCCGCTCGCATTTTTTCTCAGAACCCCGTTACGGAATATTTTCATCTTACCCGTGGATCGGTTGTGAGTGAATACCCAATGAGCCCAAGTCCCCTCCAGTTCGGCCTCGGTGAAGGAAACGTTGGTCCGGTCATATGATCCGTCACCGAAATCCCAATAGACGTTGTTATTACTCCAAGGAAGGTGAATGTTCAGGATCCGACCGTTCAATCCGTTGGAACTCAAAAAGGTGGAGTTGTTTCCCCTTAGGTTGCTCGCCCCGTTAATCCAAAAGGAAAGGGACGTTTCCATGTCTTCCACCTTGGGGTGAGCCTCGATGGGAAAATAAGTCCGCTTGTTGTTGGAAGGAAAATTGAGCGCTCCGCCGAACTTGCCTGAAGAAGTACGCGAGGGGGTCCCGATTTTAGGTATGTCGTATCCATTCGGTCCGCGGTCAAAAATACGGCTTCCACTCTCCTCGTCGAAGGTCCAATGAGCAATCAGGTTGTCGTATTGCGTGACTTTTTCGACAATGAAATTAACGGTCATGGAACCGGGAGTCGTACCCAGGGAACTGGCATCGGTTGCGGCATCGGCGGCGAGGGAAACGGTCACAGCTCCGGGCCAAGGGTTGCTGCGTACCTTGAAGGTGTAATTTCCATCGCCAACTTTCGTAAAATTGAGAACCTGACCATTGGTCACGTTCAGGTCGGACTCGGTGAAGTTGGTAACCGCAACTGGGCTCAGGCCCGTGCCGAGACGGAATTGAAGGTTCACGCTCTCGGTGTATTTGCCCGATTGCGACTGGACGATGAAGTGAGGACTGACTCTTTCTCCACCCAATTCATAGAGTCCTTGAACCTCGGATGGATCGAGGTAGGAGTCATAAACGCGAAAATCATCCATCCAGCCCTTGAATTCACCCCAATTGTTGTCTCCTGGACGGGCAATACCCACGCTGAAGGGCGAAGCATCGGAACTGTCAAGCGGTCCGCTGAATTGCGTCCAGGTCGTCTTCTTGACTCCGTCGACGAACAAATCGAGGTTACCTAATCCACCGCTGTAGGTAAGAACCAAATGGTGCCACGTGTTGTTCTGGATGCCCGCCTCAACCTCAACCCGGGCGTCTTCGCTCCCACTACCGGCATCCAAATAAACCTCGACCTTGGACCCTTGGGTTCCGATTTCAAGGTTGTCGTTTGATCCGGAACTGCACTGGGAAAGGAGAACGTTGTCGATCCCATGATTGGTCGACTGACCGGTCACATCGGCTTCCCGCTTGAACCAAATCGAGATGGCGAATTCCCGGGGCGCATCCAGTTCGTCCAAATCGGCAAAGCTCAAGCCATCGTCATTGCCGTCAAAGTAAATTCCCTTACCAAATTTTGCATCCGCCCATGCCGCGTTCCCCACGAGGGTACCATCCGTAACCCGGTACTCGTGCCCGATGACCAAATCCTTTGCCAAGCCCCACTTGTGAGACAGGTATCCCTCAAGCTTACGACGATCGGCACCGTTGAGGATTTCGCTGAAAACAAGGATTTCCCCAATGGCAAGGTTTCCCTTGTTAAGGCCGTTTCCGCTCGCTCCAACCGAGAAAATCGGGGTTTCAGCATCGTAAAGGAGCTGATTGGTAGGCAGGTTGGAAGAGGTTTCACCGATTTCACCGTTCAAAACAAGTTGTGTCTCACCATAGGTTCCGCCCGCATCCAAGGCATGACTGAGTACGTATCCCTTGCCTGTTGTAAAGATGATATTCGACTCGGCATAACCGTCTCCGTGACGGCTCGTAAATTCGTTTTGACCACCCTTCATGGACATCGAGAACTGCTGACTACCGGCGGGGTTCCCAGATGAATAACCGTAGGCGTGAGACCCCGAGTTATAACTGTCAGGAACGATCACCGAGACCACTTGCATGGCCGGGGCACCGGTACCGAAGTCAAGTGAGTTCGTTTTAAGCCAATGGTTGGACGCGAAATCGATTACGTTCTTCCCGTTCAAACTGCGCGAACCACTCGTCGGGCGGTTACCCCCAGTGCCTTGGGTAAGACTGCCCCCCGCTCCGCTCTTGTCCGCCCAAGCGGAAACGGAAGTTCCCGTGATAGTACTGGCATCCGCTGCGTCCAGCCAAAGGGCTAGGCCGCTCAAACTCGTGGGTGACCACGCGGGGTCCGGAGCAAGACCGGAAGAAGTCGTGGTCCCGTTGCCTTCGTCCATTTTCCACCAAGCGACCAAATCACGGGTTTTGGGGCCGCTGGTGAAGTCGACTTGGAAATTGTTTGCGATGGTAGGCCGGCCGTTTGATATGTTTGCGGCACCCGTAGGCACACTGATGATGACCGTGGAGGGCACTGCCTGTGGCGTCACCGTAAAGGTGTACTGGCTTGCGGAAACCGCAGTGAAAGCGGATACCGATGCTCCGGGAACGGAAATGTCGGATGCGGAAAAACCGGTTACGTTTTCGGCAGAATTACCCAATTTGAAATCGATTTGGTAATTGCCGGAAGTGCCCGCCACACTGACCGGACCGGTAATGATGGGGCCTGCGTATCCGAAGTCACCCAGACCGTTCCCATAAACACTGAGGATTTCGGCAGCGGAAAGAGCGACCGAATAAAGACGGGCATCATCAATCAACCCCTTGAAATACCGGCTGGAGTGATCTGCTCCGAAACGCAAATCCTGATTTGTATTCGTATTGACGGTCTTGGTACCGCCTGACGTGTAGGAATTGCCCAAGGGCTGACCGTCCAAGTAAAAGGTCAGGGAATTAAGGTCGGTCCCGCTCAAGACACCCGCCACGTGATGCCAGGAATCGTCATCCGCACCCACGTCGCCAACCCGGGCTCCCCCGTTTATCTCAACCCGGATGGAACCGGGAAAACCATTGTCTGTTTGAGTACGGAAAGTCCATTTCCTCCTGCCGTTATTTGATCCCCAATTCATGATGGCGGCATCGGACTTGGAAGTCTTGATCCATGCGGTCATGGTACGGGCGGCGGAACCGGTGATGCCTTTGTAACCAGTCACGTTGACGTGTTCGTTCGTGCCGTCGAGATAAAGAGCGTTTCCAAACTTCCCCGTTGCCGTGAGGTTTTCGTAGTCCGTGGTATTGGCATGGGTACCGTTACGTGCATTTCCACTCAAGTCGTTGAGGTTACCGTCGAACTTCCACCAGCCCTCGAGATCGGCGTAGCGGGTGATGGGTTCGACGAAATCAACCGTGTGCTCGAGTTTGGCATTGCCACGGGCTTGAGCGTCATAGGCGGAACCGGTTGGCAAAGTCAGAACGGTCGCGCCACGAAGGCTGGAAGCGTTGAGGGTTAAAGTGTAACGACCCGTACTTCCGGCAGTGAGTCCGGTAACCGTGCCGTTGGTCACTTGAAAGTCACCGGCGGTCAAACCCGTAACCGCAACGTTCGAGCCGTCCCGTTTGAAATCAAGGGTGAGGCTCACGCTGTTGGCCGAGCTGATGACGGGTGCGGAGGCCAAGCTGGCTTCGGGTCCGATATCCCCGTTCCCATTGTTGTAGAGAATATCGACGTCGGCTTGCTCCATACCAATTGAATAAACGCGAAAGTCGTCGAGAAATTTCGAGAACCGCTGACCGCCTCCCTGATAGTTGCCGATCGCATAGATATTGTTTCCGGTATCACGATCGGCCGATCCCATGTAAACGGAATCATAATAAAACTTGGTTACTCCGCCCGTGCTGACATATACCAAGTGGTGCCAGGCTCCGGAAGTGGCGGCGGGGGTCAAATCAAAGGATGCAGTCTGACGATAACCGCCGTTTGAATTGTTGTACACTCCGACCCTGTCCGAATTATTTTTGATAATGACGTGGTGATCACGACTGGAACCACGAGACAAGGTACGCCAACTCCCGACCGGGTAAATTTCCTTGAACCAAGTGGAAACCGTGAAAGTCGCCGCATAGATGGTTCCGCCCAAGTCCAGGGGATTGGCAACCTGCATCCGGGATTTGTTGTCGGAGTCGCTCAAACGCAAGGAAGAAGCTCCAAATTTCTTGTCCGAGGTATTGAAAGTGGCCCCATTGTAAAGAGTACCAACTTTCAAGGGGCCGGCCGTACCGGAATTTTGAGCTTTGTTTCCGGATCCTTCGTCGAAATCCCAATACCCGATCAAGATATCGGGTCGGTAAAGGCCGCCCACCCCGAATCGAACCGTAAAGGAACCACCTAACAAATCCTTGTTTTCGGCATCCTTGACTCCGCTTGCCATGGATATGGTGACGTCGGTACCGGGAGTGGTGGGGGTAAGAGTGAAAGTGTAGTTGCCATCTGCAACCTTGGTGATTCCGGAAACCGATCCTCCCGAAACGCTGAAAGAGGAAGCACTGAGGGAAGCAACATCGATTAGGCTTCCTCCGTTGGTGAACTCGACACGCATGGGAGTCGAAGCGCTGGAGGTTCCAATGCGTCCAAAGAAAGTGGGTCTGCTGGTGGCAAGAGGAGCGCTTGATTTGTAAGGATGAGTACCCGGCAATTTGGCTGTCTGCCCCCATTTATGGGCCAAGTAACCGACCAAGCGGTCACGATCGGCTGTGGAAAGAGCACTGCTGCAAACAACGATTTCCGCAATGTCTCCATTGAGATGAGCATAACCGGGGTTGCCGTATCCGATTCCGTTTTCGGTAATCGTGGTGGACATGGGGCCAGTCCATCTCGTGCCCCCACCGTACAGGATGTAATAGTCCGAACCGACCGAACTGTCCGGTTTCGTTGATTCGAGGGCATACCCATCGGTCGAGTAGTTATTGTGGGTATTCCAAGTTGGATAACCCTCGCCGGCCAACCCGCGATTGCTTCCTTTTCCGAACTGAACGACAGGTTGGTTTTTGTTCGAACGCTTGAATACGACGACCGCATCGCCCGGAACAAAGCCACCCGGGTAGTAAAGTTTGTCGTTCGAACCGTCGAAGCGGAGGACTGCTTTGCTGTTTAAAACTCCAGCTTGTAGGGTGGGGCGATCTCCTCCCGTCGTCTGAGTGGCGTGCCTGTTGTTACCCGACTTGTCGTTCCACTGACTGACTGAGTTGGAGGAGTGCACCACCGTGGCCGAATCGGCCGCGTCGAACCAAAGTTCGGTCGTGAGTTCAGCCGGCGTCCAATTGTTCGCCGCTCGCAAGCTCGTGGCAAAACCAATGACGGTGGTTAGAAGGATTGAAAACAGCGTATGCTTCTTCATAGTATTCTTGCTTGATTGTCACTCCTCGATCGAGAAGTATTTGATTCGTAAAGGGAAGTTGTTTCGTGAACAGGCGCGTCTGAAAAGAGCCAAAGAAATCCCTGCCCGATAAACGGGCATAAAACATCGAAGTTATGAAGGGAATTAACTATTTGGCTGAAACAGGTTCAAAGGGTATTAGCATTTGAATTAAATTTGTTGCATAAAAACAACGATTTTTTTACACCCAAACACGCAAGATACTCATAATCTGCATTTTATGTAAATTATTTTCTTTATTTAATTATCAATAATACATGCAAATGCAAAAGGATGAAGAAAAGAACATCCCATTGGAATGCACAATGGGGTTGGGCAGCGGAAAAAAAAAGGAATTGCCTGAGGGCACAAACAAGCTCCGGATTCAGGGAATTTGCCGCAAGAGCTTGGTCAGGACGTTGCCGGGCCCACATTCCTGAAATTCCTGCGCTCCGGCCTCTCTCATCTTGACGATCGTTTCGGTCCAACGAACGGGACTGTGAATTTGACGGACAAGCAAGGAAGGAATGGTTTCGGCATCGGCATAGGGTTGGGCCTCAACGTTGGAATAAACGGGTATTTGGGGCTGCAAAAAGGAAAAGCTTCCCAGGAACTCCTTGAATTGGAGGGCGGGTTCCTCCATCATGCGGGAATGAAAGGCTCCGCTGACTTTGAGTGGAACCACGAGCTTGGCCCCAGCTTCCTTAAGGGGAGCGATGATTTCCTTGATTTGCTCGGCTGGGCCCGAAACCACGATTTGGCCAGGCGAATTGAAATTGGCCAAATCGATGTCCGGTGAAGAAAGAGTGGAAAGGGCCTCGCGAATGGCCTCGGCATCCAAGCCGATTACCGCTGCCATTCCACCGCCTTTGACCTTGGACATGATTTCTCCCCGTTTTGCCACCATTCTCAGACCATCCGAAAAATCGATCGATCCGGCGGAAGCGAGGGCCGCAAACTCACCGACGGAATGTCCGGCGGACAAGGTTGGCTGGGAACCATCCTCTATCAGAGAGAGCGCATGCAGATAGCTAACGACGTAAAGAGCTGGCTGGGTATGCTCGGTTCGACCAAGTTTGCCATCGGGATTATCCAGGCAAAGGGAACGGATGGAATACCCGAGCAACTCGTCGGCTTCACTCACGACTTTGGGAAAGCGTTCGAAAAGATCAGCTCCCATGCCAACTGACTGGGAACCCTGACCGGGAAATAAAAAAGCCAAGCTCATAATGGAAGAAAAATACTTAAAAATTTGCGGTTGAACGGGATTTGCGAACAATGGGCGATCTTTCCTTTATCGAATCAACGAAAAATGCAAGAACATCTGATGGTGGACGGGAACAATGCGATGCATGCGATTCCCTCTTTGGCCAAAGAACTGGCGACTGACCGCAACCAAGCCCGGGACAGTTTGTTGCGTTTGCTCGAACCTCTCGCCACAGGAGATCATTGTGTTCTTACCGTAGTCTTTGACGGAAGAGGAGGTCGATCAAGTCTTTCCAAGCATGCGAACATGAAAAACTACACCGTCATTCATTCCTCTTCGTCCCAAGGAGCCGACGGAGTGATCGAGAGGATGTTGATGGCATCCAAATCTCCGGAGCGGATCGTGGTTGCTACTAATGACGGATTGATCCGCAATTGCGCCTATGAATGCGGTGCCGCGGCCATGCGGGTCGAAGACTTGGTCAGTCAGTTGGACCAAACGATCGACCGAAACGCAAACAGGGTCAGGAACCGAGGTTCGGGGAATAAAAAACAATCACTCTCCTTCGAAAACAAAATCCCTTTCCCCAAAAACAAGCCGGGGAAATAATACCCGAAACCGTGGGCATCAATAGACCAATTTTCGTCATGGAAAACATTACCCTTGCCTTGAAATACAGTTCGATTAGGGCTTGAGAAAATCGCATTTCTCTTAGCATACGGGATTCCCTCATGATTTACTGCTTGAATACCAGCACCATCAAACCACAAGCCCTTTTGGACAAAATCCGTCTTGTGGGGGAAGCGGGCTATGACGGGATTGAACTCTGGCTTAACGACGTGTGGGAATATGTGGCGCGAGGGGGCGAGGTCTCGGACGTCGAAAAAGCAATCGCCGACCAAGGAATGATCGTTCCTTCGGTTATCGCCATGCGCCAGTGGGGTGACTTCGATGGATGGGAACACCAACTCGTCCTAGATGAAGCCCGCAGAAGGTTTGCCTTGGGGGCGCGTTTGGGAGCCCCGTTCATCGTAGCCACGCCTCCGCTTGAAATGGAAGAGACGGGCCATTTGCCCGAACGGTACTGCGAATTGCTCGAGATCGGGCGCGAGGAGGGGATACGACCGACCTTCGAGTACATCAGTTTCTTCAAATCCGTACACACCCTCAAACAAGCATGGGAAATCGTTCAAAGATCAGGTGAAGCCGATGCCACGCTCATTCTCGATGCTTTTCACAATTGGAACAGCGGGTCGACCTTGGAAGACTTGCGGGAAATCCCACTCGACAAGATCAGTCATTACCATATTGACGACGCGGCTCCGGGAAAAGCGGCGGGGTCCCAAACCGATCCCGACCGCGTGATGATTGGAGATGGACAGATCGATTTGGCTGCCGAGATCGAGGTTCTGCGGGAAGTCGGATATGATGGAACGGTAAGCTTGGAACTCTTCAATGCGGAGTGGTGGCAAAAGGACCCTGCGGAAACCCTCAAAATCGGGCTCGAGCGGATGAAGGAGCTATTCGAGAAATGAACCTTTCAAAATATTTCGAAATTTTTCCTAATTTTTTTCATGGTTTTGCGTCTTTACTGTGCAGATGCAAAACCCAAAAAACAATTTAGAATGCCCGAACAGCAGGATTCTCCCGATTTACCGGATCAAGCGATTGGCCATGAAAGCCAATTGGGCGAATGGTTTGAAAAACTTGAAAAGCCTCTCATGATCTACGCCTACCAAACCTTGAACGACCGGGAGGAAGCCATGGACATGGTTCAGGAAGCGTTCACCCGATACTTCAAGGAGGAAAAAACGGTTCGCAAACCAAAGGCTTGGCTTTATCGAACGACGAGAAACTTGTGCATCAGTCACTTGCGAAAGCATGGGCGGATGAAAACGATAGGAGAAGAAGAGCAAATGGATTTCCTGGATGATTCGAGCCGCAAGGAAGAAGACCCTGCGAAACAAATGGAGCGAAAAGAAGCCCGTGGACGCGTCCGGCATGCCCTGTCCATGCTGCCCGATGACTTGCGCGAGTTGATAAAGATGAAGTTCGACCAGAAAATGAGCTACAAGGAAATTTCGGAAAAAAGCGGACTTAGCATAAGCAACGTCGGCTACAAACTGCATACCGTGATCAAGGAGTTGGCAGTGGAAATGAAAGCGGAGGGGTTTGCGTCATGAACGAGAATAATTCAAAGAAGCCCGATGAAGGGCGGTTGATCGACTACTTGTTAAACGAGTCGAGCCCGGAAGAAAGAGTCGAAATCGAGGGGCTCTGCAGTCAAAACACCGACTGGAACAAGGCGAAGACGGAATTGGAGCACACCCTCGGGCTGATCGAGAATGCGTGTAAGAAACCCGTTCCGGAAATTGAGGGTGCAATGGAATTGGATCCCAAACGCCGCCAAGAACTCGAGTCGCTACGTTCGGGCAAAGATGCAGAACCGGTAGAGCAATCCGATCAAAATGCCGAAACTGGGGAAAGAGCACTTCTATTCAAACCCGTCGTTTGGGTTCCGTTGGCCGCTGCGGCTTGTGCCGCCTTGCTCGTTTGGGGCCCCGGGCGCATGGAAAGTGAAACACAGGAACAACAGCTTGCCTCCGCCGTCTCCGAGCCAGAAGAGTCCGGAAAAAAAGAGAAGTCTCCAGCAACGGCAACCGACAAGGCAACTTTCGCATCAGAACAACTAGGCTTGGCCAAAAGCGATGATGCGGATGCCGATCCAAGCACATCCCTCGCATTCCCAGCATCCCGCCTGAAGGAAAGTCAGGATGCACCTGCAGAGGATGAAGCGGTAGTCCAAAAAGAATTGATAGCGAATCTTGATCGTAGCGCATTGCAAGGAGCGGACGAAGTACTGGGCAGGCGCACCGCCAGAAACGTCGAGTCACTGAATAGTAGTATCGCAAATGACATTGAGGCGATCTCGCTGGCCGATGCCTTTGCCGGCCCCGTGCCTGAACCTGCATCCGCCAATTTTTCGATTGATTCGGACTCGGACGCTCTGCCTCCGCAACCCGGCGCTCTTGCTTTCCATTCATCAATTCCCGCCCCCGTTCCTCCGGCTCCAACAGCGCCATTAGCCAAAGCAGTTGCAGAAAATCCAGCTATCGACAAAATAAGCTCGGGAACCAGCGGTCGAGGACCAGAAGTGGGAGCAGCAGCGGGTTTTGTTGCGGAGAGCGCAACAGAACTTGAGAAATTGACGGAAGATGAAAATACTCTGGCGCTCAGACGAGCTGCCAGTGATGACCTCCTTGCTATAAACAAACTGCAGAACTCGGCTGCAGATTTCACGACCGACACCGTACGAGGGCGTGAGTTTTCAGATAATAAGGACTCTGCAAAAACAAGGAAGAACAACACACTCTATTCTGCAGTTGATCAAAAGAGATCCAAGCCGGTTTCCTGGACGGATTTGGTAAGAAAACCGTCTTCTTGCTTCCTGTTCAAAAAGGACGGACAAGCATTGGGAGAAGTCGTAGTCATGCAATCCGCAGGGAAAACCATTCGGATCCGCAGGATTGGCGAGATCAGGCAGGGAAAAAGATTCATTCTTACGCCCGGTCTATTCGAGCTTCGCTTTACCGATCAAAGCAAGTCCGTAGTCATCCTTTCCGGCGAGCTGAAGAGGAAAAAAATTCTTTCCGCCGACGCGGCCTCGGAAGAGAAGTCAAAAAGCTCCCGTGACGGAGATTACGAATTCGTGGCCAAAGAAGCTTGGTGGCTGGATCAAAGCGAGGTTCGCCAATCCTTGCCCGTCAACGAACTTGCCCGCTAGTAGGGCACATCCGTGATCTCACAGGCTGTGCAGGCCACGTCCATCGACGCTCAACGCAGCTTCCTTAAGGGATTCCGAGAGTGTCGGGTGGGCATGGATGGTCCGGGCCAAATCCTCGGCCGAACCACCGTATTCCATATGGGCAACGGCTGAGGCAATGAGCTCCGAAGCTCCCCGGGCAACGATTTGCACTCCGATCAAACGATCGGTTTCGGCATGAGCCACGACCTTCACTACTCCATCGGTTGCCCCGGTAGCCAAGGCTCGCCCATTCGCAGCCAAAGGGAAAGTGCCCGAGCGGGTAGGAATTTTCCTCTCCTTGGCCTGAGCTTCGCTCAATCCGACGTTGGCGATCTCCGGGTCTACGTAAACGACCCCCGGCACCATGTCATAATTGATGTGCCCTGCCTGCCCGGCGATAATTTCGGCGCATGCGACCCCGTCCTCCTCGGCCTTGTGGGCGAGCATGGGACCGGGAATCAAATCACCGATCGCCCGGACCCCCGGGATGTTCGTGGAAAAACTCGCGTCCACGTTGACTCGACCCTTTTCATCTTGTGCGACCCCGGTCTCGGATAACCCGAGACCATCCGAACAAGGGGCTCTTCCTACGGCAACCAATACGCGGTCGGCATCGATCTCAGCTGATCCTTTGTCGTTCTCAATCGTCAAAGTGGTTTTCGTCTTGGTCGAACGGGCGGAAGTAACCTTGGTTGAAAGCATGAATTCGAGCCCTTGCTTGGCAAGTATCCGGCGGGCGGCTTTGGCCACTTCCGGATCAAGTTGGGGGCAAATCTCGGGAAGAAACTCAACGACCGTGACTTCCGTTCCGAGGCGGGACCATACGCAACCAAGCTCAAGCCCGATTGCACCTCCGCCGACTACGATCATTTTCTTGGGCGTTTTGTCAAAGGCAATGGCATGATCACTATGGACGACACGCTTTCCGTCAAACGGCAGAAAGGGTAACTCGACGGGCTTCGAGCCGGTGGCAAGTATGATCTCCTTGGCCTGGACCACTTCTTTGGCCTTGCCACCCGAAACCTCGACTTGTCCCTCTCCGAGGAGGCGGGCCATACCGGACAGAACGGTCACGCCTTTTTTCGCAACCAGACCCTTTACACCCTTGCCGAGCTGGTCGACCACCGAGTCCTTTCTTTTCATCAAGGCGGAAAGATCGTGGCTAATGCCTTTGGCGACAATACCGTGATCGCCGGCACTATGCTTGATCTCATGGTAAATCTCGGTCGAATGCAAAAGGGCTTTGCTCGGGATGCAACCGACGTTCAGACAGGTTCCACCCAAACGCGGGTTTTTCTCAACCAGGGCAGTCTTCATTCCCAACTGGGCGCAGCGGATGGCGCACACATAACCACCCGGACCCGCTCCGATGATAACGACGTCGAACTCTTTCAACTCGCTCATGGCTTCAAATCCCGAGTGCCAAGCGAGCCGGTTCCTCAATCGCTTCCTTGATCTTGATTAAAAATGTGACCGCCTCTTTGCCGTCCACCACCCGGTGATCGTAGGACAAAGCGAGGTACATCATTGGACGGATGACAATCTCGCCGTTTCGTACGACGGCCCGTTCCTGTATGGCATGCATGCCGAGAATTCCGCTCTGAGGCGGATTGAGAATGGGGGTCGAGAGCATGGACCCGTAAATCCCCCCGTTGGTGATGGTGAAGCATCCGCCTTGCATGTCCTCGAGGGTAATCCCGCCCGATCTCGCTTTTTCGGCATACCCTACGATTCCCTGCTCGATCTCGGCGAAGGAAAGCTTTTCGCAATCGCGCAGGACCGGGACAACTAGGCCTTTCTCGGTCCCGACGGCCACTCCGACATCAAAATAGTGGTTTTCCACAAGATCGCTTCCCTCGATCCGCACGTTTAGCCCGGGCACCGCCCGCAAGCCATGAACGACTGCCTTGACGAAAAAGGACATGAACCCGAGCTTGACCCCGTTTTCCTTGACGAAGGAGTCCTGATGTCTCTTGCGCAAGGCCATTACCGCCGAGAGGTCAACTTCGTTGAAGGTGGAAAGGATCGCTGCGTTCTGCTGGGCCTCCACGAGACGGGAGGCAATTTTCCGCCGGATGGGGGACAGGGGGCGGCGAGTACTGCGCCCATCGGCTTGCTTGCCCGGACTCACAGCCGGAGCCTGCTTTGTCTTGGAGGGAGGGGCGGCAGGCGCAGGAGTGCTTGGCTGCTCCTTGGCGGCATTCAGAACGTCGGATTTGGTGAGACGTCCGTCCTTGCCCGTTCCCGAGAGAGTGGTCGGGTCAATGCCCGTCTCAGTCAGTACCTTGCGGACGGCAGGGGAATGGACGGGATTAGGAGGCGTGACTACCTCGGTGACAACGGGGGTCGGGGAGGACTCATCCTTCTCCTCGAGAGCCTCTGCAGGTTCATCGGGTGCCAGAGCTTCTTCGGATTCCGAGGGGGGGATCTCTTCTTTTTCTTCAGTTGGAGCAGTATTGCCTGCGGGCTTCTCTGCGGAATCGTCAATTTGGGCAATGGACGCACCGATCTCCACCTCATCCCCCTCCTTGGAAAGGAAGCTAATGACGCCGGCTACCTCGGCCAATCCCTCCTGGGTAATCTTGTCGGTTTCCAGTTCGTAAATCGGCTGATCAATCTCGACGTACGATCCTTCCGCAACCTTCCAGCTCGAAAGGATGCCTGAACTGATCGACTCGCCGAGGGCGGGAATCTTTACTTCGATTGGCATAATAAGTGGTGGTTAGGACTTTTCCTTGTTCGGACCGGCTCCGATGGCCCGGGCGACGATCTCAGCCTGTTCCTTTTTGTGCAAAGTAAGCGAACCCGTTGCCGGACTCGCGGTGGGGGTTCGCCCGACATAGTCGGGCTTGCGACCAAAACAATCCTCGAGCAAGGGGGCCAAGAACACCCAGGCTCCCATGTTCTCAGGTTCTTCCTGGCACCAAACAATTCTCTTGGCCTTGGCGTAAGGCTCAATCATGGATGCGAACTTCTCCTTGTTGAAAGGATAGAACTGCTCGACCCTAATTATTGATGCCTTGGGCGTCCGGATTGATTCCCTTGCTTCCAGCAAATCGTAATAGATTTTCCCCGAGCACAAGACCAGGGTATCCGTACGGGGTGCCGGCGTAAGATCGGGCAAAAACTCCTCGAACGCACCCTGGGTCAATTCCTTGAGTTCGGAAACGCACGATTTGTGACGAAGGAGACTCTTGGGGGCCATCAAAATCAAGGGCTTGGCAAATTCCTTCTTCTTTTGACGACGCAGGGCATGGAAATACTGGGCTGGGGTAGTGAGGTTGGCCACCACCACGTTGTCCTCGGCGCAACCCTGAAGAAAACGCTCGAGACGGGCGGAACTGTGCTCGGGGCCCTGTCCCTCAAACCCATGAGGCAAGAGTAGCACGAGATCGGAAACCGCTCCCCACTTGTCCTCGGCACTCATTATGAACTGGTCGATAATCACCTGGGCCCCGTTGGCGAAATCCCCGAACTGGGCTTCCCAAATGGCCAGCATACTGGGGTAGTCGAGAGAATATCCGTAATCGAAGGCCAGAACCGCCGCCTCCGAAAGAAGGGAGTTGTAGACGCAAAACTGGCCCTGCCTATCCTCCATGTTAAGGAGCGGAACATGTCGAGTACGGTCTTCCGAATCGTACCAGGCGGCATGACGGTGACTGAAAGTTCCCCGCTCACTGTCTTGTCCGGACAAACGGATGGGGGTCCCCTCCAGCATGAGGGAACCAAAGGCAAGTAGTTCGGCCAACCCCCAGTCAATCCCCTGTCCGGCTTTGTAGTTCTTGGCCTTGGCATCGACTTGACGCTTGATCTTGTGGTTCAGATTAAAACCCTCTGGGCAGGTCGAAAGAGCCTTGATGACCTTGTCCAACTCCTTTTTGGGGACAGACGTTTCCACAGGGCTGAAGTCGTAGGGAATCTGGTGAACTGCGACCGACCCTTCGAAGGTGCTGGATTTCTTGACCGTCTTGACTTTTTCCAAGGAGGCATCCAATTGCCTGCGCAGGCGCTTGTGAATTTCCCCGCATTCGTCTTCCGTCAATTCTCCCTCCGAAACCAACTTCTTGGACAGGATATCGGAAATAGAGGGCATTTCGTTGATCTTCTTATACAAAATCGGTTGGGTAAAAGCAGGATCATCGGCCTCATTGTGACCATACTTCCGGTAACAATTCACGTCGATCACGACATCTTCGCTGAATTTCTGGCGATAAGCCAGAGCAAGCTCAGCCACCATGGCAACGGCTAGGGGATCGTTCCCGTTGACATGAAAGATAGGGGCCTCGATGGCCTTGGCCACATCCGTGCAATAGAGGCTTGAACGAGCATCCGTCGGATCGGTCGTAAAGCCAATTTGGTTGTTCACCACGACATGAACGGTCCCGCCCGTGCGATACCCCGGAAGCTTCGAGAAATTAATGACCTCGGCAACCACTCCCTGTCCAGCCATGGCGGCGTCACCATGAACGAGTATGGGAAGGACACGCTTGCGCTCCCGATCTCCACGAAGGCGCTGGCGGGCCCGGGCCTTGCCCTCGACCACCCCGTTGACTGCCTCCAAATGACTGGGGTTGGGAGAAAGGTGAATAACCACTTGCTGACCGTTCGAGGTTGTCCGGACCGATTCGTACCCCAAGTGATATTTGACGTCCCCACTCCCGTGAGCGCCGTCGGGCACGAAGTTTTCCGAAAACTCTCGAAAGATAAATTCGTAAGACTTCCCCATGACGTTAGCCAAAACATTCAGCCTTCCGCGATGAGCCATGCCCATGACAATCTCCTCGACTCCCTCATCGGGGCATTTTTGGAAAATCGCATCCAAGGCAGTAATCAAGGATTCCCCGCCTTCCAAAGAAAAGCGCTTTTGACCGACGTAGCGGGTATGCAGAAAATTCTCGAATTCCTCGGCCTGAACCACTTTTCTTAAGATTCTGAGCTTTTCATCATGAGCGAAGGACGGTTGGTTCTCATTCGGTTCGATCTTCGACTGAATCCAACGCCTTTTGTCGGTTGCCTGAATGTGCAGATACTCGACCCCGATATTACCACAATAGGTCCTTTTCAGGCGTTCGACGACTTCGCCGATCGACATCCGGACTCCTCCAAGATAATTTCCCGTAAAATGAACTTCCGCCAAATCGGGGGATTCGAAACCCAACCGAGACATGCTCAACCGCGGGTTTTCGTTGATCTGTGCTTGCAAAGGATCGAAGGTCGCCTGGGTATGACCGATATCACGAAAGGCATAGATTGCTCCGTACAACCGGGCATGCTTCTCAATTCCCGAATCATCCGCATGGACGGATGCCGTAACGGGGAAATCATCAGTCAAGGCGGAAGAACCGCCCTCGTTGCCGAGATGAAAGCCTTCGAAGAAATATTGCCACTCCGGCTCCAATTCGGATGGAGATTCCAACCACTTGAGGTAGTTGCGGTCGATTTCGTCGACGTTCCAACGGGTGGCAAAATTGGGATTATTCATAGTTTGAAGAATTCAACGGGACTCCTCTCGTATTCGCGAAAGAACGTAAAAACAAGTAAAACTTGAAAAAAGGGTCGATCATTGAACGATTCGATGAAATCAACCTTCGGGGGGAAAAAAGCCGAGACTCCCGGAATCCCCGCAAATTTCCATCTCCTTTCCGTAATCCGCCAAGGGAATTCTTGGGGCAAGAACCTCAAGGACATGAGGATCCTGGTGAAATCCCGGCTTGGTCGAGGGATGCGGCCAGTAAACCAGGGCTTCGGCAAATTCCACCTCGCCAAGCAATCGAACCCTGCATCGGTAAAACGAGAAGTTCTCGGGCGGAAAACTTTCTGTCCACTTGACTTGGGGAAACGAATGAACGGAGGTACCCAGACGGTAGGAATATGGATGAATCGACAGGTTTAGCGTACCGGGAAAAAAAACCGAAAGGTCCAGCCCCAAATCTTGAAAAAAAGGGGCCTGCATGGCCAAAGTACCCCCGGGGAAACGGGTATCCCGGGTTTTTCCGGAGGCAATGCCATGCCCACGGGCTACGACTGCCTTTGCGCAAAGATGGAATCGATCGCCCAAGGGAATTCTTTGGCCCTCAAGGACAAAAGCACTTGAAGAAACGGTTGCCCGTGCCACCGGGACCGATCCGCACCCGGACAGGGTGCATGCAGCGTGGACAGTTCCCTGCGTAAGAGTTCCCTTCCTTGTTCTTGTAAATTCGTCCATAAGCACCACAGCGAACATAATGTATGCCAAGAAAAGGGCGTTCCTTTCCTCCGGGTGACGGGTTCGAGGAGGGGCGAATCTGATTCATTCCGAACTCAGACCTTGAATTCCACGGATCAGTCCATCCACGCGCTTGCCTAGCAAATTGGCTTGAACGGTAAGTCCGTCATGACCCTCAATGACTTCGGACACCCAAGTTTTGACCCGTTCCTCGAGAAACTTGAGTTTTTTCTGGGCTGCGGGATCAGCGGAGAGAGCCTCGAAACTGGTTTGCAAATCGTTTTCAGCGGCATCCGATTGTCCAAGCATTTCCTGCAAAGCCTGGAGGGATTTTTGAATGTGGTCGGCATTAACCTGCTCATCCGAGTCCTGAAGAGGATCCAGGAAATGAGGCGCCGCGGGTTGATTCACCTTTGGCGCACTCGAACTCGCATCCTTGAAAAGCTTGAAGGAGGTGTCGGATCCGTTTTGACTGAAGAGGCTTTTCTGATTGAACTCCAAGCTGCAAAGCCACTTCAATTCTTGCCTGAGTTCCTTGAATTTGTCGCGCGATTTCTTTTCGTCCTCCAAGGTAATGGAACGAATGATGTCCGCCTTCATGGTTGCCGCCAATTCTCCTATCTCCTCAAGAATCTCGACCGTTCTGACAAGAACGTTCTGCTGTGTCTGGAGAAAGGAGACGGCTGATTGCAGATGCTCCTCAAGGTTTTGCTTGGTCTTGAGTGGGGTTTGGTCATCCCCGATAGGCAATTTTTTCCGAGCTTTCTTGGATAGGCGTAATCGCATGTTGTAGAGAATAGGGTCTTGGGTCCAATATCTATTAGTGATCGAAGAAGGGTTGGGAATCAAGCGGAAATGCAAGGCAAAAGAGGTAAGTCGGCCCGACCGCAAGAAGAAAGGGCATAGGTCCCGCCACCCAAAAGCCTCTCTCCCTCGTACAGGGCAAGGACTTGTCCCGGAGCAAGGGCTCGTTGTGCTTCCCGAAAGACGACTTCCGCCCGTCCGTCCTCAATCGAACGAAAAGAAAGATCGACGGAAGGGTCCCGATAACGGGTCTTGCCCAGAAGTTCCAATTCGCCCGAAAGCGGTTCGTCCAAGAGAAAGGAGAGATTCTCGATTTCATAGCGCCTCCCCCAAAGCGTCGGCTCCTCCGGGCTTTCAAAGGCCACGATCAGTTGATTGGACGATTCCTCCTTGCCGGTAACCACGAAATTCTCGTGGTCCGTGTTCGAAGGCACTCCAATCCCCCTGCGTTGCCCCAGAGTATATCGATGAAGGCCTTGATGCCGTCCGACGACCTCGCCCTTCGTTGTAACGATATCACCCGGCTTGTCATCGATGAAGTTAGAGAGAAACTCAGGCACCTTGACCTTCCCAAGAAAGCAAATTCCTTGGCTGTCCTTCTTCTGGGCAACGGGGAGATCAAGCTCCTTGGCCATTTCACGAACCCTCGGCTTCTCGATTTCACCGAGCGGGAAACGTGCCCCGGACAGTTGATCCTGCGTGATGCGGGCAAGAAAATACGATTGATCCTTGTTCTTGTCACGCCCCTCCCAAAGCTCGGGCTTTTCGCCAACCGTCTTCTTACGAACGCAATAATGACCGGTAGCCAAACCATCAAAACCGTTTTCACGGGCAAACTCGAGCAAGGCTCCGAATTTCATCGACCGGTTGCAAAGAACGTCCGGATTGGGAGTTATGCCATCCTCGTAACCGTTCACCATGGGCAAAACGACTTCCCGTTGATAGAAGTCAATAAAGTTCACCACTCGAAAGGGAATGCCCAGACCCTCGGCAACCGCTTCCGCATCAGCCAAGTCTTTGGCCCCAGGGCAGTCTCCGAGAACATCGTCCTCGTGCTCCCAAGTTCTTACATAAACGCCTTCGATCTCATGCCCCTGGTCCTTAAGCAGGGCAGCCGAAACCGAACTGTCCACTCCCCCCGAAAGAGCTACCAACAGGCGTTCCGTGACTGATTTCGACATAGGAAGCCATCATGGTGACTGTTTGCAAAAAGGGCAAAATTTTTCGATTGGCGTTCGATCGATGCTTCGGTTTGCTTGTCGGCGGTGTACGAAGGAGGAGGAAAGATTTGGCAACGTGAGGATACTCAGGGCATCGTTTTTTTGGAGACGGACTGGGATGGTTCCAGCCTACCCAGTAATCTGGTTAAGAACGCGGGCATGGAGGGTTCCCAGTTCGAGACGGTCGACCCTTGGGAACGGGCTAAACTGGGAGGGTACGCAAAAATCGGAACTAAAGTCGTCTTCCTTCTCGAACCCGAGCGGTTTCCTTTTCTGTTCAAGCGGAAGGACTGCAAGGTCTTTCTGGCATCCGAATGGAGCGGGTGGGAGGAGGCTCGGACAGAAGAGTGCTGGAAATTGGATTGGGAAGGAGAAAATCTTTGCCTATGGATGAACTGGGAGGATCTTATCCATCTTGGTTCCTTTGCGTTCAAATTTATTACTGACGATGGGGTTTGGCTCGATCCTCCAGATTCCTTTCCCGGGGTTGAGGAAAAATCGCCAGGTGCCGTAAACTTTATTTTCGAACCATCCCGGACGGGCAAGGATTTGATCAGTTTTCAGATAACCGGTTCCCCGGAAAGCCAAAGACTTGATTTCTTGAAAGGGATGAGACCGAAAGGGGAATTCGGATACAGGGAACGTTCGAACGGAAGCTGGTTCAGGGCTTACGCTCCTCGAGCGAAAGCCGTGGAACTGGAGATGATCGACAATGAGACCGGAAAGGTTCAAGCCGTTCACAAGATGGTTTTGGAGGATGACGGAAGCTGGACGGTCGAATTTCCCGAAACCTCAACCGGACGGTTATATCGTTTGGCCGTTACTCATCATGAACACGAAAAACCCCGGGAATGCCTGACACGATCAGCGCTTGATCCTTACGCCTTGGCGACCGACGGAAGAGGTGGCCCGGGCATTGCCGTGCATCCGTTGGATCCGATTCCCCAAAACGAAGCATATGTCCCACCTGCCATGGCTAACCTTGTCATAGCGGAAGCGCATCTTCGGGATCTTCTGGCTCACGCACCCATCGAATTGAGTGAAGAGGAACGGATGGAATTCAGAGGCCTCGCAAAATGGCTGACCTCAGAAGACTGCTACCTGCGCAAACTGGGCGTCAACGCAGTCGAACTCCAGCCCGTTCTCGAATTCGATTCGCAATCCAAGGAGGAATACCACTGGGGATACATGCCGGTCAGTTTCATGGCACCCGCTTCCGCTTACTCGAGCAACCCGCACAATGGATCAGCAATCCATGAATTCAAGGATCTGGTCAAAGCCTTCCACGACGCGGGTTTGGCGGTTATTCTGGACATCGTCTATAACCATGTCGGTATCCCCAACCACTTGGCTTTGCTCGACCGGGAATTATACTTCTCAACCGATCAGATCGGAAGACTGACAAATCACAGTGGTTGCGGAAACGACTTGAATTGCGAATCGCAACCCGCTCGCAAACTGGTGATGGATAGCGTCAAGTATCTCGTACAGACATTTGATATCGACGGCTTTCGTTTCGATCTAGGTGAATTAATCGGGGTGGAATTGCTTAGGGAGATGGAGACTGAGCTAAGGGAAATCAAGCCGGGTATAATCCTGATTGCCGAACCATGGAGCTTCAGGGGGCGTTTGCCCCTTGAAATGAGCGAGACTGGCTATTCGCTTTGGAGCGACTCCTGTCGTGAAGGAATCCTCGAGTACGTAAAGAAAGAATGCCCCGATCCAAGAGTCGCCCTTGATCTTCTCCAAGGCAGGCTAGATCAAGAGAACAAGCACCCGTGGCAATCGGTCAACTACTTGGAATCACACGATGACTACGCATTTGTAGATCGTCTTTGCAAAGCGAGTGAATGGAAGGAAGGAAAACCTCCTGCGGGAATGGAAGAAAAAGCCCGCTTGGCAATTGGGTTGGTCTTGTTTTCCCCTGGCATACCCATGCTTTCCGCTGGGCAGGATTTCCTGCGCGGGAAGAAAGGAGTAAGGAATACCTATCTGAGGGGAGACCTCAATGCATTGGATTATTCTGCGGCAAGCCAGTTTCGAGAATTTCAGCAATGGATTCGAAAGCTAATCAAGTTCAGGCTTTCTTCAGAAGGTCGGTTTCTCCGCCCCGAAAAGCTCGAGGATTTCACCTACGAGGAAATCCTGACCCAAGAGGGTGGGGCATTCGGCCTTGTCATAAGGGAGAGGAAAAGCTCCGTTTCCTGGCTGATCTTCGTAAACCCCGCGGATTCTCATTTGGATTCCGCTCCCCCGTCTTTTCCCGATCTTGCCCAGGGCACTTTGCTTTTCGGGGAAAAGACCGAAAAACCGGGGCAAATCGCCCCCATGGAAATGCAAGCATGGAAGCTTTCCGGTTAACCTCTCAAATATAAATATCTTCTGGCTGACAAAAAATACTGCAAAAGAGGCAAAAACCATACTAAATCAGCAACATGACAACAAGTAGTCCGAATCGAAGGAATTTCCTGAAAGCGGCAGGGGTTGCAATCGCTCTGCCTATGCTTGAATCATTACCTGAGGTGCGGGCGGCACAAAAGGCGGGTAAGCCGGTCAAGCGCTTTGTATGTCTTTCCAATAACTACGGTGTTTACCAGAAGGCATTTTTTCCAGACATCAACCAGCCCGGGACGAAGTACGACATGCCCGAGACCCTCAAGTCTCTCGAAAAACACCGTAAGGACATCACTCTTTTTCAGAATCTGGACCATGGGTTTACCGGAGGCCACCAAGGCGTACCCGTTTTTCTGAGCGGTGTCCGTCCCATCCTTGCCCACAATTATGCCGAGGGCAACATCAGCCTAGACCAGAAATTGGCGGAGCATCATGGAGCGGCCACCCGCTTTCCTTCGATGACTCTCGGTGTGCGTGAGCGCAACCTGCTCAGTTTCACCCGGACAGGGGTGCAGGTACCAAGTATCGACATGCGGGCAGCCTACAAGGCAATGTTTTACGAGGATACGCCGCAGCAAAAGATTTCGGCAACCGAGCGTTTCAAGCGCCACAACAGCATCCTTGACGTGGTGATGGACCAAGCCAAGTCCCTTAATGGCGAATTGGGCAAGCAGGATCAGCACAAGCTCGAGGAGTACTTTGATTCGGTTCGTACGCTAGAGGGTAAGATTCAGCAGCAGGAACCTTGGGTCAAGCGTCCCAAGCCGAAAGCTCCGATCGATGAGCCGAAGCCGGGAAACGGCACGGCAGAACAACTCAAGGCTATGATAGAAATCATCGCCTTGGCCATCCAGACCGATTCCACCCGGGCCATTACCTGTACCAGTGGCTTCGCCAACGGGGACTTTGGTCTGAATGGAGGGTATCACGGGTTCTCCCACCACGGCGAACGAGAGGAACCGGTTGCCGCCTTGAAGAAGATCGAGGGTTTCCAAGTTTCAATGATGTCCTACCTGATTGACCTCCTGAAGGCACAGGAAGACCACATCAACGGAGGCACATTGCTTGACCATACCTCCATCATCTACGGATGCGGAATGGCGACCGGAGGACATTCGACCAGGAACTTGCCCCTCGTATTGGCTGGGGGAGGATTCAAACACGGGGAACACAAGATATACCCCGGCCCGCATCTCAAAGATTTGAAGAGTTCGGACAGACTGGTGAGTCAGGAAAAACGACTGGCTGAAGGCGTATCCGAAGTGCCGGCCGCAAACCTTCTACTTTCCATCCTTCAAAACTGTGGCTTGGAAATCGACCGGTTCGGGTCAAGTTCGGGCACCTTGACCGGACTGGAATGGTCCTAGTGCTGAACGGTTTTTGTCCATGAATGTCCGGCTTTCACTTTCGGGCGTTGCTTTTTCTCTTCTTGCTTCATACCCCGCATCAACCTACGGAGATGATTCGCTCGCAAAACTTGAGCCCTTTCTCAAGCAACACTGCCACAACTGCCATGGACCCGAGAAACAGAAGGGCGACATTCGATTCGACAGCCTGAGCAAGGATCTGACGAAAGTACAAAATCTTGAGATTTGGCAGGGCATGCTCGACCAGTTAAACTTGGGCGAAATGCCTCCCAAGAAAGAACCGAAACCAGCGACCAACGAGGTCAAGGTTGTAGTCGACCTCCTGACCAAACGCTTGGCATTGGCCTACGAAAAGGCAAGGAGCACAGGCGGGCAAACCGTCTTACGCAGGCTCAACCGCCACGAATTGCGCAACACGTTTCGTGACCTCCTTTTTCTCAGGGGAGCGGAATACAGGCCCGACGCCACGGGATCCCGATTGGTCGACAACAACGGCAACGGAAGCGTCGAGCGAACTGGCAACGACCCCTTGCGCTTCTTCCCGGAAGACGAGGAGGACGAAGGGTTCTACAATATCGGGGACAAACTTGTCATGTCTGACTTCCTTCTGAAACTCACCCTTGGAGCCGCCGAAGATGTCCTCAGCCAGGCAACGCGGCTCGAGCCAAAGCCCAAAGTTGAGACCAGGCGCTTCGCCGGACACCTCGTCAAAGGCAAGGCACAGGGTGAACACCCTTTGGAGACGGTTTCACGGGAATTCAGCCCTGACTTCGACATGATGGCCAAAGGCTACGAGAGATACGGTCGTCTTTCCCCAACCGATCTGAGGCAAGGGGTAGGGGTGGCCTCCCGTTATAAGATTACGATCGAGGCTTCCGCTCACAACGGAAAGCACCCCTATGGCGAGATGATCCAGTTTGGTCCCGAAGAAAACTTCCAGCTTTGTCTCAATATGTCGGACACCGCAAACGGAGGCATTTCCGGGCCCACCTCCACGCCTCTGGCCCTTTGGTCTCTGCCAGGGGACGGCAAGAAGAGAACCTTTACTCACGAAGCTTGGCTGGACAAGAGATGGACTCCTTGGATCGGCTGGGAAAACGGCCCGGACGACCGGAGTTTTCGTGTCGAGAAGCTGGTTGAGAAATACCTTCCCGATTCCCATTTCAAGCGTCCTGATAAAAAAATCGACAAACCGGGACATGATACCTGGCAATTCGCCTTGGCTAGGCTTTTGCTCAAGAATGGGTACAAAGGACCGCACCTGCGAATTCACAGCCTGACGGTCACGCCCTTGCTGAGCGTTTGGCCTCCCCGTAGTCATACTGCGCTCTATGGATCGGGAAAGGGGACCGAAGGGGAAATCCGCAAACTCCTGAAGACCTTTGCCGAACGGGCCTATCGGCAGCCGGTCACTGACGAACAGATCGAGCCTTACGTCCAATTGGTATTGCGCCAAAAGGTAGAACCGGTGGTCACTTTGAAGGGCGGGATCAAAGATCTGAAATACCGCGTCTATGAGGGGCAATGGGAAAGGCTGCCCGATTTCGACAAGCTTGAACCGGTTTCCGAAGGAACTTTGCCCAATGGACTTGTCGACTTGGCGGTATCCAAGCGAAAGGAAAAATACGGGATGATTTTCACGGGTAAGCTGGAGGCACCCAAGAGCGGAGAATACGTTTTCGAGATTGCGTCGGACGATGGTGCTCGCGTGTTGATTGACGGGAAGAAAGTCGTCGAGCACGATGGCCTTCACGGCGCCCAACTCAAAAAAGGCTCGATCAAACTCGAGCCTGGGAAGCATGAGATACGGATTGAGTATTTTGCATACGGTCAGCCAAATAGCTTTCGAGCCGGTTGGGGTGGAGTGGGAATGGCTCATACCCAACTCTCCGTAGACAGCTTGCGAGACCCGAAGAACAACAATAAAAAGCCCGCAAACGAAGTCCCTTTGCTCATCCGGGCCATGCAGGATGGATACTCTGCCATCCTCTGTTCCCCTCAATTTCTTTACCTGAAGGAAAAACCCGGACGCTTGGATGCATTTGGGATCGCCTCCCGCCTGAGCTACTTTCTCTGGTCATCCATGCCTGACGAGGAACTCTTTGCCTCCGCCCGTTCAGGTAAAATCAACGACCCGAAGGAACTCGACCGACAAGTTGAGAGGATGCTCAAGGACGAGAAGGCTCAAGCGTTTGTCCGGCATTTTCCGTCTGCCTGGCTACGACTCGACAAACTTGGCGACATGCCTCCCTCGGGGGGCGAATTTCAATTCTACAAGAATGTCAAGATCGAGCCCATGCTGGCCAAGCAGGTCACGACCTATTTTCAAGAGATCCTGGAAACCAACGGTCGTATCGAACAGTTCATCGATTCCGACTATACCTACATGAACCATACTCTTGCCAAATGGATCTACCGGAGGGAAGACATCCGTGGCTCGCGCTTGCGCAAAGTCAAACTGGACGATCCTCGCCGGGGCGGGATCTTCACTCAACCCGGTCTCATGACGGCGACCGCCAATGGGGTCGACACTTCCCCCGTGGTGCGGGGCGTATGGGTATTGGAGAATATCCTGGGAACGCCTCCTGCACCTCCGCCTCCCGACGTCGAACCCTTGCCTGTTGATACTCGGGAAGCTACCAGTATACGGGAGCGGTTGGATTTGCACCGTAAGAACGAGGCATGCTTCAGTTGTCATGCCAAGATCGACCCCATGGGCTTTGCTTTCGAGAACTTCGATGTCGTGGGCCGCTGGCGCGACAAGTACAAGCGGGCAAAGAATCCGATCGACACTTCAGCCACCATGGCCAACGGCAAACAGATTGCCGACATCGTCGAGTTCAAGAAGATGCTCGAGGAACGCAAGACCCTAGTAGTCTCTTGCCTGACCAAGAAGATGCTCACCTATGCCACCGGCAGACACTTGGAATCAGTCGATCGAGGCGAAGTCGACCACATCGTGGCTGAACTCGGAAAAAAGGACAACCGTTTGCGCGACCTCATTCACTTGGTTGTACAAAGCGATGTCTTTTTGTCGAAGTAAACGCATCCCACTTTCCGCCAACTAGCCAAAGGCATTTCAATAAACCGTTAAAGACCATGATTCAAAGAACCATCCTCGCACTTGTTGCGTTCTCTTCATCTTTCTCCCTCTGGGCAGCGAAGCCCGGTTTGCCGAATATCATCTTCATCATGGTGGACGACATGGGCTACCACGACTTGGGATGCTACGGAAGCAAGACAATACTGACGCCAAACGTCGACCGAATGGCCAAGGAGGGCATGCGATTCACCGATTGCTATTCCGGAGACACTGTCTGCGCCTCCGCCCGCAGCACCTTGATGACCGGTTATCACAAAGGGCACACACCGGTTCGCGGGAATTCTGGAGGAATACCCCTTTTCCCCGAGGACATCACCGTCGCCGAGGTGCTGAAGAAAGCGGGGTACGCAACCGGTGGTTTCGGTAAGTGGGGCTTGGGCAACCAAGGGAAGGACGGTGCCGCCGAGCGTCAAGGATTCAATTTGTTCTACGGGTACTATAACCAGTGGCATGCCCACACCTACTACACCCATCTTTTTCGCAACAGTAAGAAGATCGAGCTGAACGGGCGCTACACCCACCATGCCATCTACGACGAGACGATCAAGTTCATCAAAGACAATAAGGACAAGCCCTTCTTCCTGTATTGTCCGTGGACGCCTCCGCACGCTGCCTACCAGATCCCTGAGGACGAACCCGCTTGGCAAATTTACAAGGACAAGCCGTGGAAGAGCAAGGATGCCAAGGTGGCGGCCGCGATGGACACCATGATGGATCGTCAGGTCGGAGAGATCACCGCCTTGCTCAAGAAGCTAGGGATCTACGAAAACACCTTGATGTTTTTTACCTCGGACAACGGAGCGGCCAAACGCTTTGATGGCATACACAATTCATGCGGCGTCATGCAGGGACAAAAGCGATCCCTCAACGAGGGGGGCATACGCGTACCCATGGTCGCACGGTGGCCTGGCAAGATCAAGCCGGGCGCAGTCAGTGATCATCCATGGTATTTCCCCGACGTCATGCCGACGCTCGCGGAAGTTGCCGGCGTCTCCAAGGAAGTGCCCAAGGATATCGACGGCATCTCCGTTTTGCCCACCTTGCTGGGCAAGGGGGAGCAAAAACAGCATGAGTACATGTACTGGCAGTATGGTGTGCGGGCCGCCCGCTCGGGAAAATGGAAGGGGATAGGGAAGGGCGGTCATATGTACCTTTACGACCTGAGCAAGGACATGGCTGAGAAAAATGACTTGTCCGCCAAGCACCCCGAGATTGCGGCCAAGTTCAAGCGTTACATCACTGAAGGGTACCGCGAGCCCCGCAGCCAAAAGGACGACGGCAAGTACACCGGGAAGAGCAAAAAGAAGTAGGCTTGCTCGTTTTGTTACTCCTTACCGTAAGGTCCAGAGGGAAAGGGTATCCGCATCCTTGACTAGGATACTGTCCTTGAGGAGTACGGGAGCGGCCCAGGTGGAGTGCTCGGACAAGGCATAGCTTACTACGGATTGAAAGCCCTTTGGGGAGGCCTTGAAGATTACCAGGCGTCCCAAGTGGGAAAGAGTCAGCACATGCCCCGGAAACGAAAGGAAGGAGGCGAAAGGCCCTGCACGTGGCGAGCCCTGCCAGAGGATTTCCCCATTTTCAGGATCAAGGCAGAAAAGGCGCCCCTGCCCATAGTGGGACAGACCGTAGAAGAAACCCTCCGCAACGATGGCCGAGGCCATGTCGAGAGCGACCTCCTTCTGGCTCCAAGTCTTGGAAACGCTCCACTTTCCCTTCCGGAGAACGGGCGCGATGGCATGAATCCCCCGGTTTTCCGCCCCCAGAAGGATTTTTCCATCATGAAAGGCAGGGGTGGGCATGTTCTGGTTGTGGGTCTTGTGGGGGAATGGATATTCCCAAAGCAAGCGACCATCTTCAGGTCCCACGCCCACGAGGGCACGGTGATTCCAGGCCACGATTTGGCGGACACCATCGATTTCAATTAAGAATGGGGAGGAGTAACAAGTACCGTCATTCCCCATCGACCAAATTTTCTCACCTGTGGCGACGTTGAGTGCCATCAATGAACCCTCTTCCTCGTTTCCGAAAAGATTAACGATCATATCCCCCAACACGAGCGGGGAATTGGATGCCCCCCAGTGGGCGTGAGATTGCCCGAAACGCTTGCCGGGAACTTTTCGCCAGAGCAGTTTGCCCGACTCGGCGTCCCAAGCCGAAAGGATCCCGGATATGCTGGTGGTGAAAAGACGCCCGTCGGAATAGGAGGGATTGGCCTTGGGGCTCTTTCCGTGACGCTCACCCCCACCGCCAATCTTGAAGGGCACGAGATAACCCTTGGTCCACAGAACCTTCCCGGAATCGATTTCAAGGGCACGGACCATTTCCTTGTCCCCCTGTCTGGAGTGGACGAAGGCTTTCCCGTCCACGACCACCGGACTGCCGTATCCGGAACCGACTTCCACGCTCCACTTGGGCTTCATTTCCCCAGGCCATTGGGCAGGAGGCTTGAACCATTTGACCAGGCCGTTGCGCTCGGGACCGAGCCACCCCGGCCAAAGCTCTTCTTTTGCAACGAGTGGAAGCCCGGGAATGAAGGAAAGGGAGAAAAGAAGAGTGATCGCTTTCATCCTGCTCTTCTTAGCACAGCAAAAACCTTAGCAACATGAAAAAAAACTCGACAGAAAGTAGTTTCCCCTAGAGGGTTGGGATGTAATTTATCATTGGATGAAAGACATCGCCTTAAAAACATAATCCGCCAATCAATCGGATTATTTACGAAAAATGTAACTTTAGGACGCCAGTTGTTGTATAAAATACGAACCCACGAAGGAATTTAACTCAAAGCATAGATCCTACCATGAAAAAAATACTCGTTACAATCGCACTTGCATGGATCCCTCTCCTTGCAATACAAGCCAAGCCCCTTGACCTGTCCAAGGTCTCGCGAAATGCCAACTGGCTCATGCACATGGATTTCGACGCCATGCGTAAATCCGAAATAGGTTCCTTCATGCTCGAGTCTATGGAAAAAATGCCCGAAGCAGTGGAAAGAATGGAAAAGATGAAGAAGAAGTACGGTGTAGATGTTGACGAGTTTTCCTACTTAACCATGTCCGGCACAGGCGAGCAACATAAGGGAATTGCCATCATGAAAGGCGGTGTCGACACCGACATGTTGGTCGATTTTGTCAAGTCTCAGGATTCCGTTGAAGTCAGCCGCATCGGGAAGCAGAAAGTTTACTCAAGCGACAGGGGACGGCACTCCATGGCTTTCGCGCCACTTAATAAAGGTGTAATCGTAGGAGGGCCCGACGCCGATTACGTATCGGAAGGCATTGATTTGGCGAAGGGCAAGGCTCCGTCCTACAAAGGACATGACTTGCTTGATGTCCTCGCCGGGCAAATGGACAACCCCGGCTTTCTTTTCTTCGCAGACGTCAAGGGGGCGGCCAAGAACCACGAACTTGACCCAAGAGCGATGCTTATGCTCGAAAAAGTTAAGGCTGGCGGGATGGCTGTAGGTGATGACGGCGGTTCGATCAGTTTTGTAGCAGTCATGGAAGCCACGGATGAGGAAACCTGCAAGCAAGTCGAAGCCATGGTTCGCGGAGGAATGGCTATGATCGACATGAGAAAAGCCAAGGACAAGCGTCTCGAAAAGGTTCTCGATGGACATTCCATCAAACGGGATGGAAAGATGCTTTGGGTAAAGATGAAGTTTTCCGTCGAAGCGATCATGGATCATCTCGAGCGGGAGATGAGAAAAGCCGCCTGAGGCGGATTCATCCAGGAAAAAGGCGGAAGCTAGTCTTCCTTGGCAAGTTCAATGGCAATGCCATGCCTCAGGTTATGGTAGGAATGAATGATCTCCGTCCTGTTGAAATAGTTCATTACCTCGTTCAGGACGAGTAAGCCGCCTGGGAAAATATCCGCCCGGGAAGGGGGTAGGGCAGGAAAACTTTCCTGCCGCTGTCGCAAAGTCATATTTGAGATTCGTTCAAAAAGGTCGAGTGAACCGGAGTGCTCGAGCACTCCATTTGCCTTCCCTGCCATTCGTGGTTCATCGTTTAGGATCTTGCGCAGAAAGACCAATGTTCCGCCTGCTCCTACCAAAGTGGAGCAGGAGGTCGAAAGGGCTGAGGCATCCGATGCGCTGAAAAAGCTCCGGACATAGTTTTGGGCCTCTGTGCATGCCTCTTCGGTCCATGGGGAACCCGAGTCAGGGCAGAACCGGTTCGAAATCACCGCAGCACCTAGCGGCAAGCTTTCCAGAGAGGTGACCTGTCGATCTTTAACTGCAATCACTTCCATGCTTCCTCCGCCCAAGTCAACGGCGTGAAAGTCATCAAGTCCTGAGATCGACGGGTCCGAAAGCAATCCGGCGGCAATGGCGCCCGCCTCCTCCGGTCCGGAGAGAATCGAAATGTGGAGATCAAGTGATTCCTTGGCCAACGAAATCAAATCCTGGCTGTTATCCGATCTTCTGAAAGCCTCGGTGGCCACCGCACTTGTCTTTTGGACATTGTGTCCCTTGGCAATTTCCATGAGTTCACCAAGAACTCCCAATGTCCTCTCAATTGATTTTTCCGTAAAACGGATTTCTTCACCTCCACCCGCCGTTAACCTGCAAGCCCGGCTCTCCTCGATAAGAACCCGCGGCACGGAAGAACCATCGACCTCGGCAACGAGCAATTTGGTCGTATTCGAACCAAGATCAAAAACCGCTACTCTCATTTCGTACTTTCACAGGACGTATCCTTCAGGACCTACAACCAAGGTGAATTCGCCTTTCGAACTCGTCGTCCTGTTAAGGGTTATGACTTCCGCAACGGTTCCGACCAGAAAGCTCTCGTGAAGCTTGGTTACTTCACGGGCTATGCATACCATCCGTTCGGCCCCAAGTTCTTCTTCGATCAATCCCAAGGTTTTTTCGATCCGGTACTTCGACTCGTACAAAATCAACGATCCACTGAATTCCCTCCATTCAGCCAGAGCTTTCCGGGCTCCGGCTGATTTCTTGGGGAGAAACCCAAGGAAGAGAAACTGGTGCGTGGGCAGCCCCGAAGCGGCCAAGACGGTGATGGCTGCATTGGGTCCGGGAACTGGGACAATTGAGATTCCCCGAGTTCGGCATTCCCGAACCATTCGGAACCCTGGGTCACTGATCCCAGGGTATCCGGCATCCGAAACAAGGGCTACGGATTTGCCCTGCTCGATAAGATCGGCCAGTTCGGTTGTCTTCTTTACCTCGTTTTCCTCGCGATAAGAGACCAAAGGTTTGGACAGCGAAAGGTGGTCGAGCAGTTTTTTCGTAACCCGCGTATCTTCGCAGGCAATCAAGTCGCAATTATCAAAGGAATCACATACCCTTGAAGAGAGATCCGAAAGATTGCCAATCGGAGTGGCGACCAAATAAAGGATGCCGACTGAATCGCCCCCTGCGGTCACGGAAGGGGATGGAGACAAAAGAAAATCGCGAGCTTAGCGGTTGAATCCACCGCGATCAAAACCACCGGGGAGACTGTATTCCCAATTCGCGGGGCGAGTTTGGGGCATTTTGTCGTCATCCGGAGAGGCAGTGAAGCAACCGCTCAAAAGAAAAGTAAGGCTGGAAAGCAAGAATATGGCAAGAAGCTTGGTCATTGAAATTATCGAATTCAAAGGGTGTTTTGTTTTTCGGGAACGATCTGAACAAGATCGCCGGGGCGCAAACGGTTCGGTTCGCCAAACTGAGGCAAGATGTAGGCCAACGAATACCCCTTTTGCGTGCGCTGCACCTTGATCCGGGCTGCCTCCGACTTCCCCTTCCAAAGAGTGAAGATTTCTCCCTGGTTCAAGCCTCGCTCACTACCTATGGGAAGCATGAGCATACCGGACCTGCTGTCAATCCGGGCTATTGATGAGGGAATTCCATACTCGTTCATCATCGTCAACTCAGTCGAGTCCTCCGCAGCCACGGCATCGGGTTTCTGGGGGGGACCTTCCTGCTTGGCTCCAAATGGGTCTTTGGTCTTGGAATCTTGGTCAGCCAAAGCCTCGACGCCACCTTGTTGCTTGGCAAGCATTTCATCAATGCCCCGTTGGTAACCAGCGGCGTCGGCTAGTTTGATCTCCCGTTGCAACTGACTGAGCTTGGCTCCGTGCTCGTCCTTTAGCGAATCGATCTCTGCGGTATGCATCTTTTCCGATTCGATCTTCTGTTGCTCAAGACCCGCAATGTTATTGTTAAGAACCATAATCTGCTGTTCGGAGGCCTCGTTTTCATCCTGCCTAAGCTTTTTCTCTTCGGCCAAATCAGCCTCGGTGTTTTGTAACTTCAGCTCAAAGTCATTGGATTTGGACTCCCACTCCTCCTTCTGGTTCTTCATGTCGTTGAAGAGGTTTTGGGATTCGCGCAAGGCTTGGTCCCGCTCCAAGACATTCGACCGCAAGCTAGCAATCTCACCATAGAGATCGTTGCGGTTTTTGTAGAGCATACCCATGACCGTACGCAAACGGTTCTCGCGGGAAACTCCGGGTATAACTGTCCCGTCTTCCTTGTGCACGTCATTCTTCGGGAACTGGTTCAAATCGGAGAACGGGTTTTTGAGCTCGGCAATGCCCTCTGGTTTCGCTTTGCCATTCGGTTCCCATTTTTTACCCTCCGAATCCCACAGGTACAAGCTAATGGGAGTATTCTCGCCATTGAGTTTCGGGGGGCCGAATTCCATAGCCAACACGTCAAGTTTTTCCCTGTAGTCCTTCCCTCGCATAATTGCATTCTCGGAAGCCTTCAGGGCATCCAATGCATTTTCGAGAGGATTTTCGTCATTCAGGCCGACAGGTTGATTATCCAAAAAGACTTCCTTGAAAGCATTTTTTTTTGTGGCAACATCAGCCCATTGCGCCTCCTTGGAAGACTGCAGGATCGCGTAACCATTGGAAACTTGTTCGTCAAGAAAAGCGTTTGATTGTTCGGTTTTGGTTTTGTGTGACAATGCAAGCCAAATTGCAATGCCACAAAACATCAGCAAGGTTGTAACACGCAGGATTGTTGCGAAAACTGTGATTATTGCATTCATAGGCGAATTCTAGGTTCACAATAACATGAGTTCGATTTGCTACGAATGCAAACCGAAATATTGCGAAGAACGATTCAAGGGTAAGCGCGAACTTGATAAACTTGGGCTCGGTCAAGCCCATGAGTCGAAATGATTTCAATCTCCAGCGCCTTGGTTGAAACCGTGGGAAATTCATGTGTTCGGAAGGGCCGCGCATTATCCGACACCTCAAGCAATTCCTTCCAGTGACCGACTTCGTCCATGAAAAAGATTTTGTAGTGACTGACAATTGAGGTTACACAGGCAGAGGAAAACTTCTCGGGACGCGGCGGAACAATAAATTCGGACGAGGGATCGAAGATCAAATCGATGGAAGAAACATCCCGAGACTGCTCCCAGTGAAACTCGAGAAACTCGGGGTAACGGAAATCGGTAGGCTCGGAAATCCACAATTGTGGAAGGCGATCCGGACGCATTCTCCCATTGATAAGGTTTTCAGCCCTGTAAACAGGCTGCTCGGGCACAGTTTCGATCATCGGTGCGGAGGAAGGCCCGGGGACCAGACTGGTCACGGGCGAGAATTCGGAATAAGGGTTTTTTATTCCACTTCCGGGTAATTGGCCGGAACGATGAAGAAGAATGCCGACCGGAGCGGTGTCCTGTTCGTACAGGACGACGGAGTCACCCCATGCAAACTCCAAAAAATGCCAACCCGGGTTCCCAATCTCAACCGCAAAAGGAATCTCGACCCAACCGACCTGGCCTTTCGTCAACTCGAACTCGACTCTGTCGAGGCACAAACCCGGAGAAATCGTAAAATGGGAAGAAGACTCGAACAAACCACATTGAACAAGACAATTTTCCCTGACCTCGAGGAATAAGCGAACCCCTTTTAACTCGGGACTGGTCACCGGGAATTGAATCAACCCACTTGAGGGAGCAGGCAAAAGGGGGGTTCCCGAATCTTTCGGCGTAAAAACCTTCAACGCGGAGGATGCCGTCACCTTCGCATCGCAAAGAAGGTCATCGGGGTCATCCGGCGTAGCTGTCGAAAAAGTATGATTCGAGCGATAGAGGAGCCTTCTGAGTTCATCGACATAACCACTTTTCGACAAGGTCCGGGGGAGTCTTTTCAGGCGGAGGCAAAGAACCGCGGCCAATCCCACTGCTTCTCCCAATTGAGCGGAGGTAGGAGGGTGACGCAAACTTGCGGATGCCCGACTAGTACAAGAAGCATGACCGCCTGCGAAAAAAAGGTTTTTGACTGTCTTTGAGTAAAGGCAACGCAAAGGGATTTCAAAAGGGTGGGGCAGGGCGACCTTGCCCCGCATCGAGCACAACATGGCACCGTCAAGATCCAAAGGCGACCGACCGACGGCGACGGAATCAGGATAAGTCCTGGCTGACTCCATATCTTGGGGATTCAGGACGAAATCTCCCTTCGCCCGGAAACCGTCCTGCCTCAGAGGGATGGCCGAGAAATCCTCAACGACCAACCTAGCCGCACGACCGGTCATCGGGGAACGGTTTTTAAGGAAGTCCCAGGCTGCCCATACGATCTCTCCTGAGCTGGGATTGACTTCAGGAGCAACTTGATTGACCCACTCTAGGTTATGGTCTCCAAGCAAATTTCGGTCGAGAGACTCAAGGAGATCAAGCTTGGCCGAAAGATGGTTGTCCTCCCATTTAAGTCGAACCCAGGGCGGACACTCGAACGGAACTTCCTTTTCGCTTTCCGCTATTCGCATACTCGTTGCAAAACGGGTCTCGATCGATTGAGGCGAGCCGTCTTGCGAATATTCCGTCAAATCAACGCCCGACTCACCGGATGCTTTGGCCATCTGGGCCAAAGCCCCGTTTCCGGTACAATCGACAAAGTATCGCCCCCTGAAGAGAATCCTGCTTCCCAGACCCTCCGAAATAGCCAAAACGGACTCAATCCTTGATTCTCCGCTTCCCAAGGAAGCCTCGAAAACCTGAGACCCAAGAAAAATGTCCAACCTGTCCTGCTCCGAAACCCAATTCATCAACGCTCGATTTTGGCCGGAATAATTACCTTCCTGGTTTTCAAGGAGAACCCGGAGATACAATTCGTCCAGAATGCCGGATTCTCTCCGATAGATGAAATTCGCCCCACCAGGCTGATCAAAGGGAAAGCGCACCCCGTCTCCTATCCGCCCACCAAGAAAGTTTCTCGTCTCGATCAATTTTACGGTCGCACCGTTACGCGCCGCCGTCATCGCGGCACACAGACCGGCCAATCCTGCCCCTACGACCACGACATCCGCTCTTTCAGATATGGTTTTCACTGTTTTAAATCAATTGGGTAATACCCAGGCCATGTGTTTCTTACAGGAGTCATGAAATGTTTCTAATAGGCTAAATTAAGTTTTATTAATACTGACGACACGATTTCTTTGATGTTGTCAGAACAAAAGATGAAAAATAGTAATCTTAGCGTGGTTTCAATCCTGTTATCTGTCAGCAATGCCAAATCGCCTTTGCCCAACTCGGCGTTTGTCTTACCGCCTTTGCGGAAGATATCCCGTCCCTTGCCTTTGGGCTAGGCCGATCCACTTTTGGATTAAACACCTTCCACCTCATGCGTAATATTTTTCCTCGCTGGGTCAATACCGTACCAATCAAACTGATCATAGCCTTGGGCATGACCGGGGGAGCCGTTGTTGCCGGCATCACCTACTACGCTACCCCAAAGTATACCCGAGTTGGATATCAACCGACTCAGCCCGTATCCTACGATCACTCATTCCACGCCGGTCAACTCGGATTGGACTGCCGTTATTGTCACCATTCCGTAGACAAGTCTGCCAGTGCCGGCATACCCTCGGCCAATGTCTGCATGTCCTGCCACAAGACAGTCAAGGCAGACTCCCCTTTGCTTGCCCCCGTTCGGGCATCTTATTTCGGAGAAGACACCGACGGAGACGGTAAGCTTTCTGCCCAAGAGGATGTCAACGGTGACGGTATCAATAATCGCCCCTCCATCCCTTGGCTCCGCATCCATAAGACGCCAGACTACGTTTATTTCAATCATGCCATTCATGTAAACAGAGGAGTCAGTTGCATCGAGTGCCATGGGCGCATTGATCAAATGGAAGAGGTATATCATTCCAAATCCCTCAGCATGGCCTTTTGTCTCGAATGTCACCGTAAGCCCCAGGGTGCCCTCCGACCGATGTCCGAGGTCACAAATTTATCTTGGGTTCATCCCCCTGCCCAAAATGACGAATCAACTTCGGCAAACCCCCATGCCGATTTGGGTATCAAAGACAAATGGGGAGTCCATCCACCTCTAAGCTGCACAGGTTGCCATCGA
>Ga0315321_10000175_pt1 | contig 43144 bp, 42 predicted proteins | sample M180m21515metaG_FD_203464 | JGI IMG/M metagenome (GOLD analysis project Ga0315321, IMG submission 203464) | Ammonia-oxidizing marine archaeal communities from Monterey Bay, California, United States - M1 80m 21515 | ecosystem: Environmental > Aquatic > Marine > Intertidal zone | place: USA... | reverse complement strand
CAAACCAAGACAAATCGGACGCGAAAAAAGACGCGTATCAAACACCGATGACGCGGAGAACGAAAATGACGAAGATATTCCGGATGCTTTTCGAAGCTGGGGCGAAGTTTTCGATTTGGCAACGCTAACGGGAACCGGGGATGACCAACCCGCATTGCAAGCCAGCACGGCAAATTTGACTTGCTGGGGAAGCGGGCAACTTAATTTCCGCCGAGCCTCAGACAACGCGATACTGGCTTTGGCTAGCGTTGTGGTTCAAGATGGAAAAGCGAGGCGAATTCTGCAACGATACCGATCCAATCCCACGGCAACGCTTCCGATCCTGCTGCAAAGTGAAGTCACTGACCAACAGGAACAACGCCAACTCCTCTCGATGTTTTCGGAAACCAGTACCAACTTTTCAATTTGGATTGATGCATATTCAAAAACAGGCGCGTCACTTAGAACATTCACTGTCATGAAACGCGATGCTGATGGCGTCGCGCAAAAGCAACGTTTTTCTCTATAGCAGCTCTGATTCCAAAATGGAACTTCGGCAACAACGACAGTACCTGACTCTTGCAACAGCTTGCTTGTTGGCGTTTTCTGCTGCCGTAGTTTTTTGGTCAATCTCAGAAATCACTGAATCCACGCCAAGCTCACCAGTCGTGCCTTCTGGTGAAATTTCAGATTCAGAGACAATCAGCAAATCGGCGTTCACGATCCCGGCAGCGATGACGATGCGGCAACTGCGTGCGCCGCTTTATGACACTGAACCAGATCCTCCTAAACCACCAAAACCGATTCGGCCCGCGGCACCACTCCCAAGGCCAGTCCCGAAACTGCAACTGACGTTGGTGGGAACGATCATCGAATCAGGCAAGAGCCTCGCAATCATTACAGATATCAACGGTCAATTTGATGTAAAAGGGGTTGGTGACACTTTGGAAATTGATCCGAACGGAATTGTGATCACAAATATACAAGCGGAGCAGGTCACGCTCATGCATCGAAGTCAATCGACGGTACTAACTCTCGAACGCACGCAGAAAAAGAACAAAGGATCCGGCGGCAACCGCAACAATCGAAAGCGGGGGCCAAAATGAACTTTCGTGGCAACCTAATTATCGAACGTCAAGATGAGTGGTGCATTCAAGTTGCCGACGAAAGTTGCACGCTCCCTAAGACATCAGATGTGGCCCAAATTGCATCGGCAGTCAGTGGCCTACTGGCAAAATCAACGGGCGTGAACTCATATTGCATTATTGCTCCGGCATCAACCTCATGTTTTTTCGCACGCCTGAACCTTCCTCCTGACTTTGACATTCGCGACCGACACTCATTGATTTATGAACTCGAAAACCATCTGCCCATCGACGCTGAGTCCATGGCTGCCGATTTCGCAACGCTTCCCGCATCACACAATCAAAACCAAACGCAGCCTGAAACTTCTGTTTCCGGCATTGCGGTCGAAGTGAATGCTTGGAAATCACTTGCTGACAACCTCGAAGCCGAGGGTATCCCAGTCACCAACATTATTCCAAGTGCTGTACTCGCTGTCGCTTCGCTCCACCAAAAACATTCGCTCTCGGGCATTAGCAACCTCATTCTTTGCCATGGTGATCACGCAGACATGATCACACTTGCAGATGATCAGATCATGTCATGGAAATACTCAAAGATTGAAGCGGCAAATCTACAAAGACATAAGTGCCTCGATCTTCCGGAATCAGATACGAGCCTCGTTGTCGGCTGCACAAAAGCACAGGGCACACTAATTCGGGACAACATTGGCCCAATACAAATCGAACAGGATGCGATAGTCACACATCAACTTCATGGTGCCAACGCTGCGATCTCAAATCCGGCTTCCACGCACTTCAACCTTCGACGAGATGCTCTTGCTTCCGACGATCCGCTCCGCCCCATCGCCAAACAACTTTCGTGGTTTGCTTTCGCCGTTACCATCTGCCTTATTGCGATGATCGTGGGCAGTTGGTGGCGTTCCAACCGCATCGAAGAAAGAATCACCGAAAACCTTCAAGCACAAGGCGCTGCTTTCAAAGAAGCCTTTCCCAACACGCGTGTTCCCGCCGCTTTACTGCGACGTGTCCGCAGTGAACACTCAAAAATCATGGGATCCAGAAATGCATCCAAGCAAATCGAAGCCCCAACCTCAGCAACTAAGATGATGGGTGTGCTCCTGGCCTCCTTGCCGACAGATACCCGTGTGCGGATCAGCTCAATTGACATTCGCGGTGGGAACGTGAACCTCAGGTTTCAGGTCCAGCGTCCAGTCGACGCCGGCGTGATTGCTGAAGCACTATCGCAAGGTGGCTTCGACGTTTCCCAGCCCGCCACAACCCGAAAAGACGCCACGACATTCGAATCGACAATTCAAGCCGAGTGGTACGATCGAGTTTCAGCGAATGCCAGCAACTCAGAGGAACAGCAATCGGTTGACAGGCTGGGTCAAGTCGAACAACCGTCATCCCACGTCGCTGAATCCACCAACACTTCCAGCGTATCACGACCTCAAATTGGTGCCCAGGAGTTCGACGCGAGATGACAGGCAAGCACTCCAAACGCCAACGTCGACTGATTGCCATCGCTCTCGCGGTGATGGGAATTTACGCAGCATCAGGTGTCATGGAGACGAATTTGAAACAGAAACGTCTGGACCAATCGATTCGGGACTTGGGTGTGATACATACGATGCTCAATGATATCAAACACTTGAAAAAGGTTCCCAAGGTCGCTGCCCTCCGGCTTGAGTCGCCCGCCGAGATCACCAACCGAATTTCAGCGGCAAGATCGGTTGCCGGTTTACCTGATTCGAGCTTGCTGCGTGAAGAACCAACAGCCCCTCAACGCATCGGTCGCTCAGATTTTGAACTTCGGTCGACGACGATTGACCTTGCTCCGGCTAGCTTGGCCCAAATCGTCGCATTCTGCGAAAACCTCCGAGATGAGGACGCCGGTACTTTAGTGAGAGATTTGACACTCACCGAACCCAGAGATGGGACTCAAAAAGAGCGGTCCGAATCGTGGAAAGCGACTTTGGTATTGACCCAAATGTTCTTTTCCCCGACAAGTCAGCGGTAACGGATCAGCTCACCGCCGCACGCCGATTTGCGGTGCCTTGCTCAGATACCAACTGTTTTCCGTCGTTACATCCTTCGGGCACTTCACGGATGAGGGCTAGACGCACCCCCTGTTCAGCACTCGCCACCGCATTGCTGCTGGTGGGAATGGTGGGCTGCGCTGCATTCAATGATCAACAAGATTCGCTCATACGGATCAAATCAAATCGGAATCCAGTTAAGGCTCAGCGCTTAACATTGGCAGGCGTCAACGCGTTGGAAAACGGGCAGCGAGACTATGCATCAGAAAAGCTGCTATCGGCAATCCGAGCAGATTCTGGCTATGGGCCAGCTCACAACAATTTGGGGCTCCTGCAATTTGATGACGGCAAACTCTACCAGGCCGTTCTGTCGTTTGAACGCGCGATGGAATTGATGCCGGCGGATCCAGTTGTTTATTACAACCTAGGATTAGCACTTGAGAAAGCTGACCGTAAAAACCAAGCACTTGAACTTTACTGGCAAGCAGTCGAAATCGATCCGACTGAACCACATTTTCTCGGGAATCTTGTTCGCTTGAGACGCAGGCTTGGCGAGGACGGCCCCGACGTGATTGCGCAGTTACAGGATTTGATGCTGATTGAAACACGACCTCCATGGAGAGACTGGGCTTCTGAGCAACTGAACCTAGTGCTCAACCCAAATCTTGACCGGGGTCCTGAGACACCCAACTTTAGTGGCAAAGATTCAGAGGACGAAAGTCCAGCCAGTAGGAATCAGAGCGATCCTCAAACGCGGATCATCGACTTAAGCCCTGGGAAGGGAAATCTGAAACCAAGCAAAGCTTCAGAGCAAGCGGAAGAGACACCGGAATTGCTGCCACCGGCAACGCTGGAGTCGCGGGATTCAAACTCACTCATCCCTAAAAACCAAGGGGCGATACAGCAGGCAACTGAGCCGGCCTCTATCTTATCCAGCAAGCCCATCCCAATCCGCAGCGAAGGTGCGTTCAACACACTGCCAGAAAGCATCACGGACACGCAGGACGCAAGCACCAGCGACCCCAGTGAAGATTAGACACTCACCCGCTCACCTCCTACCCGCTCACCTCGGTTCCTCGTAAAGGGAAGCCATTCTCTCACTGCAATGCTTCCTCTTGTTCCTGCACAAGCATGGAATACTTGACTTGCGCGGCGTACAAAACCAGCAGGCAACGAGTTTGACATCTGCAGCTAGTTACTCCGCTGCGGGTCGGCGAGGTACTTCACCACCAGCTCGCTTGCTGCCAGAGCCCTCCGCACCAAAGCCGGGATTTTCTGCTGATCGGGTTCGCTGCCCCCCTCTTCGATTACCAAACCGGGCCATCATTGCCTCCATCTCTTTCCGCGATACAAATCCATCTTTGTCTGAATCAATCTGCTGTAGTCGCCCTGCCATTTGCTCTGGCATCTCGTCAGCACCCAGCTTGCCATCTTTATTAGCGTCTCTTTCCTCAAACATGCGGGCGAATGCTTCCCGAGGATCGCGCTGCTGTCCTCGCTCACCTGTTTCACCTCGCATCGCTGCTGCACTACTTCCACTTGAACGAGCCACTCTCGCTGCCGCGACTCCCAACTCCTCTCGAGTTGCATACCCATCATCATTTTGATCGGCCCTTCCAAAAAATCCTCGAAGTCTCTCGGGCACTTCCTCTCGACTCAGCTTGTCATCCTTGTCCTCATCCATTTTCATAAGTCGCTCGATCATCTCATTTTCACGGCCCCGATTCAAAGTGCCCGGTTTTGGAGTACCACTGCCACTTTCTTGGGGACCATCATCTGGGGAAACTCCTAATCCACCACGACCAGGCGTCTCAGTTGAACGGCGTCTGATCGCAGAAAAATCGGGACGCAACTCATCACTGGTGAGCTCGCCATCCATATTTTTGTCGATCGCCTGAAGTGAATTGGTCGCATTCTCAATTTCCGACTTTGAGATGACACCATCCGCGTTGGAATCCAGTGCGATCAGTACCGGCAGAGAACGAAGCAAAAAATCAGGATTCCTTCCCGCAGAACGGCCATCTTGATCCCCCCGCGTGCCTTGCGGCGACTGCGCGACGACACCCCCGACAACCAACAACGAGCTTACAAAACCGACCAAGAACACAGCCCGAGACCGACGAGAAGAAGTGGATTCACACATGGCACAGCCCCTTAATTGTGAGCGATCTGATTCGTAAATTTCATTTCGACAGGTAGCCGCTCACAGCTCAATCGCGACATTCCACCGTCACAACGGGATGGGCAAGCGGACATGAACCGAGCAGCGAATGCAGCCATACGTCTTCGCCGGTTCACTTCAATCTAAACCCGGACAAATGCCTGAAGTTCCGCTGTTTCATATCATGTTTTGTGTAGCACATCACAAGTAATCTTCGCAAACTTGATGCAACTATCCATATAGTTTTCGGGATGACGTGGGCGATTCAAGTCCCCACAATGAATCCTGACATCGCGACTTGAATCAGCGTAAAACCAAAGACTCGCATGAAAAAGAACGCATGACTGTGACATCGACCGCATGACTGTGACATCGAACGCATGACCTTCGTTCACAACGCGATCCCTAGCGGCACTCCTACCGCAGCACCGGGCAGACATCAAACCATTCACGTTTTTGCTGCTGCATCCACTCTGATGCTTCATCTGGTCCCCACAAGCCCGTTTGGTAGCGATACAAAGCGGGCGCCGCAGGACTTTTCCATGCTGCGATGATGGGATCGATGATCCCCCAAGCCAACTCAACCTCATCACTACGAGCAAATAGACTGGCATCTCCGTTCAGAGCATCGAGCAACAAACGCTGGTAAGCGTCTGGCAGGGATTTACCACCACTTGTTCCCTGAAAACTAAAATCCAATGTGCTGGTACGAGTTCGCATTCCTGAGTCAGGAACCTTGGTTTCAAAATGCATCTGAATGCCTTCTGCGGGCTGCACCTGAATGACAAGCCGATTTCCAATGGGTGCTTTTGGCATGTCTTCAAACAAGATGTATGGCACTTGTTTGAACTGAATGACAATTTGCGTGGTCCTACAGGACATGCCTTTTCCACTTCGAAGATAGAAGGGCACTCCCTGCCATCGCCAATTATCGCAAAACAATTTCAGAACAGCAAATGTTTCAGTTGAACTGCCGGCAGGAACACCCTCCTCATCTAGATAACCGGCATATTGCCCGCGTACTGTGTCAGATGCAAAATCGCCACCGGTCATTTTGCGAACACCATGCAACACCTTCACCTTCTCATCACGAACCAAAGCAGCATCGTAACTGGCCGGTGGTTCCATCGCAGTGATCATCATCAACTGCAATAGGTGATTTTGGAACATGTCTCGCAGAATCCCGGACGTGTCGTAGTATCCCCCTCGTCGACCTATCACCACCTCTTCGGCAACCGTGATTTGCACATGGTCGACATAATTACGATTCCAGATGGGCTCAAAGATGCTATTCGCAAAACGCAGAGCGAAAATATTCTGAACCGTTTCCTTGCCGAGGTAATGGTCAATTCGATAAATCTGATCTTCACGAAAGGAACTGTGGATCGATTGATTCAACGCTTGAGCGGTCTTCAAGTCAGTGCCAAAAGGTTTTTCGATAATAACGCGTCGAAATCCATTTGAATCATTCGAAAGCCCTGTATCTCCCAGATTTCTGATGGCTGTTTCATATAGTTGTGGCATCGTAGATAAATAATAAACACGACCACACTCACCACTCATTTCGCCGACTTCGTCAAGCTCAATGGAATCGAGAAATTTACCAAGCGAAACAAAGTCATCTGGGCTAGTGATGTCTCCGCGCTGGTAAAAAACATTTTGACTGAACGCAATCCACTTTTCTCCGTCAAATGCATCTTCTGCGTACTGCGCAGTCGTTTCACGCAAGGAATCCCGCCATTGCTGGTGTTCAAACCTGCTCCGAGAAACGCCGATGATCCTTGACCCATCTGGCAGTCGGCCTTTAACAAAGAGCTGGTAAAGCGCAGGAATCAATTTACGACTGGTCAAGTCTCCGGAAGCACCAAAGATCACGATTGAATCAGCCATCTTCCTAACCTTCGAAATATACGTAGATGAATAGACACCCGTTTGCCTAGCCCAAGCTTACGGGAACGGGAGGTAACTGGGGAAGGGACGGCAGGACGTTCTACCGTTGCATTTCTATGACATTCGGAGGAAAAGAATCGGAACTAATCCTTCCAGCGAATTTCACCTTTGCGCTGACGCACCTGCCACTTTTTTAGATATTGCTCCCGACGGCCCTGGCTATCCTGCTCAGCACGATAATTAAAAGTAACACCAGTGATCCGGCGTAGGTTTTCGAATGCAAGCACACGCACCGACATGTCTGCTGAGTCGAGATTATCCAACAGTTGCAAATCACTGCCACTCGCCAGTTGCTCATCAGTGTAACCCGTCAGCATTCGAAACAGCTGCACTTCAGCTGCAGCGTCCATTTTCTTGATCGCTTGCTGAACCTCTGCCGCGGACTCCGATCCATTATCAACTCGGGCTAGCACGGCGTCGTAATGCTTCGACCAATAGGCTCTCTGCTTTGGATCGTTAAAAACACCTGCCCCACCAAAGTAGACATCTGACCTTCCAAGCGCGAGCAATGTTCTAGCAGCCAAGTCAGCCACTTCGGACCGTCGAAATCCTAGCAGTTCTCGCAACGCAATTTCCAGCGACGGTGCACCATCTAGCAAATCCAGCAAGTTCGATCTCGCCGTCGCCGCAAGCGGATCAGAAGCGTCAACTGCCTCTGTAGTCCAAGCAGGTGCGCCATCCAAAAACTCGACACTAGGCTCACTCGCACCGACCTGAGTCCATTGAGAATTCGGTTCAAGTGACGCAACTCCCCCTCCCATTTCCACATTCACAGTTCCCTGCACAGCGATCAAACGGCGCACATCGACGTGATTCTTTGGCAGCAACGGGTCAAGGCCGAGTTCTCGGGTTTGAGTTAACTGGATAGCTGCGGTCGTATCTGGTGTTGCTAATTCAAGACTCCATTTTTCATCTCCCAACTGAACCTCTACAGAAGATTCCGGCTTTGCAGCGGAGACCAACAAACGGCCTGACGCGAGACGCACTGTCAGGCTTCCCTTGTCATTGGACAGCAACATGGCCGAAGCAGGGCCAAGCAGGGTGACCTCAGCATCGGGGATAGCCAACGTTGCACGAAAACCCGGGGCAACGACCAATGGCTGCTGCACTGCCACCTCTGCGTCTTTCCCTAAACGCTGCCATTGGCCTTCGTTCTCGATAGCCAAAAACGTGTTTTCACTGATCACCTTCGCTAATACAGGTGAGGGAGAAACGTTTTCAGCAGACGCTTCCTGCTCCATTTCGCCAGAAGCCGGGTTGTCGGTTACAGGCGGCTTGGGCTCAGGTGGTGTTACCACGGGAGGAAGAGCATTACCGGAGGCTGCGTCCTTCTCGGCTTGCAATGCATCATCGGTATCGGCATCTCCTTGAGACATCTCCGGCTTGGCACCATCCACCTCACTGCCGGCCCCCACTTCCGTGGTTTCGTCATTAGAGGGTGCAGGCTGCCCAGCAACAGGTGCCTCAACTGATTCCTTCTCAATCTCACTTCCTCCCGATCCAGAATTTTTCGGATCTGAGATGCCACGATCACTTTTCGCTGCCTTGCTATTCGTATTCGCACCGGAACTCTGCCCGCTTTCAGTCACTTCAACATCTCCATCCGTGCCATCTCCAACGGTGCCCAAAGAGCGAACTTCCGAGGGGTTGGATGCGGCATTCTCATCATCAATGCCCGCTGTTTTATTTGCGTCGAGCAACGGCTGAAAAATCTGAGCCAATGCGTACAACAGCACCGCAGCCAGTCCCAGAGTCACCAGCCATGGTGTGATTCGCGATGGGCGCACCTGTCCCCCGTACATGCTGCTGTCTACGTTACGATTTACTGGCCGAGAACCAGCGATCGCTGGCCCCGCCTTGGCCGCCTGATCATCAGCTAGCTCTCTTTCCCTCAGTCTGGCAGGAGCCGCCATCACACCGGAGTCACCAACCCCAACAGGCCTTACAGGTTCATGCGGAGGTGGCGGTGGCACCTCCGATGACAAAACTTGGCTGGACGGTGCATCAAAACTGTTAACGGGATCAGGAATGACAAGTGCAGAAAAACTGCCAGCCGTGTTCTGACTGCCCTTCTGTTCACCTGGCAACTGATAGATACGATCACGAAGCACCACGGGCACACTCGCAGGATTTTCCAGCACCATGGTCAAAATCTGATGGCAGGCAGCGGCCTCAGCAAGGTGCGGATCCGAATCAAGACAAGCTCGCTCAACCTCAGCCACCTGCTCTACAGGCAGCGTGCTATCCAAATACTCACAAATGACGTTTGCTTCCTCCACTGGTCCACGCGCCAACGGTGAAGGCGCTGGCAAGTCAGATTGCAACAGTAGGCTGCGAATCCTCTGCACCATTTGCGTTGCAAAGCCACTTTCAGCCACCTTGCTTTTCAATATCTCCGCGTCCTGAGGATCCAACGTGTTATCGATATACGCCAATAGGGTTCGCAGTGTCAGTCTCATCAGACAGATCCAGGCAACATGGAGAGCTTATAAGCGGATGGCGAAATACCACCCCGTCAATTAGTTAGTGACAGTCAACCGTATCCGCCGTACACAAATTTGGAAAAATGAGCTGATTTTCTTGATTCGATTTAGCATCCTCGCCCCATAAAAGCACAAACCAAGGCTTCTACAATGCCATTACACGCTGTCCCAGCGAGTACGATGTGGCATCGTTCATTCGCTCTTTTTGCGGCCCCTGCCAATCGGAATTGACTTTGAGTTCACTATCCCGCCAACACGATCACCTCCAACGAACACTGGAAAAACGCCCCCCAAAGCTCAGCTTGCTCGTCGCGGCTTGTTTGGTCATATCGTTCGCCAGTTCTGCGTCTTTTTTCTGCCCAAAAGCAAGAGGACAGACCGCTGCAAAAGGCCCACCAACCATCTTGGGCGACTTGGATTCTCGTGGCATCCGTGGATCGCTCGTCATCTCAGGCGGGGGAAAGCCTGCTCCGATTATCAGAGATCGATTCATTGCGTTAGCCGGCAAGTCTGAGGCCAAACTGGTCATCATCCCAACCGCGAGTCTCACTGCTGACTCCCCTGACAAAGACCATGGTTTAGCATGGCAAGACGAAAAACTGTCTACGATCTCGGTTCTACACACGCGTGACCGTAAGAAAGCAAATGATCCTGAATTCGTTGAACCCCTCAAGACGGCAACAGCCGTTTGGTTCTCGGGTGGCAGTCAATCCCGACTGGCTGAAGCCTATGTCGGCACACTTGTTGAAACAGAATTGCATGCACTACTGGCACGAGGTGGAGTAATTGGTGGGACATCTGCCGGTGCAGCAATCATGTCACGCGACATGATTGCCAGCGGTAAAAATGAGCCGCAAATGGGCACCGGATTTGGATTCCTGCCGTACAGCATCATCGATCAGCACTTTCTAGCAAGGCATCGGCAACCGCGATCACTTAAAGCCGTGAAAGCACACCCAGGTCGATTTGGTCTTGGGATCGACGAGGGTACTGCTTTGGAGGTTACCGGAAGACGGATGCGAGTCATTGGAAATTCAACTGTCACTGTTACTCTTTCCCCCTCACCGCTCCGCGAAGCAAGCTTCACCGAAGTTCCTGCCGATGCTGTTATAGACCTGACCAGCCTGCGACGCACTGCGATCGCGCGGGCTGGCCCACAATTCCCTGCCACCAAAACATCTATACCCAAAGTGGATAAAGGCGCCTTGCTGATCATTGGTGGAGGTGGCGTCACCCCAAACATGATTGAAAGCTTTGTTGAGTCGGCGGGGGGTGACGCAGCTCATCTCGTGGTGCTGCCCACAGCCGTAGATGACGCATCTGCCCGACGAAGTGAAATCCCCTCGTTCCTGAAAGATCAAAACGTCAAGAGCATCACAATTCTGCCGCAACGCTGGCGCGATGAAGTCAATGGAGCAACTTTTGAAGATGCACTCAAAAAAGCAACTGGAGTTTGGTTTGGTGGCGGACGCCAATGGCGGTTTGTCGATGCATACGAAAACACACAGGCCGTCAAACTTTTCAACGAGGTGCTGGAACGGGGAGGGATCATCGCAGGAAGTTCAGCCGGTGCATCGATCCAAGCAGAGTATATGGTCAGGGGAGACCCGCTTGGCAACCAAGTCGTCATGGCAGAAGGCTATGAACATGGCCTTGGTTTTTTGAAGGGCGTTGCGATCGATCAGCACCTAACACAACGTAATCGCTTGCAGGACTTAAGAACCGTTGTAGAACGCTTTCCACAATTACTGGGCATTGGACTTGATGAGAGCACTGGGATTCTTGTGAAGAAGTCGAAGGCACGGGTACTAGGAAAAAATGCTGTATTCTTTCTCGACCCCGCCTCAGACGAAGAATCGCGACTCGAAGAAGGACAGGTTTACGACCTCGAAACACGAGAGGTCATGCAAACGAAAGAGAAATAGGGTGTCTACCGACGGTCACCCTGGACAGACCGGACTAATGACGTCGAGTTGTCTCGGCAGCCATACAAACGAACCAAGCCGCAGATAGCAGTGCCCGATCTGCCCAAAAAAGGCTTGCACAGGGCTGAATCTCGAACGAACCTTAGTGTTGATACGAACACCTTTTCGATTCGCTTGACCCCATCGGTTCTCCATCGGTGAGCAATGATCACGATCACATCCTCTTCCACCCCAAATACGGATGCTCCGGCAGTCTTGCAGGTCGCCGGCCGACTTGATTCGCATGCCTCTGTCGCATTGCTAGGATCGGTACAGAAATTGATCGAGGGCGGAGATCACGAGATTGCCATCGACTTTGAAAAGCTCGAAGCAGTCTCCAGCGAGGGTTTGGCCGCCTTGGTCCAGTCACAAAGCAGGCTGAGAAAACTCAACGGCGCCCTGAGAGTCGCCAACGTTCATGGCGCGGTGCTCGAGGTATTTAAACTGGTGCACTTTGATCGTCTCTTCGAATTGCATCCGAACATCGAGGCAGCGATCAAGCAGTTCGCACTGGATCGGGAAAACTCCAGCCAGAAACCCGACGAGAACAGGACTGGCGATAACAAACCGAACGGCACAAACAACGACACCTGACTAGGATGGCCGTGTCGCTTGATCGATTGGTACCAATCAATTTCTGCCTCTGCCGTTCTTCGCATCTCCCGTTGAAGCCGCGTAATCGACCATTCCCGAGGTGCGCAAACATAGAAGAAGTCGCGGTTACCGATGCCTAAAAGCGTTTCAATGGGATCGAAGGCGGCGGCATCAGGCCATGCTCCACACCGCTTTGACGACACCATCCGGCGGCGAGCTTCAGGCCCACGACGCCGCATGTTTGCTGAAAAAGAAGTGAGGGTGCAGGGGCTCGAACCCTGGACCTACGGATTAAAAGTCCGTTGCTCTACCAACTGAGCTACACCCTCGGGAAGAAGTACAAACACCTCCCCTTGAACCGCGACCAACATGCCGAAACACCGGTAGCGCGGAATTCAAACGGAGCGGACAGGATTTGAACCTGCGGAGCCGGTTGCCCGGCTCACCGATTTAGCAAACCGGCGCTTTCGACCACTCAGCCACCGCTCCTTGCATCGGTCAGGTTGAACGTGCGAAAAATCACTTCGACAGCGATCGTTTCGCACTCTCAACGGGCGTGATTGTGCTGCAAACTCGCAGTTCACGCAACCCTCTGTTTATCGCCTCCCGAAAACTCGTACTTTAAGCGATTTTCACGGGTTTTTTCGCACATCCGCCAGCGAAGATGTCAATTCGCCCCAACAAACAGGAATTGACTAACAAAAAAACTACCGTGATCGGTGGCTTAACATGTTCACGCCATCACATTTTAAAGGGTGTACACTGCTTCAAACGGAGTGAGCCATTGAGCGAAACATCAGAGAATCCCGACCGCTGCGACAAACAGAGTCACGACGCCCCCGCCACGGGCCGCAAGCGGGAAAGAGCGGCTCAAGCGAGCAACCGAGGTGACGTGCCTTCGATCGGCAACACCCAACCGGGAACAACGCCAGAAACAGGGCTACTTACGGAGGTAACCCGCAAGGCGATGGCAACAGAATTTGCAATTCTGCTGCCACCTCAGAGTTTGGAAGCTGTGGAATTGGCAGTGACCACGCTCGAGCGTCTCGATGACATTGAGCAAACACTGACCATTTACAACGAAGACAGTGAGGTTTCTCGAATCAATCGAACCGCCAATGAGAAACCCATCCCTGCCTCAACGTCTACGTTTCAACTCATCGAGCGAGCCTTGCAATGGAGCCAGCGGACACGGGGCGCTTTTGACATTACCGCTGGTCCGCTTGTGAAAGCGTGGGGCTTCACCGATCGGAGCGGCCGAAAGCCAACCTCAGATGAGGTGCAGGCAGCTTTAGCGAAAGTAGGTTACCAACATTTACAGCTGGATCGAGACCAACAAACCATTCAGTTTGGCTTACCCGAAATGTCAATCAACTTGGGAGGAATCGGTAAAGGAGACGCCTTAGACCAAATTGCAAACGAGCTACGCCGCGGAGGGCTAGACGATTTTCTGCTGCATGGTGGTAATAGCAGTGTGCTGGCAGCTGGTGACCAAACAGCCAACAGCGGCTTAGGATGGGCCGTAGGAATTGCCCACCCCACAAAGCCTAATCGAAGACTCGCTGGCATATGGTTGCGAAATCAAGCGTTAGCGACCAGCGGCTCGGGGAAACAATTCTTTCACCACCGCGGCAAAAGATACGGTCATGTGATTGATCCTAGAACAGGCTTCCCCGCCGGGGATCTCGCCTCATTGACGATAATCACGGACTCAGCCGCTGATGCCGATGCCTGCGGTACTGGCTTGTTTGTATCTGGGACCGACGAGATTGAAACGCTATGCACGGAGCCTTGGTTCCCAAACACAGTACTGATTCGACATGGAAAGAGGCAAGACGAGGTGGAAATCAGCTGCCTTGGGGAAATCGAGTGGGCAGACCCACCTGTCGACCAGCCGACGCCATAAAACATGATTGCCAAGCCGGAGCCATCCAGTACGTGAAACTAAAGTTCAGCAGGGCGATCGACTCAACCAACCAAGGCATTCTCAGCCACCCCCGTGTTTCACGCTCCGTATTGGCTTGTCAGTTGATCGATCTGGACTTGGACGCGTCAACCAACTACAAGCCAAGAGAGAACGCAGAGGTTTATCCGAGTTGATGATCATCGCGAGCTCAATCCGCCCCAAGAAACGGGGATGGTAAATTGAACTGGCCCCCCTGAGATCAAGATTGATCAGGAATCGTGCAACAAACATGAACGTAAATTTCTTCGAGTGGATTCGCGAGGGTGTTCGAAAGTCCGTCTTGCTGGGCGTCAGTGACGCGATAGAGCAGATTGGCGCGCCAAACGATGCGGATCAGTTGCACCCAAACCTTACTGCGATGCTGCAAGAGCCACCAAAACAAAAGAAAAGCCGAGGAAACGGTGGTCGCAAGCGACTTGGCAAGTCGCTGAAAGACATGGACGTGGTCCCCACCGAAACAAAATGAACCTCTCGGCTTCTCAACCAAACGCAAGTGTCATCCCGTGCGTTAAGAGGCATCACTCAGGGGAGCAACAAGGGTCACAACCGTTGGGCCACCCAACGCAGAATCGACGCTTAGTGTTCCGGCCAACAACTCCGCTCGACCACGCATGATTCGAATCCCAAAGTGATTGTCGGGTACCCGATTAGGCTCAAAGCCGACACCATTATCACGGATCATAACTTCGATTGATTGAGCGACTTTTCTGCCGCTGACCAACACTTGGGTCGCGTCTCCATGCTGACATGCATTCCTAACGGCCTCCAGCACAATGCGATAAGCAGCGAGGGAAATCGCAGGACTTACCTGACTTACAGCAGGTTCCATCACCCAATCAACTCGTTCACTCCATTGAGGGAACAACCGAGCAAGGGTGTCACTCGCTGCAACTTGCCAACACTGATCACCCAAGTCAGGCGGGTAGGCCTCAGTCAGCAGCCTGCGACTTGCCTGCATGGCTTCATCGAGCCATCCTGAAAGTTGGGCAAGCTTGGGAACCAATTGGCCACTACCGGTGAGCAATGGGTTCCCGTCTGCATCAAGTTCCAACTTGTCGCGAAGGTTGGCAACGGTGGACGAAGCCACGAAAAGGAGGGGAATCACGCCATCGTGGATTTCATTACCAAGCTGGGCACGTTCAAGCTCAACCAACTCGGCCGCTAGTTTCCTGTCATCAGACAACAGAGCACTCCGCGATGCGTCACAGCATGATTAGCTGGGTGAAACAGATTCGGTCGCAGTGTTTGCACTCATGCGGTGTTTGCATTCATGTTGCACCGACCGGTACACAGTGCAACCTAAGCGATGCCGCATGGGCAGCCACTGCCGTCAGAGCAGCAATCTCTCAAGTGAAGGGACGATAAGTACAAGTGCAGACGCCACTCAAAGAGTGGAAATCAACCGAACCACTTCTTCTTGTCGAAGCTGGCGATCCCTTTTTCCTCTGCACCCTGAATATCGAATAACTTATTCAACTTGGTGATTTTGAACACTTCAAGCACGTTTGGCGATACTTCACAAAACTTCAGAGCGACCTCTTTTGCTTTGCAGCCCTTGTTCAACATCACCAACTTGGTGATCATTGCGGACGACATAAAAGTCACTCCACGAAAGTTCAAAAGCAACTTTTTATGGATCGCTTGGGGAACTGCGTCCTGCAATTCTTTGCCCACCTGTTCGATCCGTTGGCTATCGAGAATCTTGCTATCGGTGAAACCGACTACAAGAACCTCGCCATTGATTTGTGTAGTAATAGCCGCCATGGCAGATTCATTCCGAAGTTTCAGGGGAGGCTGGGCGGTTCTTCCAACCCAAACGCTTGATAAAACATATCAGCCGAGCCAACTTTTTGCAATTCACCCGGTATCAACGGCGAAAACGCTGAGTCCAAGCAGCAACTCGCAACCGTTTCAGCAATATTCTAGCACCTAATTGTGGGGGTGCAGGCGATTCCGAGAGCGGTTCCTCGCTGTCCAGCGGGGATCTAATGCCGAATCGTACTCATTCCCTGAATAATCACTTCAGCAGGTACAAACTGCGCAAGCACTGCCTTCTCCGATCCCGCTCGTATCGTCGCCGGGACTTTGGGCATTGCCCGTCAGGGAGTGTACTGATGCATCCCCGATTGCCCTATCAACTATGGAAAGCCGCAAGTGTGTACGCGATTTGGCAGAAATAATCAGGGATCCAGCAGGTCCAATTCGTCAATCAACGCGTCCAAGTCCTGCTCAGACGAAGCAGCATCACTCGAGACCGCCGATGAACGCTGCGGGAGAGACCCCGACGCCCCTTGGGTCAGTGAACTGCCCGCTGACTTTAGTGACGCCGGCACGTCACTACTTGGTGCATTGGGCGGGGCGTCAGTTGCTGACGACGCTTCGGACTCGGTCCGATGGTCCGCCTGCGAAACCACTCGCGGATTCTCCGACTGACCGGGGCTACCAGTAACCGGTCGCTTTACGATGGGAGCAAGAGAGAATGTCCGAACCGCTCTGGCCGCGTTCAACTCTGCGATGGAAGATACAACCACGTCGGGATCGGTAAAGTCATTCAGGTTAAAAAAATAGAGTTTGCGAGGCTGGACCTTTGAATTCACCTCGGCACCTTGTTTCTCCGATGCTGCAGGATCCGCCGCATGCCGTGTTCGCGCACCATCGACACCCAGTCGGCGGAGCGCTTCATGCATCACTTCAGGCAACCTCCAATCGAGCACGGCAATATCGCCGCCCAGTGAAGAAAGAGTCAACCGATCGGTAGAGGCTTCACTCAAACTGTCCAAAGGGGCAACGAGGATCAGATCGATGCCACTCAGACCGATCAATTCGCCCACAACTCCTTGGGCGACCTGCTCAGCAGCCTGAGTCGCTGGGGTGCAGTGAACCATGACTACTGACAATCGAACAGCCATCCCTTACATCCTTCAAATTCATCGGATCGACCAGCAGCTGGTCTTGCACAATATCGTACAAGTCAAACCAAAGGTCTCGTACGTTTGTCAGCCCGCTCAGATCTCGGCACTGCAGCTCTCTGGAAACGATCTCCACCACAGCCGGTGAGGCATTCTCGAGTAAATCGTCGGCCAACGAACGAATCAGCATAACGTCAACTGTCGTTTGATGAAGGACACTTAAACCAGCGACTGGGGTGTGACTCGTCGCCAACAGGAACACGCCACGCCGCCGAGATTTCCGTAGAAGACACTTCAAATCACTACGTCTTAATTGCTCAACCCCATCAATGATCAACAGGCTCCCACGTGGCAAACCAAGCAAACAATCAACCGCGGCATGACTGGATTGGCGGGCATGCTTGGAACGGGACCACACGTTATTGATCAGCGGCATGGTCAACTGCATCTGCCGGACCTGTGCTGGCCCCTCGCCCTCGAAGGCGGCTACCAAATAGGGCATCAGAGTAAAAAGAAGTGTTGTCTTGCCACTGCCATGCGGCCCAACAATCACCCCGAACTTGGCAGAACTCAAACGCTGAACAAGCTCGTCACACAATCGAGATGTGTCGGTAGCGCACTGACCTGCGGTTGAATACGCAGTCTGTTCAGCATAGCCGACGGAATGCGATAAAATCCGTTTCTTGCTACCCGAGGTGGAAGCATCGGACTCGGCGAGTCGACTATTCAGCGGGCACAGAAACGGAACTGCCTCTGGTCGAGTAAATCGCGTTGAAAACGGATTTTTTGGCAAGACGGCATTCACTGCTGCAGAGTTGCCTCACAAGGCGGGGGCGTGTTCCAAAACTTTACCCCTGAGTGCTCCGCCCGACCTGGGCAAAGCCACGGAAACACGGTCGGTGGCAACTGAATGAGGACGAACCATCTTTTCAGACACCAAATGAAATGGCTGCTCCGCGACAATTTCCCGACCATTGGCAAGAAACAAACGCAAACGCACACACCACTGCAAACTGATCAAACGACCGTGGTAGCTCAGGGGCGTCGCAGGCAGGACACAGTGAATAACCTGTTCATCGGCCAAACCCGTACGTCGGAGTTGGCTCTCGGCGAGACGCTGAAAATGATGAACCTGCAGATCCTCATCTCCCTTGCCCTCAGTGTGCCACAGAACCGACACCTCGACACATTGAACTTCATCTAGTGGAACACGACTGATCCGCCACTTGGCTGAGAGTTCCCCGCCCGCACGATAAAGTCCATCGTCGCTGCATAACGTCACATTCACCGCGGGCTGCGCTTCAGCGACAAGTCCGGGGGATGCACGACGACGGGAAAACTTCGGCAGAACGATGGCCACGGTTGCGTCTCTCCTAAAACCACGACCCTCCAGCGAATTGCGTTGTGAGTCCCTACAAAGGAATGCATCACGTTATCTGGCAGGTCGATTTGTAATTGTTGCTCCCAAGGGGCCTGTGGGTCAACTGCGACATTTCTTTCTTTTACAATAACTTGACGAATTGCCTCATGTCGATCCACACGAACGTCTGTCCCCTGCCGATAAAAGGTTTCCTCTTCGCATGTCAAAAGTACAGTTAGGCGTTTCAGCTGAAGTCTTCCGCCCTGACTGATGAACAGATCGTATTGGCCACCTGGTCTGAGGGGGTGGTTGCTGATTTCAACGATCGTAGGGCCTATACCGGCAAACTGGCGTAACTGGTTCAGGAAGAACCGGAAGGACCAGACACTGATCATGGCAAACGGAACAAGCAGGATTGCCAGATACCATCGTGGCTGCCCATTCCAGAACCCTGACACAACCACGGCGAGCAAGACAAGCCAAGCCGAACTCCATAACAATGCAAGCGTAGCGGGACCAGCGACACCCGATTTTGCCTTTTCCACTGCCAACCTGTAGGTCAGCCTCTCGCCCGGACTCTCCGTGATAGCGCTCCCCTTCGGAACACTCGGTAAAGCCAGACTGTCATCGACGGCTGGTCCGATCATTTCAATGGATCCAGCCATCTTTGCGATCGCCAAGCGTCGCTCACTACTAGCGCCAATCCGTGCCAATCGATAAAGCAGCGTCACTCCACCGGTGATCAATGCTGCCAACGAAAGAATCCCGAAAACCCAAGTTCCCAAGCCTGTGCGAAGGGCATCCGTTGGTACTTGCGCAACACTCTCTGGCGCAACTTCGTTGATCAAAACCAACGAGAAACCAAAAACGCCAACCAAAAAGAGCCCTGCGTAAAAAGTCAGTTCTCCTGCTTCTCCGGCAAGCGCATGTCCCAAAATCCGCTTTCCGCGTTTTTTGCTCCATGGTTTGGGAAAACGGGGCATGTCTCAACTTCTGCCTGAAAGTTCTACGTACTCGGCCAGAACAAAAGTTCCCGGTGAAAACAACGACCGCTTCACCAACGCCTTTTCATGCAGACTCCTCACGACGGTTAGCCTGCATTTTTTCTGTCACTGCAACTGCTTCACGCACATCCAATATGAACTCGGCAAGCACGACGCCAACTCGCGAGTAGATGTGCGTCACACGCACTTAAAGTATTCACTGCCAACACCACTCCACTCCAACGCAACACCACAAGTCCAATCATGTCGAAGCCGAATTTAGCAAGTCGGCAGCATGTGGTTCAAAGGACGCAAAGTTTCACAACGAATGAATATTTGACCCGCCAGAAAGGCGAGTGTGCCTGAATTGCATTTCGTGAATCAGGCGTTCACCGCTTCCCTACTGGGTCTGTAAAACCCAAGTTCCTCAAGTGCGGCGTAAACCTCTTCAAGTGTCTTTTCACCAAAGTTACTGATGGACAGCAGGCGTCGGGGCGTCGCATTCAACAGATCCCGAACGGTAAGAATACCGGTCTCTTCGAGACAGTTAGTCGTGCGAACAGACAACCCCATCTCAGCGATGCTCAAGTCAAGTCTCTCACGACGCAATCGAGCGTCTTCCTCAGCGCGAATAAGTGGAATTCGGGTCATTCCTTCAACTCCTTAGTGAATTTTCGATCAACTATCTCTCAACGCTGCCGAGCGATCGGGAAGCCCGAGGCTTCCTTCCGCCATTAAAAACAGCGTCCTCCTGTGATCAAAATCCTATGGCATCAGGGGTCAGACAGAAACCCTCGAAATGTCAGCAAAACCCGTTTTTCTTCGATCGAATTTGCTAGCAAACCGAGGTAACTTTGACATTTCGGTCACGGACAACCGCCGAGCACACTGCTGCAAATCCCGACAAGAGACAGGCCACCCCATGGCAGCCGCACATCACTTTTGACACGCGTCTGACAGCGAATCGCAAGCCGGCAAACGAGACTAGCAGAATTCAGGGTCATCCAAAAAAGGGGAGCCACGCTACACAGAGTTGCATGCCTACGAGCCCTAGCCATCCCCCCCAGCTGCTGAGATTTTTCACGAACCGGATCAAATTAGCGTGTAAAATCGCCTCATTGTCCCCAAAATCCTCCCGTCAGGCTCAATAGAGGCTGAAACTCTAGATACTTTGGCCGGAAAAGCTCGCTTGGCCTTGGGGGAAAAAACTCGGCGGGCTATACACTAGGCATGACGGAGGCGTGACACACGGCGTCGGCTTGCAAAAATGCCGGCCTAGACGAACCTTTGCGATCGCAAAGGTACACAAAACGGCTGCGAAAGCCATCCTTTGCAGACCTCTGAATGCGACTCTCACGACCACGAGTTTGCGCGAGAGAACAGCCTATATGGCCCTCGAACGCTGCATCTCGCTCACAAATCATCTCGGTAGCAGAAATAATCTTCTATGAATATGAAAGACAATTGGAACAAGCTGGCAAAATTGCTGGACACTCCCGGCGTTTCAGATCCCCCAGCCAAGAAAAAGCAGGAACCAACGCCAGCAGCCAGTGAGGCAGCGAGCACAGCTGAACCAACCACGCCGAAAGCATCAGAGCCTTCCCCTGCAGCCAGGCCGACGACGGCGAAGCCCTCAAAATCTGGCAGCATCCTGGATGCCCTGAAAGCTAAAATCCCTCCTCAAATTCTGCCTGGATTTGGCAGTTCAAGTAACGAAGAGCCAAGCTCGCAACAAGACGAATCGCCTTCGCTTGAGTCAGTGGCCGAAAGACCAGTCGCCAGTTCGCCGAGGTCTGACAACAGTGCACCAACTCAGCCCGTCGATAGCTCGAACGATGCAGCCAGAGAAGCAGAGGATGCAGCACCCGATGAGAGCATCGGGGGATGGTCTGACCTCGCATCTGAATTCGGGATCGAAGCATCTCCGGAACCCAAGCAGAAAGCGTCTCGCGAACCGCAACCAAACGCAACGGCATCTCACCGAAAGCCTGCCGCACGCACCTCATCGGGTGGCAAGAAAAAGCCATCACAATTCGCGACCGGCTTAGGTTTTGACAACGATCAAGCCGAGCCGGAAGGACAAGAGGAAGCGGCGACAGCCGAAGAAAGCACGGACGATCCGTTGGCTTCCGCATCGGCATTTGGTGAGCCAAAAGCCGAAAAAAGCAGGTCACAACGTAACGAACGCAGCAGATCGTCTCGTGGTCGCAACAGTGACCGAGACGAAAGTTCATCACGGGGCCGATCACCAAGAGGACAGCAAGGTCGAGATCAGCAAGACGGTGACCGCGACAGCAGAAGCGAGGAAACATCATCGCATCGCGCGGATGCTTCATCAGAATCAACAGAACAACGAGGTGGAAGAGACAGGCACCGTGGTCAGTCGCAAGAAAGTTCAGCCGAAAGTGGTGAACCTACCCGACGTGGCAGACGAGGTCGTCGTGGCACCCGGCAGCGAATGAGCGAGGAGGACGTGGATCAGCGTGATTCAGCTGCTCCAACTGAGTCTGCCGAAAGCGCTGACAGCGACGAGGATTCGCGTCCACGCCGCCGTCGCGGGAGACGATCAGAAACATCAAGCGACTCGCCCAGAAATAGTGATCGCGAAAGACCAGAGGGACGTGGACGCTCAGAACGCCCCCAGCGAGATGAAGAACAAGACTTCGGCTCAGAAGTCCGCTCAGAAAACACCGAAAAAGGTTCTGAGGAAGAGGGCACACGACGACCACGGCCACGCGGACGACGCGGTCGCGGACGCGGACGCGGACGTGAGGAAGGCCGGGATAGAGAAGCCGCTCCCCAGCTGGAGGCTGACAATGATCCCCTGCTAAGTAACTCGGCATTTGGTGACGACCACGAAGACGACGTGGAAACCGAAGAACTCCGACGAGGGCGACAGGGTTCGAGGTCACGCGACCGGGACAACAGCAACGGGACACGTAACTCAGGACGCGGACGCTCTTCAGGGAACTCTCGCTCCGAGGATGACAATCAACGAAGCGATGAGGATGAGCCTCGCCCAAGACGAGGTCGCGGGGGTCGCAGTCGGGATGAGTCAGATGGAGACGATTCACGCCGAAAACGCAGTAATGTGCCGACTTGGTTGGAAACCGTCGAATTACTCGTGGATGCCAATATCGAGAACCACAAAAATTCGAAGGGTGGTGGAGGCCGCGGCCGCGGTGGAGGCCGAAGGCGATAATCACTCTGATGTGTTTGCCGGGTGGTTTTCGGCAACCCGATCGTGACATAAGATTGGGGACAGATTTTGGGAGGGTGGTCGTGCAACGCTCAAGTAGCAGCACATCACCGTATCTCTTGTCCGATGGTGGCGACCCTTACGACTGTGAGTCGTGAACCTGGTCAGGCCTTAACTGGAGCAGCCATAAGCGGTGTAGCTTTGTGTAAGGGTTGCCGCCACCGGGCAAGAGTATCCTTCCAACTCGCTGGGCTGGAAGCACCCGACCATCAAAACCTTGACGCCCCCCACTTCGCATGGCTGATCCTCACGATAAGTCCGAAGATGGCAACTACGTGGTTGTCGCCCGACGGTACCGGCCTCGAGGTTTCGATGAGCTCGTGGGGCAGGAGCATGTCTGCCGTGCCCTCGTCAACGCGATTGAGACGAACCGAGTCGGCCATGCTTACCTTTTCACGGGTGCTCGAGGAGTTGGCAAGACAAGTGCGGCGAGAATTTTCGCCAAAGCTCTGAACAACGAATCAGGGCCAAGCGCAACCCCAGATAACGAAAGTGATGTTGCTCTCGCAATTGATGCAGGGCAGGACGTCGATGTGATCGAGATCGACGGTGCGAGTAATCGAGGCATCGATGAGATCCGCAGCTTGCGTGCCAACATTGGTGTTCGCCCAAGTCGCGCCAGGTACAAGATATACATCATTGACGAAGTGCACATGCTGACAACGCCGGCGTTCAATGCGCTGTTGAAAACGTTAGAAGAGCCACCCGAACATGCCAAGTTCATTTTCTGCACTACTGATCCTGAACGGCTGCCAATTACTGTCCTGAGTCGCTGCCAGCGTTTTGATTTCGCCCCCGTCGAAGTCCCAAAGATCGTTCATCGCCTACGGGAAATCATTACCGCTGAGTCTGCCGAAGCGGATGACGCAGCACTTGAACTGCTCGCCCGCCGGGCCGCCGGCTCCATGCGTGACAGCCAATCGCTACTAGAACAAGTACTTAGCTTCAGTCATGGGCGTCTTTCGGCCGACCAAGTGCATGCCATGCTCGGCACGGCGGATGATGTACGTCTGCACGCCTTGGCATCTGCGATGGCAGATCGTGACACCTCTGGTGCGATGCGAATTCTCGATGAGAGCATCGACGCAGGCATCGATGCGGGACGACTAGCTGAGCAATTACTCTGCTACTTTCGTGACTTGATGGCAGTCACAGTTGACTGCGCCCCGAGCCTGCTTCGACATACATCTGCATCCCTCCACCCTGAATTGAAACAACTGGGAGACCGCTGGGGTCTGCAAACGGTCTTAGCTGTGGTTGGATTGATTGATCAGACACTCGTCAGAATACGGCACAGTGTTTACTCGCGGGTTCTTTTGGAATCAACTTTGATCCAAATCTGCAATCTGCCGGATCTTCAACACATTTCGGATCTTGCGGCGGCCGCCAGCGACGCAGCATTACCATCAAATCAAAAAAAAAAGCCAGCGTTAGCTCCCCCAAAAACGTCTCCACGCAGTGACGGTCCAACCGCAGAAAGCCGGCGGCGGGAACCAGCGGCCGCCCAACAGGCGAATCAGACAAACAGCCAGCCAAACAACGATACACCACCACGTGGCACCGCCCCTGACCTTCAAGGCAGCACAACGGGTCTGCCCACCACTCAAACAGAAGCCACGGGCCAATCTCGAAATCAAGCAGGCACGGCTGAAGCGAGCTTGAGCGAACGGAGCGTCCCAAGCCAAACCGAAGACGAAAAATCAGCCAACGACAAGACCTCCGCAGCCAGCACCTCGACAGACCAAGGCAATCCTCAACACGACATCGGTGCAGCCAGTCCATGGACCCAGCCAGAAGCCCAACGAGTTTGGCAGGCAGCTCTGGGCGATCTTGAATCGATGACCGAAGCTTTCGCCCGCATGGTCAGCAAAGTAGTTGCGGTCGGTACTCAACAACTTCGGCTTGAATTCCCTGCGAACGGTAATTTGGCCATGAGACGTTGCGAGCTGCCTGAACACCGCAGCACGATCTTACAAGCCGTTTCCAAGCGTGCCGGTCGCGACATCACCCTTGAATACTACTTGGCGGAATCCGACACGGCACCAAAGAAATCCGTAGTGACGAGTAACAAACCTTCCCGTATCCAACGGATGCGAGAGATCGAAGCAAACGAGTTAGTAAGATCCTGCATTGACCTGTTCAACGCAGAGATCGTTCGCATTGACAAAGCAAACTGAATCACGCCCCGTTCCAATCATAAAAGGGATTAACAATGTTCAAAGGACTGGGAAACCTCGGCAATATTACGTCGATGGTGGGAGCCCTGCAGCAACTGCCAGACAAAATGCAAGAACTGAACGAGCGAATGAAATCAGAGCGTGTCAGTGCAAGTTCTGGATGCGGCACCGTTCATATATCAATGAACGGAGTGGGCCACGTCGAAGAGGTTAAGATCGAGGGCGACCTGACAGGTGCCGAGCTTGAGCATGCGGTTCGGGATGCTACCAACGCAGCCGGCGCTGCGGCAAAACAACTGTATGCTGAATCAATGGGGCAGATGGCCCGCGACATGGATCTCAACCTCCCCGGGATCGACAATATCCTGACCAATCTGACGGGAGGCAGCTGAAAGGATGAGTGACCACGGAGGTGCTGTTTCAGAGCTGGTCGACCAACTCGGGCGACTGCCGGGAATCGGCCGGAAAAGCGCCGAGCGTTTGGCGTTTCATTTATTGAGAGTCAGCGAAACAGAAGCGCTCGCTTTGGCCGAGTCGATTCGTCGCGTTCGACAGGATGTGAGGTATTGCGAACAGTGTTTCAATTTATCCGAGAGCGAATCGTGTGCGATCTGTGGCGACAACAATCGTGACGCCACACGTCTCTGCGTCGTTGAGCAACCACGAGACCTGATGAGCCTTGAGCAAGCAGGAATCTTCAAGGGTGTATACCACGTACTATTGGGACGAATCGCACCACTTGACGGCATCGGGCCAGATCAGCTGACTATCGACGCACTCGTCGAGAGGGTTAGAAAAGGTAATTTTGTAGAAATTATCATGGCGACAAACCCTACTGTTGAAGGCGATGGAACTTCTCTTTACGTGAGCAACCTTTTAGGTGAATTTCCCGTAGAAATCACCCGTTTGGCTCGAGGAATCACCGCGGGAAGCGTGTTGGAATATGCCAATCGCGAGATGATTGCCGACGCTTTATCTGGAAGACAAAAGCTTTAATTGGAACGGGACTTGCGTAGTCGTGGGGGAAGGTAGCTATGATGGGGTCTATGCCAACGTGGCGAAAATGGATTTCCCTGTCGTGAGAACCTGTCATGCGGATGTCGATGGGCCTTCAGGCCCGACAATTGCAAACCCAAAAGCTGGCCCCTCGGATGATCCAGTCGATGGAGATTCTGCAGCTGCACGCGCTTGCATTGCAGGAACGCATCGAACAGGAGATGAACGAGAATCCGTTGCTTGAGCAACAGGAAGTTGATCCTTTGGTGCCTGACGAGGCAAATGGGGAAGTCCCCACCAAAGACACTCGCAGCGAAAACGAAAAAGAGCTTGTCGTTGATAACGATCACGACAACAAGGAAGACTTCGAGCGTTTGCAAAACATGGTGTCGGAGCTTCCCAACACCTTTGACGAGTCTTTCCGACGTTCTGCTAATCGGATGCAGGAGGACGCAGATCGACGGCATGACCTGATGGCGAATGCCGTTTCACGTCCCGAATCATTGAATGACTTCCTGCTGCACCAACTGTCCGAAATGGACATTGATGACAGGATCGAGCAAATTGCCGAGCGGATCATTAGCACACTGGACGCCCGTGACGGCGGATACTTACGGACACCGCTCGCCGACCTTTTGCCTGCTGGCCACACGGAAGAAGATTTGGAACTGGCGGAGCAGTCGCTCGCTGTGGTGCAGTCACTTGAGCCCCTGGGAATCGCGGCACGAAGCTTGAGCGAATGCCTTTTGAAGCAGATCAAAGGCTCCTTTTCGCATCACGATGAAATGCGAACACTGATCGAGGATCACTTGGAAGATTTGGCCGAGAATCGGCTGCCACAGATTGCCAAAAAAACTGGCTATAGCATCGACCTGATTCAGACCGTGCGAGATGAACTGCACGTCCTTAATCCAAAACCTGGTGCGATGTTCATGGAAACCTACGTGCCGAACGTCACTCCTGACATCATTCTCGAACAGGATGACAGTGGGGACTATCGTGTAAAACTGGATGATGATCGGGTACCAACACTATTCATCAGTGAGTATTACCGAAAGCGACTACAGGATCCGACAAGTACACCGGCTGAACGTGAATTCATCAAAGGCAAGATCAACAGCGCGCAATGGCTGATCGATTCCATTGAGCAAAGACGCAGCACACTCACCAAAGTTGCTCAGGCTATTGTGGAACACCAGAAGCGTTTTCTGGACGAAGGGCCGGAAGTCATTGAACCGTTGAAAATGCAGCAGATCGCCGACAAAGTTGGCGTCCACGTAACAACGGTCAGTCGTGCAGTGGACGACAAGTGGATTCAAACACCGCGAGGAATCTTACCACTGAAACGCTTCTTCGTTGGTGGAACCCAAACCGACGACGGCGAAGACGTCGCGTGGGACACCATTCGCTTGAAACTTCAGGAATTAATCGACAAGGAAGACAAGAGCGACCCCTACAGCGACGAAAAACTTGTTGAAGAACTGAAGAAAGCCGGCATGGCTGTTGCACGGCGCACTGTCACAAAATATCGGAAGAGGATGGGGATCCCCAGCAGTCGCCAGCGACGCGACTGGTCGCTCTCCAAGAAATAGTCGGCGGCGGAAAAGCAAGCCCCACCAACCAGTCTGCAACAAGATGCGTCACAGACTGGTTTTCTACATTCGCGATGAGTCGAGAACGCGAACAAACACCCAAATTCACACCGCTTGCATCACATCCATTTCTCTGGCAAGCCGTTTCCGAGCGACATGAAGCCGACGCTTGATGGTTCCCACGGGCGCCTCGAACTGATTGCTCATTTCGATCAATGACTTGCTCTGAAGGTAAAACGCCTTGAGTGTCTGCTGATCAAGCGAACCAAGCCGATCAATGCTATTTCTGATCACGGCAGCCTGCTCACGCTCCTCTGCAATATCGTCAGGCGAACCAACCGCAAGGCAGGTTGCTTCAAGTGTTTCGGGGTCGCAAGCAAGTGCTGCACGACGACGAGTCAAGCGATTGATTGCCATGCGGTGGACAATTCGGCGCAACCAGCCACCAAATGCCTCAGGCACACGAAGTTGCTGAATTTTTTGCATAGCTTGAACAAATACATCCTGCGTCAATTCTTCTGCCTCATCAGCATTACGAACTCGCCTCATCGCCAACGCGACAATCGCCGGTCGGTACCGTTCAAACAATTCACCGAATGCTTCCCGGTCACCAGCTTGCGCAGCTAGCACTAGTTCGGAAACAGTCTTTGCCTGCGTGTTGCGTGGGGTATCTTCTACTAGTTTCATCTTTCGGTTCCTCCGATACCGACGCGCTTCAATGCGTTACCGCAATAAGCCGGACGCCGGAAATTCCGCTCCTGATGCAGAAGCGTTCAATAGGGCTGTTGCACGTATGGAAATACGCGATTTTTCTGTCTCTGGAAATTTGCAATTCGCAGTGTCGGAGTCATGGAAAACCGACTGACGCGAACTGACAAACAGGTGACAACCGCAATTCAAAACATCGATATTCGATGTCGGTGAACAAAAAGGCCGTCTTGGTTGGTAACGCTCGCCTTGCAACCGATCCGAGGATCAAATCTCGATGTCGTCTGACACCAAAACTGCAATCCTGTCTCGGTTGGCCAACGGGCACCAACAACGAGCGTGGGAATTGGGGACCGCCCAATTAGGCGTTTCTGATTCCCACAGAACAGGTCGCGTCGGCCCATGAGGGCTGAAGACACAATCTGCCGCGTTCACTGCCCGTGAAACCGGTGCGTTGCCTGCCCGTGTCGCCCACGGGCGACATAAACAGACCGCGGGTATACGCAGGCATCTCCAGAGCATTCCGCTGCAAACATAGATGGAGCCTCATATCGTTTACGAACGACATAACGGCCTTGATCTCACGGACAGTGGCGACGACCACAGGGCGTGTTACGGCGGTAATGACTTGTTCGAAACGCATTTGAACCTCCAAAGGGCACCTCGAAGGTGCGAGAGCGGAGTACAGAAAAATTGTGAATTAGATGACGAATCCAAAGATTCACGCATCTCCTTCCGATCCCAAGGGTATACCAAAGAGATCACTAAGGCCAGCGAAACCACCGTAACGCGTGGAATCGAAGCCGATTGAAGGCATCGGTTGAATAGACGCATCAGACAAACCGAGGTTCGTTGAAAAAGCAAAAAATCTTCAACAAGGAGGTCTCAATGGTCCAGAACTTTGAATTATCAGCACTGCAGCGGCGAGCCCACGCAGGCATTCACTCAGGGATTACTGCCGCCACCGATCTGATTTGGCCACCGTCATGCCCTTTATGCAACCGCTCGCCACCGGCTGTGAAAGGAGTTCCACCAGATTTTTGCACCCACTGTGCAGCAGCTCTTTCAGAAAGTGAGGATTTGACGCGAGCGGCATGCCTCCGTTGCGGTGTCCCCAAGGCCGATACCTCGGCCAAGCCTGACAATTCCAATGCACAAAGTGATGCCGAGGATCGACACACAGGGAAGCGAGGCAATTTCGATGCAAAAGCCTCTGAAATCGCAGCGGTCCCCAAACCCAGTCGATTCCAGTCTTATTTATGCGAAACAGCCAACCCAGCTACAAACAGAGTCCACTGCAATCCTCCTGCCAAGTGTGCTCATTGCCTCCACCAGAAATTCGTGTTTGAATCCATCTTGCCTTTATGGCTCTATCAGAACCGTGTCCGAGAGGTCGTCCTAGCGGCTAAACTTGCCCACCACACTGCTCTCAGCGCGACTCTGGGTCGTCGATTGGGGGCGAGAGTGAGGGAGTTTCAGGGGCAATCTCCCAAATTTGACCTTGTGACCTACGTTCCATCACATTTCAGCCGACAATTCGCGAGAGGCGGAAATGGAAATCAAGTCATTGCTGAAGAAGTGGGTAAAACTCTCGGAGCCCCGTGTCGCAAACCACTGAGGATTACACGGAGAATCTGCAAACAGGCTTGGCTGGGCGACCAAGCGAGGGTTGGGAATGTAAGCGGTGCCTTTTCAGTAAAAAAAAGCTATGCTTGGGGAAGGTCGGGGCCGGTCGCCGGAAAGCGGATTTTGTTGGTCGATGACGTAATGACGACTGGCGCGACGGCAAACGAGGTTTCTCGTGTACTGTTGGCTTCAGGCGCACGCGGAGTCTGTTTAGCGGTAGTTGCCCGGGCCATACGATTCTTTTGACCAATTTCCCATGATTCACTGACGTTTGAGGCCGATAATTGCAAGGCAGCGTCAGTTCATCATTCGTATCTGAATTTGGCTCAACTGGAATCCCGCAACTCGACTTACGTTCACTCGACTTAATCCTTTGCCAACCGCAATGATTGAAGTTGCCAAGGCTCATGAGATTTGCCCGACTGAGGTCATCCCACCGAAATAAGTTATAGTCTGGCCGCGAAATACCGCATCACGAAAGCACAATGGAATCGAATAGCAAAAAGGCAAAGAGCACCTCATCACGCAGCGGAGGATCGCGACGGGCGATTCTGCGTGGCCTGGGGATTGTCCTGCCACCACTGCTTACGATAGTTGTCTTGATCTGGGCTTGGAACACAATCGAAAACTACGTGCTTCGGCCGATCGAATCAGGTGTGCAACATGCCATTGTCTGGAGCATTCCTGACAAAACATTTAGCGAACTACCAGAAGGCGCGATTACAAACAGCACTGGCAAGGAAACTGGATTCCTTTACCAAGGCACTGAATACGTACCCGGCCCAACAGGTCGCCGCTACTTGCCAGACTATGTCAAGAAATTAGTCGATGATAAAAGTGACTACTTCGGTAGTTACTCGCCGCCGCCGGCGAGTGCAAATGCTTACTGGGAACGCTACGTCCGACTGAACTACATGCCGCGTTGGCAAGTTGTCCCAATTTTCGTTTGTGTGTTCACGATCGTTCTCTATTTTCTGGGACGGCTGTTCACCCTTGGCATGGGTCGATGGTTTGTAAAAGGCTTTGATCATGCAATCCTCAGTATTCCTGTAGTCAACAAGGTTTACGGCAGTGTTAAACAAGTGACTGACTTTGCTTTCAGCGAACGAGAGATCGAATTCAACCGTGTTGTTGCCATCCAGTACCCGAGAGAGGGCATATGGTCGCTTGGTTTCGTCACGGGAGACAGCATGCGAGAAATTGCTGAGGCAACGGGTGAGCAAATGCTGAGCGTTCTAATGCCCACAAGCCCGATGCCGATGACAGGATTCACCGTAACGGTGAAGAAGAGTGAAGCGATTGACCTGAACCTGACTGTAGACGAAGCGATTCAATTCGTTGTCAGCTGCGGCGTGGTTGTTCCCAGCCAACAGCGGGTGGACACCCTGACTGCGAAGCAAAAAACTGGCAGTGAGGCTCCAACGATGATTCTGCCAGCGAACGTCAATGACGACTTCTCAGAGCCTACGTCTCAGCCGCAATCTTGAGTATTCCCAACGCCACTTGCGTTGTCTGAACTGCAAAAGAACAATCATTCGCCCCTTAAAAGATGTACGCATTTGCGGGGAATGGGTAAGAACAGTGAATCTGTTGTGCATGCATGGTGGCCACGCTAGTCGGTTGAGTTTCGACAGGGCATGGCTGGCAACCCGCCAATGGCCCTCTAAATGCCCCAGATTCCCGTTCTCCAGCCCTGCAACTGCGAACAAGCCTACCCGAATAGCCATGTCAGCGGGTATTCTAACGTTATGTCGGTAGAATTGAGCGAATCGATCCTCTCCCCCAGCGTGCTGCTCTGGCTCGGCAGCGTGCTGATTGCTGCAGTCCTCATGCTAGGCTTGATGAATCGGCGTCGCACTAAGCTCACGGACAGCCTGCGTGAGTTCGTTGATAAAACCAACCCGACGGCGGGTGATTCGCCATCCGCTGATGATGACGCGTCAGATTGACCCAGACATTGCTCTGCAGCACTTAAGCCTTTTCCAGCGGAATCACTGGCTAGGCGTGAACATAAATTGCTTGAACATAGAACAGATGAACAAACGCGTTTACATCAAGACTGTCGGCTGCCAGATGAATGTTCTGGATAGCGAGATGGTCATCGCAGACTTGAAACGACACGGCTACACCGTGGTCGATACTCCCAAAGAAGCCGACTGCATTTTTTACAACACGTGCAGTGTACGCGAGCATGCTGAAGAAAAAATCTACAGTGCTCTTGGCAAGATTCGACAAACCAAGGAACAGCAACCGGACAAATTGATTGGTGTCATGGGTTGCATGGCACAGAAAGATCAGGAAATCGTTTTCAAGCGAGCTCCATACGTGGACATGGTAATTGGCCCCGGGCAATTGCATCGCATACCAGACTTGATCGAAAAAGTTCGCGCAGGAGAGGGTCGTCAAATGGCAGTCTCTCTGAAACGCAACGAAGGATCTCAGGCTGTCATCGCGCGAAGCCACGAAACGTTTGATCCGCTTCGCGATCCCTCCATGCGTCCTACTCCTTTTCAGGCATATCTGCGAATTCAAATTGGCTGTGACAAGTTTTGCACTTATTGTGTTGTGCCAAATACTCGGGGCCCGGAACAGGGAAGATCGCCTGAGCAAATTGTTTCAGAAGCTAAGATTCTTGCAGAACAAGGCTGCCGTGAGATCACGTTACTGGGACAAACAGTCAACAGCTATAAATTTAAAAACGAAGACGGATCGACCACAGACATGGCCGATTTGCTAGAGCAACTGCAACCCATCGAGGGTCTTGAACGCATCAAGTTTGTGACCAACTATCCCAAGGACATGACCGAACGGTTACTTTGCTCGATACGCGACCTGCCGAAAGTTTCGCCTTATCTTCATGTTCCTGCGCAGAGCGGTTCAGACACTGTTCTGAAGAGGATGAAACGCGGATACACCATTGCAGACTATATGGAAATGTTTGAAAGGATTGAGCGAATACTACCTGAAGCATCAATCAGCAGTGATTTCATCGTTGGCTTCAGCGGCGAAACAGAAGAGGACTTTCAGAAAACCATTAAGCTGGTCGAACGCTGCCGATTCAAAAATAGCTTCATCTTTCAATACAGCGTCCGACCTGGCACAAAAGCAGCAGACCGTCTGCCCGACGACATTCCCAGAGAGGTCAAGATCCGACGCAACAATGAACTGCTTGCGGTTCAGGATGCAATCGCAAAAGAGGATAATCAAAAGCTGATTGGGCAAACCGTCGATGTTCTCGTGGAAGGGCCGAGCAAGAAAGGCTTGAAATCCCCGGAAGGGGCGAGTGTTCAAATGACGGGCCGCACCCATTGTGACCGCATCGTGGTTTTTGACGGCAATCGACGTCAAGCTGGACAGGTCATGAAAGTCCACGTCGATGATTGCAGTAGCCACACGTTGGTCGGGCGTGTGAAAACGGTTGATGTGGTCACCATCGGTGGATTGTCATGAGCAGAGCTCTCCACAGTTGCTACCAATATGCTGCCCGATTTCCTGCCCTAGATTATTAACACGCGATTTTGATTCACACCGAGAGTGGAGTCTGCTCTGAATACCACAACCACCGCGTCATCCATCAAATGCCACACGCTCTCAAATGGATTGACCGTCCTCATTCAACCCATGTCGTGGCTGCGAACAGCGGCATTTTCCCTGAACTTGCACGCCGGCGTGTATCGGGAACCTGCTCACTTAGGTGGACTAAGCGGCATGGTGTGCGAAATGATCCAGCGAGGGGCAGGGCAGTACAGCAGCCGAGATTTGGTAGCGGCGCAGGACAATCTTGGAATCGATCGTAACTCTGGGGTCAGCACATCATTTGTTTCGTTTGGCGCAGCGATGCCGAGTGAATCCTTAAAAGCAGCCATATCACTTTATGCCGATATTACACGTAACCCGCACCTACCACAGGATCAGTTGGATGACGCCCGCATGATGGCGGTTCAGGAATTACGCGCAATGGAAGATGAACCGACGCACAGAGTCATGCGCCGGCTCCGTGAACTGCACTACGGAGACGTATTGGGCCGATCCAACTATGGCACGGAAACCGGCATTCAGGACATCACGCAGGAAGACGTGCGAGATTTTTACCAGACAAACTATCACGCCACGGGAGGTGTCCTATCGATCGCTGGCAAGGTAGATGCCGCCGAGGTAGTTGACTGGGCTGAAGCAGCTTTTGGCGACTGGAAAACCGGTGAGTTGCAAGATCTACCATGCCCCGCAGGATCAGCCAAATACGAACATTTCGAATCTGCGTCCAGCCAGACCCATATCGGCTTCGCATTCGACGCGGTCCCTTATAGCCATCCCGATTATTTCAAGCTGCGAGCAGGAATGGGGATTTTGAGCGATGGGATGAGCAGCCGACTATTTGATCGTGTTCGCGAAAAGCGTGGTCTCTGCTACACCGTGACTGCCAGTTGTCATTCACTGAAAAACGGTGGAGGCGTCTTTGGATACGCAGGAACAACACCAGAACGTGCGCAGGAAACACTCAATGTCACCCTTCACGAAATTGAACGTCTCCTCGAGGACATTGAAACCAGTGAGCTCGAACGCTGGAAAGTCCGCATTGAAAGTGGCTTGATCATGGAACAGGAATCAAGTGCTTCACGCGCATCTTCAATGGCCTCTGACTTCTATCAAATCGGTCGGCCTATGACGACAGTCGAACTGGAAACCGTTATTGAATCGCTTGAATTGGACGACATTCGAGAATACTGGTCAGCAAACCCACCCAAAGATTATCGAATTGTAACATTGGGTCCTAACCCGTTGACGATTCCCGAATCCTCCGAATCCACTGCAGTTTAAAGATGCCCGAGTTTCGCGAAACAACTCTCTCTAACGGACTGCGTGTCGCAGCAGAAATCGATGGACGCGGATACTCCGCAGCCTTTGGGTACTTTGTTCGCGCTGGATCGCGTGACGAAGTTGATCGAGAATCAGGACTCAGCCACTTTCTTGAACACATGATGTTCAAGGGAACACAGCGTCGATCAGCAGCGGATGTCAATCGTGAACTCGATGAACTCGGCGGTCAAAGCAACGCCTACACCAGTGAGGAACAGACCGTTTACTATGCAACGGTCTTGCCGAAATTTCAGGACCGTTTGATTGACTTGCTGACTGACATGCTCAGCCCTACTTTGGATGAGGATGAATTTGCCACAGAACGTCAGGTAATCCTCGAGGAAATCGCAAAGTACGAGGACCAACCTCCTTTCGGCGCCTTTGAACGGGCGATGGAGGTTCACTTTGGCCCTCGTGGCTTAGGACGCCGCATTCTTGGGACGACGGAGTCTATCAAGACGATGGAAGCCGCGACCATGCGTGACTACTTCAACAGGCGTTATCGACCGGAAAACATTGTATTGGCAGCCAGTGGCAATATCGATTTCGACGCCCTAGTGGAACAAGTTGAAAAACTCACTCAAACGTGGTCAGAGCGATCAAAAGTCGCAATGCCGGCAAGCGACTCACCAGATTCAGTACCAAACGGAATTTCGCTCGAGTCCCATATCGTAACCCCCGATGCGCAACAGGCTTACATCGTCGGAATTTCGCCTGGCCCAAGCAGCACCTGCGAAGACCGCTATGCAGCGCGAGCACTCAGCTCAATCATGGGCGACGAGGGCGGGAGTCGTCTGTTCTGGGAATTGATTGATTCGGGAAGAGCAGAGGTTGCAACGTTATGGTCGCACGAGTTCATGAACGAAGGTGCATGGTTCACTTACATGGTATGTGCACCCCAAGACGCAAAATCAAATCAACGCCTGATGGAAGAGATCATTCAAGGCACGATCAAGAATGGCATCAAACCGGAGGAATTGCAACAAACGCTAAGCAAGGCAACCGCTGGCGCTATCATGCAATCAGAGCGGCCCAGCAACCGCCTCTTTGGAATCGGAAGTCGCTGGCTGACATGTGGAGAATACCTTAGCACAGACGATGCTCTGAATTGTCTTCGAAGCATCACTCTCGAAGATGTCGAAAAAGCAGCCAAAAAGTACCTAACGGCCGATACGACAGAAATCGTTGCTGCGGCTGAAGATTCGCCAGCGATTCATTGAACAGCACTGGCTGCGCGGAACAGCACTGGCTGCGCGGAACAGAGCGCTGCTGAATCAATGTTGACTACCAGTCCGGTAACCAAGAGAAAGCGACTTAGCTCAGGTTGTGCAATTGCCCAGTGCTGTCTCCAAAGCGGCGTTCTCGCACACCCATCTGGTTCATCATCCACAGGTAAAGATTACAAAGCGGTGTTCCGTTTTCGTAACGGATGTGGCGGCCTGTCCTGATACGCCCACCGCCCTTTCCAGCCAAGATAATCGGTAGATCATCATGGTTGTGGCGATCCCCATCACTAATACCGCTGCCGTAAACGAGCATTGAGTTGTCCAGCAAAGTCTTGCCGTTATCTTCCAGAATTGAATCGAGGCGTTTCAGCAGATAACTAAAACGCTCGATCTGAAAACGATTAATTTTTGCGACATTAGCCTGTTTTTCTTCACTCTTGCCGTGGTGCGAAAGTGAATGGTGCCCCTGCGAGACTTCAATTTCAGGGTAGCTTCGATTCGATCCTGCATTGGTAAACATGAACGACAGGATCCTAGTACTGTCTGTTTGCATCGCCAAAGCAACCATGTCCAACATGAGTTCAGCGTGCTGGCCGAGCTCTCTCGGAACCCCGCTCGGCCGAGGATAATCAGGAACACCATCCTCGGATAGTCTCAACCGGTCTGCACCTGCAAGCCGCTTCTCAACATCGCGAACCGAATAGAGATACTCATCCAGCTTTCGTTGATCGACAGCAGGCAGTTTCTTGTGCAGTTCCTTTGCGTCCTCAAGCACGAAATCCAAAACGCTTTTACGATACTTCTCGCGAGTGCTCCTTACTCTTCGTGTCAATTTTTCGGTCTGACCACCAAACAACCGGTCAAATACTGCAGCGGGATCGATCTCCTTCGCCACCGGATTGGTCGGTCCCCGCCAGGACATGTTCGATGCATAAGCACAACTGTATCCACTATCACAGTTCCCAGCTTGCGCGCTTGCCTCCAACCCCAATTCCAGTGACGCAAATCGCGTCGCATCGCCAACCTGCTTTGCTGTTGCCTGGTCCACCGAGACACCATTCTGGATATCTGCCCCATTCGTCTTTCGAGGGTGTGCTCCTGTCAGGAATGACGCAACGCTGCGTGCGTGATCACCGCCACCATCACCATGCGCTTTTGCACCATCAAGAGCCAGGCCGGTTAGAACATTGAACGATTTCCGATGCTCAGACAGCCTGTCTAAGGTGGGCGGCAAATCAAAGCGAGTGCCATCTTTGGCCGGTGTCCAATCTGCCATGTGCATTCCATTGGGCACATAAAAAAACGCCATTCGAAGTGGCATTTCATTCTCCCCCTCCACTGCTGACAGTAAACGGGTTTCCGACATGGCAGCTAGCACCGGAAGTGCTACTGTTGTTCCCAAACCGCGTAAAACTGTTCGTCGTGAAAGCGTGCTAGGCATCTTCATTCCCGGTATCCCTGTTTTTGAAAAGGGTCACTCTTAATAATCCCCGCGATCAAATAGGCAAATTTGTAATCGTGCTGCTGTATTTCTAAAACGATCTGATCAATCGCGCATTTATCGTAGTACTCAGTGCCACGGCCAATTGCATAGATCAAAAGCTTCTCTGCCAAGCATCTTGCAAATTGATCTTTTCGCTCCGTGACCAACATCTCCCGCAACTCTCCGACTCCCCGGAACTTCGTGCCGTCAGGCAATTGCCCTAAGGCATCGATTTTTTCGCCGCCTTCCCGGTCGCGCCATAGCCCAACAGCATCATAATTCTCCAACGCAAACCCAAGAGGGTCCATCATATTGTGACAAGCCGCGCACGCAGGATTTGCTCGGTGCTGTTCCATTCTTTCCCGCAGCGTGCCGGTCAACTTGGCCTTTTCGAGCTCAGGGACATTTGGTGGAGCAGGTGGAGGAGGCGTATTGAGCAGGTTTTCGAGAATCCACTTGCCCCGTTTTACAGGACTCGTCCGTGTCGGATCGCTTGTGACCGTCAGGATACTTGCCTGAGTGAGTAATCCCCCTCGTGGAGTTCCGACAAGTGAAACACGGCGAAACTCCGGCCCCTGCACGCCTGAGACACCGTAAAAGCGAGCCAGTGGCTCGTTCAGATACGTGAATTGTCCATCGAGCAGAGTCGTCACCGGCAAGTTGCCTCGCATGACTCCAGCAAAGAACGTCAACGTTTCGCGACGCATCAGATCCCGGATTTCATCATTAAAAACATCAAATTTCACGGCGTCAGGTCTCACTTGATCCAAGTTTCGTAACTGCAACCATTGTCCTGCAAAATTCTTTACAAAACGATTTGCTCTCGGATCCCGCAACATGCGTGCAATTTTCTCGAGCAACCGTTTGTGCTCACGTAGTTGTCCACGATGCGCCAACAGCAACAGTTCGTCGTCCGGCATACTGCTCCACAGAAAATATGAAATCCGTGTTGCGAGTTCATATTGCGAGACAAGCGGCATCTGTCCCCGTACTTCCACGTTCTTCGGGGTTTCAACCTTGAATAGAAAATGTGGTGATACCAGCACTGCTTGCATCGCAACCTGAATCCCCTCCTCGAATCGCCCTGATTCTGCACGTACCTTCGAGGCGAGCTTCACCAAGCGATCAACTTCCTGTGATGTCGCTGGACGACGAAACGCGCGGCTCGCGAAACGCCCGAGAATTTCAGAACTGGCTTGGTCTGCCGAGACATCACCTTCAGGAGTTACAAAAATCAGCTTGCGATGGCTGGCGGGCAACTTCGCATCCGCCGCCACCATGGCTCGTTTCTCCACACCTCGGAGGCTCACGTGATGAACATGAAGGTTACGATCTGCTTTTTTCGGAACATAGTAGTCATTGATAAAACTAATTTCGATCCTGCGCGTCCCACGAATCAGTCGCAGACTTAACTCGAAATCCTCCACCGTTTCGTTTCGCACCGCAATGAACTTACGCAACCTTCCGCTTTCGACTTTCATCTTGACCGGCTCATCACCACCCTGATCACCACTGGCAGCAATCGTCAACGTGTATGTCGCTGTAAACGGCACTTCACATTCCAAAGCAACCGTTCCCTGACTGGCCAACGTCAGACGCCCGCTTCCGGCACCATATTTATTCGCGCCAATCAACTTCGAAGGATCTTGATCGACTTCAAACACACGTGATGGCGGTGGTGTATAAATCGCCTGACCAGTGATCGCTTCCGCTGCATCGAGATACTTTTCTACGAGCAATGGAGGCATTGAAAGAACATCCCCGATGTTGTCAAAGCCATATCCAACGTCATCTCCCGGAAAACCATCCGACGCCTCGTAATCAACTCCAGTCAGGTCGCGAATCGTGTTACGGTATTCCGCTCGATTCAAACGACGCAAAGCCACCTTACCTGCGTTGGGGTTATTCACACAGTCGACGGAGTTGACCAACTTGTCCAAAAGACTCAGTAACTTCTGTCGAGTTTCTGCTTCGAGAGGCTCACCATCTTCGGGAGGCATGGTTCCCAGACGAATCTGTGCAATAGCACGCCCCCAAACCCCTCGTTCTTTCTTGATCTCCGCTGCCGTGCGATATTTTTTCAGCTCGATCTCGCTACCTGAATCATGACAGTCATAACAGTAGGTTCGCAGTAACGGTGCCAATTGTGCACGGAAGCTGGATTCGTCCTTTGCGTCATCAGCTGATGCTACGCTTCCCATGCCAACCATGAAGGCAGTAAGTAGCGAAGCTAACACAACTAGATTCCGAAAAAACATGGGCTTATTTGAATGAGTTACTTATGATTCCAAAACAATCCAAACGCGGACATTCAATGCTGCAAACACGTTTACATCACTGGCTGGCGACCGTGCATCGGCTACCAGAGGTACTCTCAGGCAAATTCCATTCTACTCATGTCAAACCAATGAAAAACGAACATTGAAGCCTTGAAACGCGGAAATATTGAAAACGCCCTGCCACGGTTGCAAAACAAATTTCATCGGCGTCTCGGCGGTGAGGCAAATCTGAGACCATCATTGGCGTGGGCCGAAATGTAAAGCTGCGTGGCCGATCCTGTGAGCGATCGAGGCTTGTGTCTGTTCGGGTGAGAACGGTCGCGGAAACATTGTCGACGTCGAATTCATGTCAGCTCGGCTGAGATGTATCCCCGTCAAACGCTTGAAAGTCCGTTTTCGCTGCGTCTAATGCTCGGCTGAGTATTTGGACCCCACGGGATTCCGCGCGGCTATCGATGGTAGGTATTGAGCTTGGCGTCCCATTTCAAGTGCTGACGATTCTGTTGAACCCAGTCAGCAGTAGGCTCTCCGTCAGGCAGTAATGCTCGTAACCGTTCCTCAGCACACTCCCGCAGATCGCTGTTGGGGTACTCGCGAAGCGCTACTAACAAGTCAAGATTCCGCCAGGCATCTTGGTGACCGCATAGCCGCCGGACGATCTCTTGTTGCACACGCCGTAGGGAGGGTTGCTCTTCCGCTGAGAGCTTCGCCTCAACGAGTGGTAGCGCGGAGAGGCCAAGGTCGATCAAACCCGCTTCGCCCGACTTCGCAATCAACTCCTGCACGCGGCTCGCTTCGCGTCCACCAACATCCGGTCGCCACTTGAGCATCCGTAACAGCCAGCTAACTTCCTCCGATTGGACGGTTTTAATTCCAATGTGCTTCTTCACCACGACATAGGGCCTCTGAGTCGAGATCCACTGGGTTTCGGGGCCGGTAATATGAAACAGGGGCAACCACAGTTTGGTCGTCCGTTGGCCGTATTGAGTTCTCCCGGAAACCGGGTGCACTAGGGGAGAGTCACCTTTACGCCTGCAATGGATTGTCTGGCTCAGATAGTTGTCGATCTTTGCCAAAATCGTTCCATTCGGTGAGAAAAAGAGGATCGGGTCTTCAAGATTGGACCCTAGGGCGAACCCGTTCCCCGTCGGCGACACACAAACAGTCATGCTGAAGTGCTTGTCCGTATCCCAAGCTCGTTCAAAGACGCCAATTTCTTCGGTCTCTCCATTGGGGTCGATTCGAAGCGTTCGAAAGCGAAACTTATAGGGGCCATGATTGTGGTGCCCAGTGCCGGTGAGTGACATCGCTTCGACACGAAAGCGACCGTCATAGCTGTGCGTGACCGAATTCTGCGCTCCTCCGCAGCATTGACCGACTGCCGGAAGAACTGAATACGGCAATCCAATAAGCAGAAGCGTGAATGCAGCCGAAAATCTTGGCAATGTTGTTTCAAGACGCATGATGATTTTCTTCGGACAAACGTTAGTGGTCACCGAGTCGCCATGGTAATCACGATTGAAAACTCAAGCACCGACGGCGACCTCGGTGCATCATGTTGTTATGCGGGCGTTTTCGGCGGTGAGCCCGATAGCCGGTTTTCCAACACCGCCTTGTTCTTCATCGCGGATTCCAAACGTAAATGCAACACCCAAATCACTGAATTCGCTCTCCGGAAATCAATGTTCCATCGTGCCAGTACTGAATGGCTTCCAATTCTCCAGCCTGATCAGCATAGGTGATCGTATAGAAGTATTTTCCGTCTGACGTTCTTACGCCCCTCGTGATTTCTTTGACCGCACCTTTGGCTGTCTCGTCGTCAACCAACGACCTTACATCTGCAGGGAGATCTTCCATCAAGATGGCCTCCGGCGGCAGCTCTTTCGTCGAGAGGATTCCAAGACCACCAGTAGACATAGGCCCACCGCCGCAACCTGAGCTAAATGCAACGGTGAAGAGCAGCAATGCACTTGCCGTAGTTTGCGTAACGAGTCTCCTCTTCATAGATTCTTATTTCCATGGTTTTACTGTGCCAAATTGGGCAGAACGGCAGTGACCAGCGATCCTTCATCTCAAAAACTCACGCAAGTCCGGCGTCGCGAACACTATACATTGTCAGGACCCGATTGCACATTCGAAGGCGTCAAGTGTATGCGTTGGATTTCGCGATTGAATCATTGCGTCGCAATTTGGGCAACCCGACACCCCGAACAGGTGGCGACGGTGCGGGCACGACTAACGGAAATTCAGCAAACCAAAGTAAGTAGATGCGTAGACTTCGACCTAAAAATACGATGGTCCGTAACGGATCCTGGCTGGTTACTTGCTAGTTCATACTTGAACCCATCAACCCAACCAGGGTGTTTGAGCGAAAAAATTTTTGGCTCAGAACGTCTAACCGAAACCACGGCACCGCAAGCTCCACCCCTTTCATCAAGCGTTGCTTTCGCCTTTGCGACGATCGCCGGTTCACTCACGGTAAGCATTAGTCAATTAGTCCATTGTTAAAGTCTGTTCGCAGTCGCTTCAAATAGCGCAATGACGCTGGCACATCTTCTGAATTGTATCGGTCTCGGTTTTTCCAGATCTCCGAAAAGACATGCTTTTCTCGCGCGTAGGTTCCAAGCTTGCGATACCCTCCCGCCCCAAGTGCATTGTACTGGCGGGCGTGACTCAACTCGTGAAACGCTTCAATTTCTGTTGCATGGCGTCGCAACACGACGTCAACTGGGCCGCTGCCGTCTGGACAGTACCGAAATCCACCACGCTTACTTACAGTGGAAAAAAGGGGGCAGGGACCGTTTTTGCTCTCCACAAAAACTCAGGAATTTCTGAAAGGTCGCTACGGTTGGCCGGTAACTGATGTAAGTGTTGGTTCGAGTTGCAAGACCCAGCAGCGGCAAGTTTTTCTGATCTGCGTCGCCAGACACGTGGTTCGTTGCCGCTGTGCGTGGCGATGCGACTCGAATCGCATCCGTGTTGAATTCCATCTTCGGAGAAAAAATATGAAAACTCTATTCAAATCAATCCTGACGTTGTTGTTCCTGGGCTTGTTCACCGTTCAACATGCCGCCGCTCAGGAGGGACCCTGTACCGACACCGATCTACCCACAGAGACGGAGGACGCCGAAGGCGACGAGAAGGGAAATGAGGGCGATGTGGAGAAGGATGACTCTGGTGTGTACTGGTGGGTCGACAATGGCGAAATCAAACGCGTTTGGCCCAAGGACGACCCCAACGCTCCATGGAACCGACCGACCGAATCGGAACAGAGTTCCGGAGAGACGGGGCCGCAGGAAGACGGGCACAACGAGGAGTACCGGAGGGATCTCGACATCGCCTATCTGCTCTTACTGGACTCAGGCCACAGTGACGAGGAGGTGGTGTGGGTATTGGAAATGATGTTCCCACACATAGACCACGCGATTGCCATACCAGCGTTCCTTGCGCACTAGCCGTGCTCTTGCA